>Ga0310694_10002782_pt1 | contig 17551 bp, 7 predicted proteins | sample 174DNAGHGhighgp2_FD_203884 | JGI IMG/M metagenome (GOLD analysis project Ga0310694, IMG submission 203884) | Sheep rumen microbial communities from Palmerston North, Manawatu-Wanganui, New Zealand - 1742 DNA GHGhigh gp2 (v2) (version 2) | ecosystem: Host-associated > Mammals > Digestive system >... | reverse complement strand
GTCAACGAGGCCGCTCTCTTTGCTCCCGTCGTACAGACTGCACTTGCAGGAAAGACGGTCACAGCGGATGAGGTAACCGCTACGTGGAACCGTCTGGAGCAAGAGTCCGGACAAGACCAATGGTATGAGATAGACGAAGAGGACAAAGCCGACATGTGCCAATTATGGTACCTGCTGAGCCAGATGAGTTCGGACGATGTCATCAACGATAGCGCCAAGGCGGCACAAGTACGCGCCGCTGAGCAGTTCGGCAACGCGGTTATCTTACTCAACGCCATGGCTCAAGCAGACAGCCGGTTGAGCAAATATACAGCCTTTTGGAACTGATGATTGAATAAAGCATGAATAGTAACCACAAAAATAATATGCTTATGAGACACAAATTTAATTGGGTACTTGCCTTACTCTTTATTGCGTTCTTGCCGTCCTGTACGGATAAGAACACGCCGGAGCAGCCGGATGAACAACAACCGAAGTACTATGTGATTTACGACACCGACATCGGTTCGTCCACAGATGACCTGTTTGCGCTGAAGATCCTCTATAACGCTTCGAAGCGCGGTCAGTGTGAGTTGATCGGTGGTGTTGTGTGCCGTATGGGAGAGTCCAAGGCAGCCTTGGCGGATCTGATGAACACGCACTACTTTGCAGATGCCCATCTGCCCTTGGGCATTGAAAGAAACGGTGTGGAAGAACCGAATGAGTATATTTCCTACGAAGGGATAGCGAATCTGCAGAAGGAAGACCAGACAACGATGTTCCCGCGCAGCACATCCGATTATTCGACCTTGCCGGACGGCTGGAAACTGTACCGCAAACTACTGGCGGACAAACCTGACCGGTCGGTGAAGATTTGTGCCATCGGTTTCATGTGTACGCTGGTGCATCTGCTGGAGTCCGAACCGGACGAGTATTCACCCCTCAGCGGTGTCGAACTGGTGAAGCAGAAAGTACATTCGATATACGTGATGGGCGGCAAGTTCGGCGAAGAATCCTTACGACCCGGGTATAACTTCGGCCACAAAGGTGCGTTAGAGTACTCCAAACGATTCTTTGACCTGCTGCCGGGCGAGGTAAAGGTGTATTTCTCGCCCAGTATTGTAGGGGACGGCGTGGATTATCCCACCGATCTCGTTTTGAGCGACATCTACTGGACAGACGAGGATCCCATCAAACAGGTCTATATGAACTACGACTGCAACACAGGTCAGCGTATGTGGGATGCGCTAAGCGCGCTTAACCTGCTCTATGCAGACCTGCTGTTCGATTTCTCACCGGCGGGCGAGGTGTATATCAACGATAATGACGAGATGGTTTACACTCCGGACCCCGAAGGTAATGACTATTACCAGATCTACGACGAGGAGATGAATGCGGTCTATCTCAAACTCATTCGCCGTGAAACGGTGTGGCGGTAGCATTTCAGAATCTAAAAAACAACTATAAAATGACACTTACAATGAAACACATTATTCGAAGAGCACTACTTTTGGTAGCGATGATGCTGAGCATCAGTTGGGCTTATGCTACGCCCGATAACGGTTCTACGTATTTTGAAAATGCAGACAACTTCGATGCGTATTCCATGGGCAACGGCAAGATTCACTTTAAAGTGCTTATTTTCGCAGAAGGTGACGATCACAACTACAATGCCGGTGCAGGTATGCGATGCAAAGATCCGAATTACGCGGATGAGACCGGCTCACGTATCCGTTTCACCGTACAAAAGCCCGGCGGCGGTGAGAGCAATACGATCTTCATTCGCTACCGTGCGGATAATTATTGGAATGCCCCCGGGTATACAGGCGGTCAACAGCCGAGAGATGCCGGTCGTGTATGGTTCTATCTGGAGAGAGGTGTGATTGATGTGACCAATACCTACAACGGAGTAGTTGAAACGTACACTGCTTCGGAGATAGAGCGTGAAGTCGATCTAAAGCGTTCGGATAGTGGCGACCATCTGACGTTTTTTGAGTTTGATTGGTATCCTCCTATGGAGCTGGACAGTATAGAATTCGAGGTATCCGTAACCTCCGATCACCATAAATCCGGCGGATGCGACTTCAAAACAAAGCGTCATATGCTTGGTACCTATACCGGTGCTTCCTCGGATAAGGCTCCGCAGTTGAACAAACCGTTTTTCTATGCGGTGAACGAAGCAGGTGCTGCGGGGTATGGTAAAGCAGCTGTGGTCTATGTCTCTGTTAATGATGTAGAGAAATATACGACCTCTCTGGATCCGAATGAGCACCATACGGATCAGAATACCGATATTATCTATGTGGATACTAAGGATACCGTACAGCATGGTTTCCGTGCCAATTTCTATATGCACCGTGGTACGGACAAACAGCCGTATTGGATATGGTCGAATAGAGTGGATATTCCCGCTTATCACAAGATACATAATTTTAAGATCAGTAATTATCAGTATCGAACAAGTTCAAACTTGACGTTTATTGACGATCGGGTTAAACAGATTTCGTGGAAAATATACTATCCGAAAGAGGAAGATCTGGTAGAGAATGATATGTTCGAGATTCAGCGGGCATACATGTACGATTTCTCGGACGCGGAGAGTATTGGTCTTATCCAGATGGCATACGACTCGCTGACTACTGATAGTCTGACGAATATACAGACCTATACCTTTGTCGATTCGACTGAAGCGGCATGGTGGAATCCGATAGAGAACAATTACACCATCTATTACCGCGTGCGCCGTGTTTCCTCCTCGCAGTGGGGATGGATAGGGCATGATTATGCGATAAAAGGCTACTCTGTTCCGGATAAAAATTACTACCCGATGCCGTTTAGCGACAAATACAGCGGTGGTTTTTATACGTTGGCGGAAGATTTTGAGAAATCCCGCAAACTGGATATCACTATCCGTTTGTTCGCCAAAGAGAGCATAGATGGTGACGGCAGTGCCAAAAAACCTGCGTATGACCGGTTCTATTGGGATGATAATCAGACTTTGAAAATCCGTAAAGTCTATAAAGAGTTGCAAGATACTGTATATATAGAGATTCCGAGTGACAGTATAAAGGCGGCCCGTGACCGCTTGAAACAAAGTTGGTACACGGATTTTAACAAGGTTAATTATATCGATGTTCATTATAGCGATGTAGCCAATACGCCTTGCGTACACTATGAGTATTCGACTGTTATTGATACTACGGGTGTCATCGTGAAACAGTTATACGGTTCGCACAATTACACGGAGTATATGCCTATTACGGGCGATAGCATCTACTTTACTGAGGCTGCGAACCTCGAAACTCTCTATGCCTCCAAAGGGGATTATTCCGATGGTGTGTTGTTGCGCTGGCAAACAACGGACGGCAATGTGGGCTCGTACAAAATCGAGACCCGTCCTGCAGGCAAAGATACAGCTTGGACGGTATTGGTGGATAACTACGATGGTAATTGGTTTAAAGACCGCGAAGCGAACCCCTTTATCTCCCTGCAATGGGATTATCGCCTGACGATGACCTACGAGTGTAATGGTATTGTCAAATCCCAAGAAGTTGTTGCGGTAGGTTCCCGTAATCCGTACGGCAAAGTGAGCGGTTATGTGCGCTATGAGGACGGCTCTGCCTGCCCGAATATAACGGTGACCGCTTCTCGTACCAGTACGGGCAAAACGGTACAGACCGTCACTACCGACGAGAACGGATACTACCTGCTTGACAGTCTGATCTACGGCGAAGGTTACGCTTATTCTATACAGCCTACCAGCATGTCGGCGGAGTTCCAATACAACAACACCTCCTCTCCAACGGCTGCTATTACGCTCGGTTTGAACGACTGCGTACGCGAGGGTGTCAATTTTGCCAATATATCCTCTGTGCCGTTCTCGGGTCGCGTGCTCTTTGAGAACTCTACCATACCGGTACGCGATGTACAATTCCTGCTCAATGGCATCCCCGTCAAGAGCGGTACTTCGTATTATAAGACCGATGCGTCCGGTAACTTCGAGTTCCGTGTTCCGTTGAAGTCACCGTTCACCCTGCAGGCATACAAAGATGGTCACGTCTTTGCCGGAGACGGCTATATTCGTATGTTCAACGAAACGACGCAGCGCGAGGATAGTCTCCTCAGCCTGGATAAACGTCTGCCCGGAGTACGTATCTTTGACCAGACCAAAGTACGTATCATCGGACGTTTATGCGGAGGTAATGATCAGGCGGAAAAACCGCTTGGTTTCGGTGTAAGTCAAAACAACCTCGGTGACGACCTGAAGTTGGTATTAGAGTTGGAAGGCGATAATATCTCCCAAATTGTGCGTTTTAATGACGACCTGCTGCGCGACAGTGTCACCGTCCAACTGCGTCACGATGTATTGACTCAGGAAGGAGCAGATTCGGTGGGTATTACTCGCACGGAGTACTACAAGAAACGCATCATCATCTATCCGGATGTGAAAACAGGAGAGTATTATGTAGATCTCTTCCCTGTCAAATATAAGATCACGCAGGCCACCGCAAAAGGTTATGCGACGCTCTATGCTGATGGAAAGACCGGCGAAACGCTTGATTTGATCGAAGCCCCCTTGCAACACCATGTTAATACCTACGGGGACATGGAGGTCTATTACAACGGGACGTATAATATCACCTATCACAGCCCGATAGCGATCTCCTGTAGGCAGCTGCTATACGGTATGCCGGTACCCTATTACGGCGAGAAAACCATAACCCGCCAGAATATTCTGAATGAGAAGATTGAGGTGCCGGTAGTAGAGATGCAACCCGACGGCTCCTGCACCTACCTTTTCGGTGCGCCGGTCTTCAATTCGGATACTTATCAGTTCAGCGTTACCGCGCATGAGGACTATTATTACAACAATGATCTTACTTCTTCGAAACACGAGGAGGTACGGCTCCGTGGCGGTACGCTCAAGGTCTATAACGGTCTCCATGACGCCAAGGATACAGAGATTCAGACTCATCAACTGGACACAAATGGTCGTGCCACAATTGCTCTGCCGGTGGATTATGTATCGTTTGTCAAGACCGGTGAGAATGCACTGCGTATATTGGATATGTCCGTAGAATACCAGGGCGCCTATATTGAGAGTCAGGCTTTCCGCGCTTATGTAACCGGTGACAAATTAAAAGGACAGGAATATGCTGCTTCTACGCACGGAGATGTAATTTTGCTCGATATTTTGCGTGATCCTCCCGGATCAGGTAGTTCCGCTTATCTGGATGCAGGTTCTTCCTACAGTTACAACTGTAATACGGACCTCAAACTCACCTTCGGTATGGGCATTACTCTCAAATATGGTTCGGGAGCCAATATCTATATGGGTGCCTTCGCTGGTATGGGAGGCGGTGTATGGTCCGGTATGCCTACAGAGGTGGCATCCAGCTATTCAATGACGCTGCCTATCACCAATACGTTCGTCTATAAGCATAACGGTACCTATACTTTCCAAACAACGGAGCGTATCACTACCGCTGGCGATCCGTTCTCGGTAGGAGCCGATGCGGATGTGTATATCGGTGCTACCCAGAATGTGCTGTATGGTGCGATGGATGCAGTACAGCCGCTCGACTCGCTGACCTATGTCACGCTTGCAGCACGCGCTGCGGACGGTACTATGCGCACTATCGCTGAGGGTAGGGATGCCAACGGACAGAAATACTATCTCGTTATCGGTACCGAGTTCGGAGCTACTTCGTATATCAGTTCGACGTTCGTCCATACGCAGAGTTATATCGAACAGACCCTCCTGCCGCAATTGGTACAGATGCGTAACAGCCTGCTCATGACGGGTGATAGTGCTACCGTTGCAGGTATTGCCATCGCGACCAACAAACCGGCTTATTGGAGTAAGGTAGGTCCTGAGGACGAGAACTTCGGTATGGACGGCTACTATGAAATGATTGTGCCGGATGGAGAGAAAGTGTATGACGATGAAGTGGCAGCCTACAACCGTCAGTTTGTCAACTGGTTCTCATTACTGATCAAGAACGAACGCGAGAAAATCAATGCGCTCCGCGGATCAAACAGCCAACTGGTAGGTACATGGTCAACAGGCGGTGCTACCACCGTGACACACACCGAGACCTACAACTCCTCCAGCTCCGAATATTTTAAACTATTCTATCCGGGATTGTCGCTCAAAGGATCGTTGCCTAAAGGTGACATGAACATCATACAAGGCGACAGAGCCGGTATGGACAAACTCATGGAAACCGCATTCAAGCAGAAGGATACCGGCGAGAACAAGCCGTTGGAGGTATTGGGTAAAACCTCTGCCGCTACATGGAAATTCGAGTTCACGCCTATCATCAATGCGGACTTTAACATGAGTCCTGCTACCAGCACTCACGGTCATTCCAAAACGGCCAGTTTCACCCTCAAAAACGATGATTTCAATTACAGTCATCTCAATGTCTCTGTTTATCGCGTGGTGGACAAGAATAACAAATTCAATGATGAAACCGATGATAACCGTGATTTCACGGGTGCTGACAGTGACTACCGTTATGGATCGTATGTCTATTTCGTTAACGGAGGTGCAACCCGTTGCCCGTGGCAGGGACCGGACTCGACCCGATTCTATACTCCTAAAGTGCCTCTCTCGGCAGGTACGCTCAAATTGGAAAATCCGAAATTAGATATCGACGTACATGAGCGCAGCAATGTGCCGGTAGATCAACCCGCAGTATTCAATATCCAAATGAGCAACGAAGGCGAAGTGCCTTATGGTTCGGGTACCGGCATGCTTAAGTTTGAGCTCAAAGTGCAAAGAGGTACTAACCCCAAAGGTGCGAGAATCCTGATTGACGGAGTGCCGCTTACAGAGGAAGCCCGCGAATTTGGTCTAACCCGCGGTTCGATAATGAACAAACGTGTAGAGGTCTATGCCGGTGAAGGCTATGACTTCGAGAACATCACGTTAGCATTGACCTCGACATGTAGTATGTCGGAGTTGGCAAGATGCACGTTCTCCGTTCACTATATGCCGGTAGCATGCCCGGTAAATATCTCCGCGCCGCATGATAAATGGATCATGAATACGCTCTCGCCGCAAGACTCGACAGGATGGTATCTGCCTGTTGTGATCGACGGATTTGATGTGAACTACAAGAACTTCGACCATATCGAGTTCCAATACAAACTCTCGACCCGCAGTGATGATGCTTGGATCAACTTGTGTTCGTATTACGCGAATGACAGCCTCTTTGCTCTGGCTTCGGGCAACAAGGCGATGATCAACGGTGGTCGTATTGAGAATGTACGTTTCTACGGAGAGCGCGACCCGATGGAGCAGGAATACGACCTGCGCGCCGTGGCTTTCTGCCGTCATGGTAACGGATTCATTACCCGCGCGTCGGAAGTAATGCGCGGAGTAAAGGATACGCGCGTTCCGCGTGTATTCGGTGAGGCAGAACCCGCTAACGCTATCCTCGGCGTGGGTGACAAACTGCTGCTACGATTCAACGAACCGATTGCAGGAAACTACCTCGATGAGGATAATAACTTCCAATTAGTCGGCTATACCAACGAGACAGGTATCACCACCGGCATTTCGCTCCATTTCATCGACACCGAGAAATCCTACGCTGAATCCAAAGTACTGCGTTCTATCTCGGATAAATCGTTCACGGTAGATATGATGGTACGGCCGCAGAATCCGGAGGAGGAATATACCTTCTTCAACTACGATACCAAAGGACGCAGAAGCTTCAGCTTCGGTAAGACCGCTGACAACCGTCTGTTTGCTACCTTAGGCAGCGGAACTATCTACTCCGATACCTTGCCGGAGAAGATGATGGGCTTTACCCGTGTAGCCGTGGTCTATGATCGTGAGAACCATCTGGTACGCTTCTACGCCGGTACCAAAGAGGTTACGGATACCCTGATCGCTCCGTTCGAAACTGATATAGAGTTCAATGGTAGCGCACCTGTATCCATCGGTAAAGGCTTTGCCGGAAACATGATGGAGGTACGTCTGTGGACCAAGGCGCTGGCACCCGATGAGATTACCCAGACCTTTATGAAACGACTCACCGGATACGAGCGCGAACTGGTAGCTTACTATCCGATGGACGAAGGTAAAGGTACTACGCTCGCAGACAAAGCCAACGGAGCTACCCTCTATACACACCAAACCAACTGGGAGTATCAGCAGGGTATATCCCTCCGCGTGAACGATGGACAGGTAGTCAAACTGGCTGACGAATTACTCTCGCGCTCTAACAAACAGGATGAGACGCTCATGTTCTGGTTTAAGAGCCCACGCAAACGCGGCATTATCTTCTCCGCTGGCAGAATGTCTAATACTGAAGGTACCGAAATAGCATTTAGCAACGGTGCACTTGTCCTCAGAAACTATGCGAACGAGTGGAAGATTGACGGCAATTATTCGGATAACGAGTGGCACCATTTCGCCATGACTGTCAACCGAGCATTCAATAGTGTAGCGGTCTATATTGATGACAAACAGAAACTCTCTTTCGCTGCCACCAAACTCGGCGAGATCAGCGGTGAGATGTATTTCGGCGGAGATGATTTCGACGGTAATATAGACGAGTTCGCTATCTTCGAGCAAGCCCTTCCGCAGTCACTCATGGAAACCTACGGCACGATCTCGCCAAGAGGAGATGAGATGGGTCTGATGGCTTACCTGCCTTTCGTAGAAATGAAGGAGAACGCAAGCGGCATTCTGGAGCAAGTATTCTCTATCAACGACAGACGCGTATTCAAGACCTCTGAGGGCGACGTGGTTGAGAAAGTACAACCGCTCATTGTCAGCGTATCCGACTCCTCCGACGTGATGGATTTAGGCGACAGGACTCTCTCTGCTCCTGTGCAAGACATCGGTCAACTCACGAAGATGAACTTCGACTGGTCATTCAATAACGACGAACTCCTTATCAATCTCAACATGCGTGACCGCGAGATTAACAAACAGACGATCTATATCACCGTCCGCGATGTGGAGGACCTCAACGGCAACCCGATGGTTTCGCCTGTGACATGGACCACCTTCGTTGATAAGAATGCACTTAAATGGTCGCAAAAAGAGATAACCGCAAGAGCTATCTATGGTAAAGACGAATCCGTCACACGTACCATTCGCGTTGTCAACTACTCAGGAAAGCGTCATCAGTACACCGTCGAGTCCCTGCCAGACTGGCTGTCAGTAGATGCACCCAGCGGCTCTATAAGCCCGGCGGATGAGATAACGCTGGCGCTTAGCTTTGATACCGATATAGCCGTAGGTCTTTATTCGGATGTGATCTATCTGACCGATGAAGACGGACTGAGCGAACCGCTCCGTATCGAATTCAATATAGAGGCGATACCGCCGTACGACGGTGTGGATAAAGGCAAGTACACGCTCAATATGTCTGTCTGCGCACAAGTCATGCTCGACGAATCGGTTTATGATACCGATCCGAATGATATCGTCTATGCGCTCTATCACAATGAGTGTGTCGGTAAAGAAAATGTCACCTTTGACAATATCACCAATACATCGAAGGTCTTCATGACCGTCTATGGTAATGATGGTATGAACCGTCAGCCGGTTCGCTTCCAACTCTGGCAGGCTTCTACCGGAAAAGTCTTTGATCTCCATGCCAACCGTAACGTCCTCTTCTCGGATGGCTTCGTTTACGGCTGCGATGAAGAGCAACCGCTTATCCTCGTAACCAGCGGTAGCGAGATGCAGAATATCGCTGTCGAGAAAGGCTGGAACTGGATATCTCTGAATCTGGATCTAGCCAAGACCAACGGCGCAATGGCTACCTGTATGACGGCGAATGATCCGTGGGTGAATCAAGACGAGATTAAGAATACCAACCTCGGTCTGTTCAGCAGGTATGATGCGGCTACAGGAAACTTTGCGGGAACACTTGAAACCTTGCATTTCTCGCAGGTATATATGGTTCGCAGCTCTGCCGGCAATACCATCCGTATCGCGGGTGATAAACTGCCGGAGGATTCAATGAAGATTTCCGTCCTCGGTAACGGCAAATGGAGTCCGATGCCGTGTCTGTTCGACCAAACGACACCGCTCACCGAAGCATTGACCGGCTACTACGACAACGCTACCCCGGGTGACCTCATCAAAGCACATGACCGCTTCGCTACCTTCACAGCGAACAAACGTTGGGAAGGAAACCTGACCGCGCTCCGTCCGGGAGAAGGATACCTCTTCCGCCGAATGGAACTCGGTACGGTCACCATTCCGTTCTATCGTCAGTCAGCATCTAACGCTCCGCGTAAAGCCAATGCGCATGTCGACGCCGATCTCGTCTTCTCCAACCCGAATGCGGCTACCAACATGACGATGATCGCCCAAGTAGCGGCTAATGGCGAAGGGCTAATGGCTAATGAACTTTCGCCGTTAAAGGTCTATGTAGGCGATGAACTCGCAGCCGTGGCTACCCCGCTCACGATTGATGAGGACACCTATTACTTCCTCACCATCCAGTGTGACAAGGTAGGTGAACTCCGCTTCGAGATGGATGGACAGACACTCCAACCCGAAAATGGTGCCATCATGTACTCGACCGATAGCCATGCAGGTAGTCTCAAAGCACCGATTACGCTTCGTCCTGCCGATGAGACCGGTGTCTATAAGATCATCGAAAACAACCATGTAGTAATCATTCGAAACAATGAAAGATATGATGTTACAGGAAAGAAATTGTAAAATCCTTGCTCTTTGTGCCCTGCTGCTTTCGGCAGCGGGCACAGTAGGAGCAACCGCACCCAAAGGAGTATTCTCCGTAGGACCGGGCGTCTATGCGACCCTGGGGGACGAGAACTACTCGGTAGGGGAGAAGTGCTTCTTTACGTTCGATGAAGCGAAAAATATCAGCGAGACAGAATGGCATGTCTTGACCAAGAGTGAATGGACCTACCTGTTGGTTACACGCGATGTAGGACGCGCAGCTGCCGACCAGCGTAACGGCATCGGTACGGTAAACGGTAAACACGGCTTGATCATCATTCCGGATAATTGGATACAACCATCCGGAGTTCCGGCGTTGACCGGAGGCGTTTCGGCAGGATGGAATACCAATAGTTACGATGCTACCCAGTGGACGGCTATGGCAGCTGCCGGAGCCGTGTTCTTGCCCGCCGCAGGTTACTCGATGGACGGAACAACTGCCGAGGATCCGGAGAAAGACGGTACGTATTGGAGTAGTACCGAACATGAGAGCAATACGACCAATGGATACGCTATGCAGTTTGAGCATACAGTCATTCATGACCGCCAGCCGAGAGCCAAAGGAAACTACTACAGCGTTCGTATGGCGAAGACCCTCACCGTGCTCGACGAGAACGATGATGAAACCACCTTTGACTCTAAGTTCGCTACTGCCCGCATGAAGGACTATGCACTCATGATCCGTTCGCTCTACAAGGATGGCTATTTCAACACCATCTGTCTGCCCTTTGATGTGAACAGCATCGCCGCTTCGCCTTTGGCAGGCGCGGAGATCTACACCTTCGATGGCGGCAGAGTGGTGAATACCGGTTCGGGCAATGAGTTGCAACTCCAACTCTCACCTCTGTCCGGCGACCAATTGGAAAAAGGCGTACCGTACATGATCCGTTGGACCTCGGGTGACAACCTGTCGTTCCTTATCTTTGATAACATCAACTGGGGCACCGGCATCGATGCCGGTCAGACGGGCGATGCCAACAAAGTCACTTTCCATGGCTTCTATCCGATGACCCATATTGAGGAACTGAACCATTATAACCTCTTCCTCGGAGCAGACGATGTGCTCTACTGGCCTATCGCGGACGGCACGAGTATGAGAGGCTTCCGCGCCTATTGGTTGGTGGACCATAGTCAACCGAGTCCGGCTCCGATTTACCGCGGCATGCCCGCTTCGCTGTATATCCGACAGAAAACGGGTGTCACTACGGGAATCGAGAATGACGAACTGAAAACGAAGAGCGATAAGATACTGCGTGAAGGACGTGTGGTCTTGCTCATCAATGGTGAACAATATAGCATAGGAGGGCAGAAATTATGAGAAAGCAATATTCACAACCTTCCATGTCCGTGCAGACATTCGTTATCGTTGGTCAGACCCTTTGCACGAGCACAATGCCGATAGGCGGAGGCGATTCGCAAAGTACCGCACGTATGCCGGGACGAATAATCGAAGACTAAATGTAGAATAATTCAAAACAATGAACAATATGTTACAGGTAAAAAAATCTAACAGACCAAAGGTCGGTCTAACAGCGTTAGCGGTCGCACTTCTAACAGTGCTAACGGTCTTCTTTGCGGGCTGCAAGGGCCAAGAGGAGCCGGTCAATCCTTATGTGGATCCGGGTACCACCGAAAACCCCAATTGGGTCACCGGCGAAAACAACATGACCGCTTCCATGACCGCCATCGTCAAAGTGTCCTTTGCACAAAACGAAGGTACGTTGGCTGCTTTCATGGGAGACAAGTGTTGCGGTATCGCTACCTACAAAGCGGACTACGGCCTCTATTGGCTCTATATCTCACCCGCTACGGAAGCAGGCGGTGACGTGCAACTGCGTTTCTACTCTCCGGACTTGAAGCGTATCTTTGTCGCCAAAGAGGTTTTCCCCTTCCGCAACGATACCCAGCTCGGTTCTATCACCGAGCCCTACACTCCCGAATGGACCGTAGCTGAATAGCATCCCTGCAATGGCAACATTCCTGATTATTGTCAGCGTCATCCCCGACTCGTACCGCCAACCATCTGCCTACTTCGCAGATGGAGTGGACACTGACCTATGACGGTGACTGTCTGAACTTACTATAAACAAATTCAAACTCCTCTATTAATTCAGCTCGGCGGGATTGGCTTCCCGCCGGGTTACAAAGCGGAGACTTCCGCAGACGAACTTTGACATAGTGGATTACTACAGAAATCAGTAGTTCAGACCGAATGCCCATAAAGGAACGACATTGAGGAAACCATATTCGATGTCATCCTTCACAACAATGCCGTTTGGTACGTCCTCAATCTGCTTGTTGCCTTTCTTCTTGCCTCCGACCTCAAAGGTGTAAGCTCCGATAGTGAAATCCGACACGCGGGAAGACATCACGTCGTTATTTACACGTGTTTGGTTATAAAAGAACGTCTCACGCAGATTGCCTTTTTCGGGATTGCCATACGCAAGAACGGTCATCAGGCTGGGATTGTCAATATATACTTTTTCGACCTTGCCGAGTCCTCGCAAACCGCCGGTATTATCCCGCAACTGCCCGATCATTCCGGACTTCTCGAGATATACGAGGTAGTCGGGGATATTGTTCTTGCTTACGCCTACCTCTTGCGATAAACTATCTGCATTGGGCTTCATCGGGGCTATACCCGATATAACGCCCATCAGCTGAATCAGTTTGCGTGCAGTAGAAGCTTTGAGGTCTGCATATTGGGCAATATCCGATTCGATGGTTTGGCGTACAATCTGTTCTATACGCAGTGCAAAATCCGGTTCGTTACCAAAAGGATAATAGCCGTTTTGCAGATATTGCTTGAAATACATCAACGGATGCTCTACGGTTTTCATAACGGACATTTCTTCGTGTTTTAGAATCTGCTCTAACGAATAAACAGGTAATTCTATTTGATGAAACAATGCCATATACTCGCGGAAACTCAAACCCTGCATATGATAGATTGGTGCACGGCGACTTAAGTCCGCTTCCCCTTCTATGATGTCCAAAATGGACGAACCGGTGAAGACCACTTTGAGCGAAGAGTGAGTATCGTATATCTGCTTTAGTTCGCGTGACCAGTTTTTATATTTGTGTACCTCGTCAATATACAAACGCACTCCACCGTATTTGACGAAGGTATCTGCCAACTCCACAAGCGTATGGGTCGTCAAATAAATAGAGTCTGCGGAGATATACAGGCTTTGCTCGCGTTCGGGACTCTGTGCCAAATGCTGCAAAAGGAGCGTCGATTTGCCGACACCGCGTGGCCCCACGAGTCCTAACATCTTGTTGTCCCAATGAAGGCGATCATACATATACCGATGAAAGGTGGTCGGTGTCCTGCGCAACTGCTCATTTTGATACGCGATAAGTGAATTGTCTATCATATGTGATGTATTTTATGGTTTTCTACCAAATCGGCTGCAAAGGTACTGCTTTTTTCTGAAATATGCAAATAATTTGCACAAAAAAAATCACTCATTGAGGGAGATTTTAATAAAAACAAGCACTCATTGAGGGAGATTTTTGATAAATTTAGCACTTATTGAGTGCAATATGACTCTCGTAATCCATTTTAGTCATATACAAACAGGCAACAAACAAAAACACAATACGAAACACAATTTAATATTCCTTTTATGGCAACATTCCTGATCATATTGCAACTGCTCGTCGTGCTGGCGATGATCTTCATCGGCGCGAAAGTGGGCTCTATCGGCCTCGGTATCTACGGCATGGTAGGCGTGTTCATCCTCGTGTTCTGCTTCGGGCTCGAACCCGGTGTCATTCCTATTGACGTGATGCTCATCATCGTGTCCGTCATCACCGCCTCCGCGGCACTGCAAGCTGCCGGAGGACTGGACTACATGGTGCAGATAGCGGCGAAGATCCTTCGCCGACACCCGAACCGTATCACGTTCTATGCGCCCTTCGTGACCTGGCTGTTCTGCTTCTTGGCAGGCACTGCCCATACCTGTTATGCGCTGCTCCCCATCATCTCGGAGATTGCCTACAAGGCGAAAGTGCGACCGGAACGACCGCTCGCCGTCTCCACCATCGCGGCATCGCTCGGCATCACGGGTTCACCGGTATCTGCGGCTACGGCAGCTATCCTGTCGCAGGCCATGCTCGGTGGGGCTGGGATCGGTATCAAGGAGATCATGATCATCACCGTGCCTTCTTCGCTCATCGCGATCTTTGTCGCGGCGCTCGTGCAGAACTTCGTCGGCAAACCGCTTGAGCAAGACCCCGAGTACCAACGTCGTGTCCGCGAGGGGCTGATTGACCCCGAGGCCGAAGCCGTACAGGAAGAAAAAGCGGAACGTAACCCCCGTGCTATGTGGGCGGTATTGGCCTTCCTCTTGGGTGTGGTGCTCGTCGTCCTCTTCGGCGCTATCCCTGCCATCCGACCGAGTTTCCGAGGCGAACCGATGAACATGAACTATATCATCGAGATCATCATGATGTCCATCGCTGCCTTGATCCTCTTTGTCGGCAAAGCAGACGTGCGCGTGGCGGTCAAAGGCAACGTCTTTGCGTCCGGTATGAACGCCATGGTGTCGATCTTCGGTGTGGCGTGGATGGGTAGCACTTTCTTCCTTGGTAACCAAGAGGTCATCATGGGATCCGTAGCCGGTATCTTCACCTCATGGCCGATCCTGTTTGCCATACCCTTGTTCCTGTTCAGCATCATGCTCTTCTCGCAGGCAGCGACCGCGAAGACCCTCTATCCGGTCGGTTTGGCACTTGGTCTTCCGCCGCATATCCTGCTGGCGCTCTTTCCTGCGGTCAACGGCTATTTCTTCCTGCCGAACTACCCGACGGAGGTAGCCGCTATCGGCTTCGACCGAACCGGCACCACGCATATCGGTAAGTACGTCGTCAACCACTCCTTCCAACTCGCCGGCTTCATCACCACCTTTGTCTCCATCGGCATCGGTTGCCTGATTGCCAGCCTGCTGTATGGATAGAAAAAACAAACGAATGAAAAGTAAAGCGAAAAAGTGACGTCACGTGACGTCATTTTTTTTATGCGTCCCACTCGATTTTCGCCTCCTGTTTTTTGCAACAGCACGGAAATAGCTTTTTGTAAGAGGCTGAGGATGAAACGAATAGGCCGCGTTTTGCTGTTGCATGGTGATAAATTTTAACAAGTCCGTATACGTAAATAGCTTGCAAGGCGACGTATATTAGTAGCGAATTTCAATTTTTTATTGTTTAATTTAATTCATTTTTAACTATGATCCAAAACTTAAACTCTACGGAGGAGCAGGCGAACCTCCACATCGTGGAAAACATGGATGTAAACAACCTGCCTGAACTAATGAAATCCGTCCTCTCGCTCGCGAACACACCTGCCGAGAAAGACATGTTACTCATGGCATCGCTTACCGCGTGCTCGAGCGTGCTCCCGAACCTTTATTTCAAGTACGGTATCGGTGCCAAACGCTATTACCCGAACCTGCAACTCTTCATCGTCGGTTCGGCGGCTTGCGGAAAAGGTATTGCGAACCTTGCTCTCGAACTCGTCAAACCCATTCACGAGGCGATGCCCCTCATCATCCCGGGCGATGCGACGTACCCGGCTTTCTATCAGACGCTCGCCAAACAGAAAGGCCGCGGCTATATCCACGAGAGTGAGGGAAGTGTAATCACCGACATCTGGCGTTCCTCTACCGCGAACTACAACACCGCCCTTCGTAAAGCGGCTGAGCACGAGACTATCTCCCGTGCCCGTTGCAAAGAAGCGTCCGTCATCGAGAACCCGCAACTCTCCATGGTCCTCACCGGTACCTTCAGCCAGTACAAGGCGCTCGTGCCCTCTATCGAAAACGGTTACTTCTCGCGCTTGCTCACCCTCATCGTCGATGAACACCAAGTCTTCAACAGCCAATATGTAGAACCCTCCGAGAACTCCGGCGATGTCATCAAAGCAGCAGCCGAACAACTCTACCACCTGTACGAGAAACTGCTCTTCTCCAAACCTCGTGAGTTCCGCCTCACGCCTGACCAGCGTACCCGTCTCGGCCATCACCTTGAGACCGCCTACCCGACCCTCATCCGCATGCTTGGCGAAGACTTCCACTCCGTGGTACTAAGAATGGCGGTACATATCGAACGGATCGCCATGATCCTCTCTGCCCTGAGAGTGTTCTGTGCTCGCGACTTAGAAGAGCGAGAAACGTCGTCCGTTGTGCCGGATGGTATCCGGCTTGAGTGCTCCGATACGGACTACGCTACCGCCGAACTCATCGGAAACAAATTGATCCTCCACATGGCGCAGGCGTATCAGTTGGTAAAAGGGACAGAGAAGATAGAGGCACCGAAAGTGAAGCCGCTGGATCAGAAACAGATATTGCTGAGTTTGTTGCCGGAGGAGTTTGAGAGTAAGACATTATTGGCTGAGGCGCAGACACAGGGAATACCTCGCCGAACCGTGTTTCGATGGAGTGACGAATGGCAGGAACATGGTGTGATACTAAAAATTCGGCATGGCGTATTTAAGAAACGACTCGCTGTTGCATAGGCTCCGGGTAGGGAATGGGTACGGTAATAACCAACAAATAGTTAACTTATCATTAACCTATCTCTAACGTTTTTAACGTTCAGAGAACGTTATTATTAGTCAAAAAAGACCCAAAATGGTCCAAAAAATTAAAACTTTTAATAAAAAAAATCGCATGGCACTAATGGCACTATTGGCACTATCGAGGATGAAAGTGCCAAAGTGCCAAAAGTGCCAAAGCAAAAATTTATAAACTATGGCTCAATTTACTACAGAAGCCGGAATCGATGGATTGACCGGCAAGTTTAGCAAACACTCGCGTCTGGTGATGCGACAGAAAGAATGGCACTATC
>Ga0310694_10002780_pt1 | contig 17553 bp, 15 predicted proteins | sample 174DNAGHGhighgp2_FD_203884 | JGI IMG/M metagenome (GOLD analysis project Ga0310694, IMG submission 203884) | Sheep rumen microbial communities from Palmerston North, Manawatu-Wanganui, New Zealand - 1742 DNA GHGhigh gp2 (v2) (version 2) | ecosystem: Host-associated > Mammals > Digestive system... | reverse complement strand
TTAAAATATAATGTAATTTAAAATCATTTTAAAAAAACAAGATAATATTTTTAGACATTCCACCTTTAACTGTAATTATATCCCTGCAGGGACACATAGCTCTTATTCTTCGCCGAAAGACCATCGAAGGATCGTAGAACCCACGAAGAAGGAGAGAATAATACAAACCCACGGCCAGGCATCCGCCCGACCGTGGTTTTGTTTGCTAATGTCAGGCTTTGCTATATGAATGGCGTCATATATGCCGGCAGGCAAGTGGTCTGACCATCCTGAAAGTAGTCCTTTGTGTAGAGCAAATAACGGTTGCCGATACGCGAGGAGTATTTTTCACAGAAGACATCAAGCGAACGATGGGTACGATATCCCGACGATTTTACCTCGACAGGAACAACCTTGTTGCCCCGCGAGAGCAGGAAGTCCACCTCGTAGTTGTGTTTTTCGTCCTTGGGGAAAGTATAATAAAACAACCCGTTGCCCGACGAGGCGAGCATCTGCGCGACAAGGTTCTCATAGACATATCCCAGATTGGCCTCCAGCTTGTCACTTAGCAGTTTATTGTATATTACATTTTCGGTATAATCTTTGTCGAGAAAACACAGTGATACAAACAAACCCGTGTCAGCGAGATAAATCTTGTAGCGCGACAAGTCTTTGTTGAGCGACATTCCCACATTCGGGTCAGTACAATGATGACTGAAAATCACGGTCTTGCTTTCCTCAAGGGCCTGTAACAGCTCTCCCATTTTGTTTTCTGACTTTTCTCCTATCACCGTCGAGGCAAGATAACGGTTAGCGTTGGCGCTGAGTTGGGCGGGAATATTCACAAACAACCGTTCGGCATTGCCCGAAACGTCTATCTTTTGGAAATCGTCAAGATAGAGGCGCAAGATGCCTCTTTTAACCTGGTCAACAATGCTTAGATTATTAGTTTTCAAATAGGTATCAACCGCTTGTGGCATTCCCCCTACAAGCATATATAGTCTTAGGTCGCCCATGGTTTTTCGATGAGCCGCACCAACAGGACTGCGGTTGTCGTAGAACTGACGGAGCAAATCTACCGACACTGTATCGCCCAATGCCCAACGGAATTCTTCGTAATCCATCGGATATAAAGTGACACGTTCTTCCTCACTCGGAATGGTTATATCCTTGGTATTCTTTTTGATGCTAATCAAAGAACCAGTTTCAATATAGTCGAATCGACCATCGGCAACAAGGTATTTGATAGCTTGCCGTGCCGTGGGGCATCGCTGGACTTCATCGAATACTATCAACGATTTACGAGGCTTGAGGACAACATGATACTGCTGTTGTAGCACAAGGAAGATACGATTCAGATCCGTCAAGTCATCGAACAAGTTGCGGATATGCAACGGGGCACGGTTGAAGTCAATTAGAATGTAGGTCTCATATTCTTTTTTTGCAAACTCTTCTACCAAGGTAGACTTGCCAACACGTCGTGCACCCTCAACCAAGATAGCTGTACGTCCTTGACTGTCATTCTTCCATTTTAGTAACTTACTGTATAACTTGCGTCTAAAGATATTATACATATATTGACAATATATTATTTCACTGTGCAAAAATACACACTTATCCGATTCCCCCAAAATTTATTTATGCAAAATTACGGCTTTCCCCAAAATTTATTTTTTTAGAATTACAATTTCCCCCAAAATTCATTTTTACAGATGTACCAGCTTAATAAAGCTGTACTATCCTAATAATGAACTCAGCGGGCTATTCTGTCAGTTTAAACAGTTTCTTATCTTTGCATTCCAGAAACAAATAGTTCAAAGTCGTAAAAAAGCACTGGCGTTAACGCTGGAGACATCAATTATTTCCAACGCGAAGGTTTCATTTTCAATACCTTTGGAGGGAAGATGATTCAATCCGGCTTCCGTTCCAACAATTCAGGCAAAAGCGGAATGATCTCGAACGAGTTCAAATTCTCCGTAACAGACAATACAATAGCTGAACAACTGATCGCTGTTCGGGCAAACATGTGGAACTGAAATAGAAACGCTAAATGGGCAAACTGCCGTGGCGCGGTAACTGTTAAGACATTGTCTTCGGAATACCGTTCATAGACAATGTACAATCAATCAACATTCTGCCACCTTTGGTGGCAGAATTAAACTTTCTTTACATGCCTTATGCCTCGGGGTCGTGGCCTTTGCTCATATAGGTGTAGCCCTTCATCAGACCGGTATTGGCATTGCCGATGAAACTCAGGACTATTTTACCCTCATCGGTGTTGCCATACTGCTCTTTGATGAGCTCGACAGCATGCGACACACCCAATCCCTTCTGGTACAATATCCTGTAGATGTCCTGAATATTGTTGATCTCTTCGGGCGAATAACCCCTGCGCTGCAGTCCGAGAGCATTGACACCTGCAAAAGATATCGGATAGCGGCCAGCCTTCACGAAAGGAGGTATATCCTTGTTGACCAACGAACCGCCCATCGTTATCACATGCGAACCGATATGCACAAACTGCAATATTGCCGTCTTGCCTCCCAGCACTACCCAGTCGCCCACAATGATGTGGCCTGCAAGGGTGGTATTGTTGGCAAAGACACAGTTGTTGCCCACAACGCAGTCGTGAGCCACATGCACATATGCCATAATCAGGTTGTTGTTGCCGACGACGGTCTTGCCCGATGCCGACGTGCCGCGGTTGATGGTGCAGCACTCGCGGATGACGTTGTTGTCGCCTATCTCGACCGTAGTATACTCGCCATTGAACTTCAAGTCCTGCGGAATGGCAGCGATGACAGAACCGGGGAATATCTTGCAATTCTTGCCTATACGCGCCCCAGGGAATATCGTGACATTAGGACCAATCCATGTTCCGTCGCCTATGACGACATCTTCATATATCGTGGTGAAATTACATATCTTGACATCGTTCCCGATCTTTGCCTCAGGATGCAAATCATATAGTATTGCCATTTTTGTTGGTATATTTATTCGTTTATCTATTTGTTTTATAACAGTCACTTATCTTTTTGGCCAGCTCGGTATTGGCGTGGTGGCCAGGACAGCGCAGCGTGAATCGGCCCTTCAGCGGCGCACCCACAAGGTATATGTCGCCAATGAAATCGAGCAATTTGTGACGTGCCGGCTCATTGGCGAAATAGGGTTCTATGGTATTCAGCACACCATTGTGCACTCGAATGCTGTCCTTGTCCTTCCCGAAGAGGGTGGCAAGCCGCTGCTTCTCGTCGTCGCCAAGGGGCTTGTCGACAAAGACCAAGGCATTGTCGAGGTCACCGCCCTTGATGAGGTTATGGGCCAACAGGGCTTCTACCTCATGAAGGAAAACAAATGTGCGGCATTGGGCAAACTCGTTCTCGTAACAGCCAATATCGTCAATCTCAGCTGTCTGGCTGCCAATCAACGCGCTGTCGAATTCTATCGTGCTGCGTACCTCGAAGGTGTCCGACGGCTCGGCGACGAGTTCGATGTTGTGTTTCTCGTCGCGCCATTCTATTCTCGACTCTATTCTCAAATAACGACGTTCCTCTTCGAGTTGAACTATGCCCACGCTACTTATCTGGTCCACCCACAAGCGGGCGCTGCCGTCAAGTATCGGAACTTCTGGTCCGTCGACCTCAACAAGGGCGTTGTCGACCTGCATTCCGTGCAATGCCGACATCATGTGCTCTATGGTCGAGACCGTTGCCGTGCCTATTCCTATCGTTGTGCCATGGTTTGTATCGAGGACATTCCCTGCCAACGCAGGTATGTCTACATGTGGAGTAATGTCTGTGCGACGAATCGTAATTCCACTCCCCGCAGGGGCAGGACAGACGGTGGCATGGGTGAACTTGCCCGTGTGAAGCCCCGGTCCTGACAGCGTGAATGGACTTTTTATCGTTGTTTGGTGTTCCACTATTCTATCTTTGGTTTATTTGATTTGTGCTCTTTTTTACTTGACAAGTTTGTAGTTGACCATCTGGTATATGTCGGCTTCCTGGTTCTCATAACCACCCGTCGACGACGACTGCTCAACCCTGAACGGGAACAGCATGCCCTCCGGTCTCTTGAAATTCTGCGGATTACGCCAGTATTCCGCTCCGTTCTGCCACAACGCCATGGTGAAATACAGCATTATGTCATGAGCCACACCTGCATAAAGCGTGTTGGGCTCGGTATGGAACTTGTCTTTATACGTGTCTATAAATTTCTTGTGCAGTGTATTGCCATAGTCGAGATACCCCATCGTCACTGTGGTGTAACGCACATGCTGCAACTGGTCGAAATCGACATTGGGATATTCCGTCAGGTAATTCTTTACTGTTATCAGCGTCGGTGCATTGCTGCTGATGGTCGACAGCCGGTTCAGCAACGTGTTGGCATACACCGTATTCTTGTTTCTGTCCTGGTTATAGAGACTAACGATGACGTTGTCCGTGGTTGTCTTCAGCGTCGACAGCAACTTACCGTTGGCTGCCCAGTCAAACATGGTGTACTTTATGTCTTTTCGTGCCGACAGCTGCTTCTCGAACTCCTCTCGGAACAGTTTCTCGTCGGTAGTCGACGACTTGTTGTTGGAATGGATCACGTAGAGGTTGCCGCCCTTATGCTTTGAGGCAACGAGGTTCAGTATTTCCTTCACCGTCCCCTCGACCGAGGGCATGTATTTCACGACATAGGGGTTGTCGGACACCACATCTTCGCGCGACGAGAACGGATTGATCACGAATACCTGGTTTTGTTTGGCAAGTTCGGCAAGCTTGTGGAACGGTTTCTTCACCAACAATGCTATGATGAAGTCCGAATTGGCTACATTGTGCGAATTGTAGGCTGCAACGACATCCTCGTCTTTGTCCGACGTGAGGTCGACAACATTCAGCACCACATCGACACCCCTCGACTGCAACTCGTCGAGCGCCATCAGTATTCCTTCGTAGAATTGTATGAATTCAAACACTTTGTACTCTTTCTTGCCACGCTGCTCTATATCGAACTTCGATGTAGATATCTCATTGATTTTGTCGAGATTGAGAGGCATGACCACCGAAACGAATACACGCGACTTGTCCTGCCGGTCGCGGACTTGATAGTTGAACGACGACGTTGTGGTGAAATTGTAATACGAAGCCTGCTGTTTGGGGAAGTTTTCAGGCACCTCGTCGAAGGGATAAGGATTCACCACCGGGCGTCTCACTGGTGTTGCCTGTGCCTCGTTGCCCGTGGCGCTTTCCGACACTTTCACAGCCTCATCCTTCACGCTGGCAACTTTCTGCTTGGCAGCTTCATCAGCTGCCTTCTGTTTAGCAACCTCTTCTGCTGCTTTCTGCTTGGCAGCTTCCTCTGCGGCTTTCTGTTTAGCTGCCTCTTCTGCAGCCTTCTGTTTAGCAGCCTCTTCTGCAGCTTTCTGTTTGGCAGCTTCATCAGCAGCCTTCTGTTTGGCAGCCTCCTCTGCGGCTTTCTGCTGAGCCTCAGCACGCGCCTTGTCAACGCTCTCCGCTTTCCGCTCTCCGCTTTCCGCTGTCTTCGGTGGTATCTTCAGCATCTGGCCGGCCTTCAGCTGCTCAGTGCGCAGTTCGGGATTGGCCTCGACAATCTGCTCCACCGTAACACCATATTCGCGCGACAGGCTATAGAGAGTCTGCCCGCTCTCAATTTTTATATAATGTACACGCGTCGAAGGTGAGACAACTGCATTGGCATTGGCCGACACAGCAGCAACACTGTATTCGTTCTTGGGCAGCCACACGGTGTCACCAACCTTCATAAGATGAATATCGGTCTTGATTACAGCATCATAGTATTTCAACCCGTATGCTCGCGCTATCGAAAACACAGTCTGCCCTTGTTCTACAATATGGACATAATACTCCTTATTATTGATTTTCTGAACTTTGTCAGACACCTTCACTGCCACCGTCTTAGTCCCTTGGGCTGATGCAATCCCCACAAAAAAATAGAGCAGGAATGCACTTACACATGTCGTTATCTTTACGGTTTTGCGGAACATTTAGTTTCTTTTATTTTTTTAGGATTCGCAAGCCTGTAGCTCACAAAAAAAATTATTTTTAAATCTGTAGATTACTCCCACTCTATCGTTGCCGGCGGTTTCGAGCTTATGTCGTACACCACGCGATTCACGCCTCTCACTCTGTTGATAATCTCGTTCGACACCTTTGCCATGAAGTCATACGGCAAATGCGACCAGTCTGCCGTCATGCCATCGACCGACTCGACAGCGCGCAGCGCGACGACACTCTCATACGTGCGCTCGTCGCCCATGACGCCCACCGACTGTACCGGCAGCAGCATGGCTCCGGCCTGCCACACCTTGTCGTAAAGGTCGTTGTCGCGAAGTCCTTGAATGAAGATGTCGTCGACCTCCTGCAGTATTCGCACTTTCTCGGGGGTGACATCGCTCAGAATACGGATTGCAAGACCAGGACCAGGGAACGGGTGACGTCCAATGAGTTCCTGCTTGATTCCCAGCTGGCGACCGACCCGACGCACCTCGTCCTTGAAGAGGCTACGAAGCGGCTCGACAAGCTTCAGCTTCATGTAATCAGGCAACCCACCCACATTGTGGTGCGACTTGATGGTCTGCGACGGTCCCTTGACCGAGCTCGACTCAATGACATCAGGATATATCGTACCTTGTGCCAGCCATTTGGCATCGGTAACCTCCTTCGAGGCATCGTCAAAAACATCTATAAAAGTCTTTCCGATAGCCTTGCGTTTCTTCTCCGGGTCGGTAACGCCGGCAAGGACGCCGTAGAAACGTTCCTTTGCATCCACACCTCTAACATTCAGACCCATATCCTTGTACGATTCCAGAACGTTCTCGAATTCGTTCTTTCTCAGCAAGCCGTTGTCTACAAAGATGCAATGCAGGTTATGTCCTATGGCCTTGTGGAGCAACACAGCGGCCACCGACGAGTCGACACCGCCCGAAAGTCCGAGTATCACTTTGTCATCGCCCACCTGTTCGCGTATCTGACGCACCGTCATCTCTATAAACGACTCCGGTGTCCAGCTCTGGTCGCAGTGGCAGATGTCTACAACAAAATTCTTGAGCAATGTCAGGCCGTCCACCGAATGGTGCACCTCGGGATGGAACTGGATGGCGTAAGTCTCTTCGCCCTCAATCTGATAGCCAGCATACTTGACATTGTCGGTCGAGCAGATGCAGTGATAATTCGAAGGAACGCTCTCGATGGTGTCGCCGTGGCTCATCCACACCTGCGAACCTACCTCGATGCCCTTCATCAACGGCGACTGCGAATCAATATATTGCAGGTTTGCGCGGCCATATTCCCTTATCTTCGACTGCTGTACGGTACCCCCGCCCCACTTGGCCAAATACTGCGCGCCATAGCACACAGCAAGCAACGGCAAGCGCCCTTTGATGTTTCCCATCTCCGGAACGGGTGCATCGGCAGCATTGCAGGAATAGGGACTACCCGAAAAAATAACACCCTTCACATCGCTCCCAAGCTCGGGAATCTTGTTGTAAGGATGTATTTCACAATAAATATTAAGCTCGCGAATCTTGCGCGCTATAAGCTGAGTGTATTGAGAACCAAAGTCTAAGACAATTATAGTGTCCATTTTTCGTTTTTTAAATAAAAAACAAAGATAGCATTTTTTTTTATTCTGACACCTAAAAATGAATTTCCACACCATCTTTTCACTTTTTTACACTTGTATTAAAAAAAAATACTATTTTTGCACTTCATGAAAAAGACCGCATTATCATCATTTATACTCATAGCTATCACAGCATTAAGCAGTTGTAACGGATACGACAAAATGTTGAAAAGCACCGATTACGATGCAAAATTCAACGCAGCCGTAAAATACTACAACGAAGAACGCTATTCCCGTGCACGCCAACTCTTCGAAAACCTGACGCTCTATTACCGCGGAAACGAGCACTCCGAAGACATCGCCTGGTACTACGGACAATGCCTCAAGGAAGGTGGCTTCTACTACACCGCCGCCTACCAGTTCCAGACGTTCACCAAACGATTCCCCTACAGCTCGCGCGTCGAAGAAGCCGCCTTCCTGTCGGCCTACTGCAAATTCCTCGACTCGCCAGAACACAGCCTCGACCAATCGACAACAAAAGAGGCCATTACCGAATTCGAACAGTTCACCGAGCGCTACCCGCAAAGCGCACATATCCCTGAGGCCAACAGCTATCTCGACCAGCTGCGAGAGAAACTGATGCTCAAAGACTACGAAATCGCCATAGGATACTACAACACCGAAGCCTATCGCGCCGCTGTGGTAGCCCTCAACAGCTTCATCAACAACTACCCCGACTCCAAACGCCGCGAAGATGCCATGTATTACATTATCAAATCAGGCTTCGAATACGCTATCAACAGCCGCGAAGACAAAATGAAAGAACGTCTGCAGCAGGTAGTCAACGACTTCGACAAATTCGCCACGACTTTCAAAAATTCCAAATATATGACCGACTGCCAGAACATCTACACGCGCTGCAAAGCCGAGCTGGCAAGAATCGAGAACGAATCAAAACAATAAAAATTTTCTAACCATAAATGGAAACAAAAAAATCACGCCCCATCAACACCACCATCACCCGCAACACCGAACTGTTCAGCGAAGGTACTGGCAACATCTACGAAACCGTTGCTATCCTCTCGAAGCGCGCCAACCAGATCGCTACCGACATGAAACGCGAACTCCACAAAAAAATCGAAGAGTTCTCCTCCGGCATCGACACCATGGACGAAATCTACGAGAATCGCGAGCAGATAGAAGTTGTCCGCCACTATGAACAGATGCCAAAACCCACTCTCCAGGCTACCCAGGAATACCTCGACGGTGAAATCTATTTCCGCAACCCGGCTAAAGAAGACCAGAACATGCAACGTCTCGAAGCCATGGAAAACGAGACCATCGCTGAAGGCAATACCGAAAAATAAAACTCCGCAGCTATGACCGGTCCTCTGTCTGGCAAACATATCATTGTCGGTATCACGGGCGGCATCGCCGCCTACAAAGCACCCATGCTGGTCCGCCTTCTCGTTAAGGCTGGCGCCGAAGTGATGTGCGCCACGACAGAGCATGCCCTCCAGTTTGTCACACCCCTCACGCTCGAGACGGTGTCGAACAACCACGTCTACACCGACCTCTTCGACAACAAGAACCCGCACTCGACCGAGCACATATCGCTCAAAGACTGGGGCGACGCGCTCGTCATCGCTCCCGCAACTGCCAACATTATAGGCAAATATGCCAACGGCATCGCCGACGACGCGCTATCCACGTTGCTCCTCTCCTTCCGCAAGCAGGTTCTTGTCTGTCCTGCAATGAACACCCAGATGCTTGAAAGCCCTGCTTTGCAACGGAATATGGACATACTGCGTTCGCAGGGCGTCGCCTTTGTCGAGTCTGCATCAGGCGAGCTGGCATGCGGGACATACGGCAACGGACGTATGGCCGAACCCGACGAAATAGCAAAACAGGTCTGCGCCCTCTTCACTCCCCGCAACGACTACAAAATCCTCATCACGGCAGGACCAACCTACGAGAAGATTGACGCCGTACGCTTCATCGGCAACTTCTCGACCGGAAAGATGGGATTCGCCATCGCCGAAGAATTAGCCAACCGGGGCTGCCAAGTCTCGCTGGTCGCCGGCCCCACACACCTCGACATCAAGCATCCCAACATCAAGCGCATCGACGTCCTCTCGGCACAAGAGATGTACGATGCCGCAACGAGCGAATTCCAATCGTGCAACGCCGCAATACTCAGCGCCGCCGTCGCCGATTTCAGACCCGACCATGCAGCCGACTACAAAATCAAGAAACAGAGCGACACTGACGACATGACCCTCCATCTGGTACAGAACCCGGACATCCTCGCCACGCTCGGCAAATCGAAACGCGACAACCAGTTCCTCATCGGCTTCGCACTCGAAACGGACAACGAACTCGACAACGCACGCAAAAAACTCGAAAAGAAAAACCTCGACTTCATAGTCCTCAACTCGCTCCACGACAAAGGTGCCGGATTCGGACACGACACCAACAAGGTTACCATCATCGACCGCAACGGCAACATCCAACACGGCGAACTCAAAAGCAAACAACTCGTAGCCAAAGACATCGCCGACAAGCTCTTCCTCTACCTAAACAACCTATAAAATCCCTTCGCCTATGAAAAACCGCAGCACAATCGCACTTCTGTTGTCTGTGGTGGCAATCGTTATGCTCATTTGCGTTTGCGCCACCGACAAAGACTCATCCGATTCGAAAAAACACGTACGGCAACAACTGCCGCCAATCTTCTCGCCCGCCATCCCCGACACGATGTCGTTCGCTGGCGAGAGTGTGCCTCTCGACATTTACTACGTCCGCGAAGGGCTGGACCGGGAACTTATTGTCAACACTTTTGGCCACACCAATACGCTGCTCTACTTCAAACGCGCCCACCGCTTCTTCCCCATCATCGAACCTATTCTGAAGAAAAACGGCATCCCCGCCGATTTCAAATACCTCTGCGTTATCGAAAGCGGACTGACCAACGCCACGTCGCCGGCAAAAGCTCAAGGCTTCTGGCAGTTCATGAAGACCACAGGCCAACGGTTCGGCCTCGAAATCAACGACGAAATCGACATGCGCAACCACCTCGAAGCATCTACCGAGGCCGCCTGCAAATATCTGAAACTGCTCAAGAACACCCTTGGCAGCTGGACTGCCGCAGCCGCTGCATACAACTGCGGCGAAGGAGGGCTCTCTAAAAACATGGACAAACAGAGCATCGACTCATACTACGACACGCGCCTAAATAGCGAAACAACGCGCTACGTCTACCGAATCCTCGCCGTGAAACAAATAATGCAACACCCGCAGGACTACGGCTTCTTCTTGCGGCCGTGCGACCTATATCCCACCATCCCCACCCGTACCATAACAATGAGCGGACAGAACATCGACATCTACCAGTTCGCAAAAAACAACGGTACCACCTACAAGATGTTCCGCGAGCTCAACCCTTGGATCACAACCGAAAAGCTTATCAACAAAGCCAACAAGTCCTACTCCGTCAAGATTCCAGCCGATGCCGGCACAAACCTGTCAAAAATCCGCACAGAGCGTGACAAGGGTACTGACTATATCACCAAAATGTAAACAACTATCACTCAACAACAACCTTGAATAAACTGAAAATACTCGGTGCCAGAGAGCACAACCTGCAGAACATCGATATCGAACTGCCGCGCAATCAACTGGTCGTCTTTACCGGACTCAGCGGAAGCGGCAAGTCGTCGCTTGCCTTCGACACTATCTATGCCGAAGGTCAACGACGCTATATGGAGACCTTCTCCGCCTATGCACGCCAATTCGTCGGCAATATGGAACGCCCCGATGTCGACAGCATCGACGGACTCAGCCCCGTAATCTCTATCGAGCAGAAAACCACCAACAAAAACCCACGCTCCACCGTAGGTACCGTCACCGAAATCTACGACTTCGTACGCCTCCTCTACGCTCGCGTCGCCGACGCCTACTCGCACGTCAGCGGCAAGCTGATGATCAAACACACCGACAGCCAAATCCTCGACATCATCAACAACGATTTTGCCGGCAAAGACATACTCATTCTCGCCCCTCTTGTCCGCAGCCGCAAGGGACACTACCGCGACCTCTTCCAGCAAGTGGCAAAAAAAGGTTACCTGCGCGTGCGTGTCGACGGCGAGATTCGCGAGCTCACCTACAATATGCAGGTCGACCGCTATAAGACTCACGACATCGAACTTGTAATAGACCGCGTACGCGTAGGCGAAAAAAGCCAGCGAAGACTCGAGGAGGCCGTCAAGTCTGCCTTCCGACACGGCAAGGGCATGCTGATGGTACTGGAGAACAACGGTTCCGCCGACCCCAAACCGCGCTATTTCAGCCGCCTGCTTATGGACCCTGATACGGGAATCTCATATCCCGAACCGGAGCCCAACACATTCTCGTTCAACTCGCCCTATGGTGCCTGCCCTCACTGCAACGGTCTTGGCGAAGTGTCCGAAATCGACATCAAAAAGATTATCCCCGACCCGAAGAAAAGCATTCGCGAAGGCGCCTTCGACGTGCTGGGCAAATACTCTCCGACCAACTACCTCTACCGGCAACTCGAGAACCTTGGGCGACGCTACAATTTCACCATCGACGACCCCATCGAAAACCTCAGCGACGACGCCATAAACGCCATCCTCTACGGACCCAGCGACTACATAGGCATCAGTGCCGACGACGAAGCCGGCTACAGAGGCGTTTTCCCTGGCATAGCCAACTATATCAGCGAAATGGCCACCGACGAGCAACCGGCAGCCCTCCAGAAATGGGCCGCCAGTTTCATGAACACAATACCCTGCCCAGCCTGCAACGGTCACCGCCTCAAGAAGGAATCCCTCTGCTTCCTTATCGACGGAAAACATATCGGCGAGGTCGCTTCAATGAATCTTACCGAATTCTACGACTGGGTCTCAGGCCTGGAAGAGAAACTCAGCCCCGCACGACAGGAAATCGCCCACGAAATCCTTCGCGAAATCATCACCCGCACAAGTTTCCTCATCAACGTCGGCGTAGGCTACCTCTCGCTCAACCGCAGTTCCAAATCGCTCAGCGGCGGTGAAAGCCAGCGCATCCGCCTTGCCACGCAAATCGGTGCCAAACTGGTCAACGTGCTTTACATCCTCGACGAACCCTCCATCGGGCTCCACCAACGCGACAACCGTCGCCTCATCGAGGCCCTCAAGGAACTGCGCGACCTGGGCAACTCAGTAATAGTCGTCGAACACGACCGCGACATGATTCTCAGTGCCGACTATATTGTCGACATCGGACCCGGCGCAGGCATTCGCGGCGGAAAAATCGTGGCGGCAGGCCCGCAGAAAGACTTCCTCAAAAACAAGACCCTCACCTGCGACTACCTCGCACGCCGACGCGACATCACCATCCCGAAACGGCGCAGCATCAAAGGGCACAAGCACTTGATACTCGAAGGCGCATCAGGCAACAACCTCAAGGATGTCACCCTCGACTTGCCGCTGGGACTCTTCGTCTGCGTCACCGGCGTAAGCGGCAGCGGCAAGTCGTCCCTCATCAACGAGACACTGCATCCAATCCTCAACCAGCACTTCTACCATTCCCAGAAGCGCCCCCTGCCCTACCGCAGCATCAAGGGTATTGAGAATATCGACAAGGTCATCGAAATCGACCAGGCTCCCATCGGACGCACACCACGCTCCAATCCAGCCACCTATGTCGGCATATTCGACGACATACGACAGCTCTTTGCCCAGCTGCCCAGTGCCCGAATAAGGGGATACAAGCCCGGACGCTTCTCGTTCAACGTCAGCGGTGGACGCTGCGACACCTGCAAGGGTGCCGGCGTGAGAACCATCGAGATGAACTTCCTCCCGGACGTCTATATCAACTGCGAAGTCTGCAACGGCAAGCGCTACAACCGCGAAACTCTGGAAATCAGATACAAGGGCAAATCCATAGCTGACGTACTCGAAATGACTGTCAACGAAGCCGTCGAGTTCTTCGAGCCCTACCCGAAAATTGCACGGAAGCTTCAAGCCATCAAAGATGTAGGACTCGGATACATCACCCTCGGACAGGCCTCGACGACCCTCAGCGGCGGCGAAGCTCAACGCATAAAACTCGCCACAGAACTCTCCAAGCAGGACACCGGCAACACTCTCTATATTCTCGACGAACCCACCACGGGCCTCCATTTTGAAGACATACGTGTGCTGCTCGAAGTGCTGCAGAAACTGGTCGACAAGGGCAACTCCGTTCTCGTCATCGAGCACAACATGGATGTCATCAAAGTAGCCGACTGGATCATCGATGTCGGTCCCGATGGCGGTATCAGAGGTGGCGAAGTGGTCTTCAGTGGCACTCCTGAGCAACTTGCACAGCAGCCGGACAACTTCACAGGCATCTACCTCAAAGAGGAACTGCAGGCTTCTTCGAAAGGCAAACACTAACATGCCATACACGACAATATGAACACAGCAATAACAATCATCTACCTTCTTTGTGTGCCTCTCGTTGTGATGCGTTTGGCGAAACGGTGGACCTGGATAGAAAAAGTCAGCCCTATGACGGTACTCTATGTTGTCGGTCTCGCCGTGGCTAACCTCATCCCTGCCGACAACGGGGTCTTTAACGTCGACCTTGCCACGAACACCGTTTTCAGCAACGTCGCCGTCCCTCTGGCCATTCCTCTTATGCTTATGGGATGCAACCTGGGCGGCTGGCAGGTAGGCAAAGCCTTCAAGGTGTTCCTCTCCGGCATCTTCTCGGTGCTGATAGTGACGCTTGTCGGCTATTTCCTCTTCCGCTCGGAATATAACAACAACGAAGGTTTCGTCCAGGTATGCGCCGTAGCCACAGGCATCTACACCGGCGGCATCCCGAACATGGGAGCCATAAAGCAGGCCGTCGGAATGCCCGACCAGACCTATCTCTACATAACAAGCTACGACCTCATTGTCACCGGCCTATACCTTGTGTTCATTATCTTTTTCGGCAAAATTGTGTTCCGCAAACTGCTGCCAGCCACAAGTTCTCCTAACAGCAAAACCGACTCCGAAACTATTACCCACAACGAGGACGAGAACACCGAAGTAAAACCCTTCGACAAGACACATCGCAAGGCTTCTTTCCTTGCTATCGTAATAACACTTGTCATTGCTGCTGTCTCCTATGGCGTATCGCTGCTTTGCTCAAAAGACGGGAGCCCTAACATGACCGTGCTGATCCTCCTGCTCACCACTCTTGCCATTGCAGCCTCTTTCCTGCCGTCCATGCGCCGCCAACAGCATTCGTTCGACCTGGGCCTATACTGCGTCTATGTATTCTGCCTGGCGATAGCTACTGCGTGCAATGTGCGCGAGATGGACATAGCCGGCAGCCTCCCGATACTGTACTATCTGGGATTCATCATCATAGGTTCGCTGATACTGCAAATCCTCTTCGCAAAACTATTGAAAATAGACGGTGACTCGGTGATGGTTTGCAGCGTAGCCCTCATCAATTCGCCACCTTTTGTACCGCTTGCAGCAGCCCTTCTCAACAACAAGGACATCGTAGTCCTCGGCATAACCATCGGACTGCTTGGCTACATGCTTGGCAACTATCTCGGAATAGGCATATTTCACTTGCTGCTTGCACTCTGAGACTGCTCGTAGCCGACCACGCGTTCCTTCACCGCTGCCGGTATCGGCGCACTCGTGCCGGTCGAACGGCTGTAGCCCGACATCACGGTACGGCACGTGGCACACGCCTGTCCGCTATCTGTATTGATTATCTGCTGGGTGACCTGCATACTTTTGTTGCCCCAGTGCGAAACGGTAGAAGTGACTGCTATGTTGTCTTTCCAATGTATCTGACTATGGAAATCGACCTCAAAATGTACAATCATAACACAGAAATCGCCCTCGTCGGGTGTGACAGGAATACCAGCATCAGCAAAAAAATGCGACTTGCCGAGGTCGAAAAATTCCATAATGACAGCATTGTTGACGTGACCCATCATGTCCACATCGTTGAATCGAAGTTGTAAAGGAAGTGTATGCATTAGTGAGGGTTTGAGGGTTTTAGGGTTTTAGGGTTTTAGGGGGTGAGGGTTTGAGGGTTTGAGGGTTTGAGGGTTTGAGGGTTTGAGAGTTTGAGGGTTTAAGAGAATTAAGTACGGTCGGGGTGTTTTTTTAAGGAGAAGAAGAACTCGAGGCCGCCACCTTCGCGGTTGCGCACATATATGTCACCGCCATGGAACAACGTTGCATGCTTAACTATAGAGAGGCCTAAACCCGTGCCTCCACTTTTGCGGCTGCGCCCCTCGTCAATGCGGAGAAAACGGTCGAATAGTTTTGGCAGATACTTGTTGTCTACTCCTTTGCCGGTATCAAAAAAGTGAATATAATACCTGTCGTCGTCTTTCTTGTAGCACTCAATACCTACCGACACATTGTCGCCCGCATACGAAATCACATTCTCGAGCAAGTTACGGAAGATGCTATAAATCAGACTATGATTACCATCAATAGTCATCTGGTCGGGCAACATGTTGCTCACAACGATATTCTTCGATTGGAATTGCATATCGAGCTCGGCAATGGCCTCGTCAGCCACCTGCTTGACGAGAATCTTCTCGCGCTGGAAGAGGTCCGAAGCCTCCTCCAACTTGTTTATCAGCGACACGTCGTTGATAAGATCCGAGAGACGAAGTGTCTGAGAGTAGCAGCGTTCCAGGAAGTAGTGGCGTTTCTCCTCTTCGACCGGCTTGTCGCCTAAAAGGATTTCAAGATAACCTCGAATGCTGCTGACGGGCGTCTTCAGTTCGTGGGCGATGTTGCTGGTCATCTCCTGCTTCAGTTGCCTGTTGCGTTCCTGCTCACTGATTATCTGCTGTTTCGACTCTTCCAGCGTTTGTGCCAACTGTTTCAGCTGACGGATTAGCCTACGCTGCCGCAGGTGGTTCCATCCGAGCAAAACCAGAAGCACCACAACAATGCACGCAACAATATATACCGACAACGGTATTTTCATCTCGTTAGCTTTCTTTTATTGTTTTACATACACATATCCGAATCCCGTATGGTTGACAATCCGGTCGGCATAAGGCCCCAATTTCTTCCGCAAGCGGGCGATGTGGACGTCTACCGAGCGGTCGCTCACAAAGGTATCCTCATCCCACACCTTCCCGATGATTTGTTCGCGCGTGAAGTGAATGCCTTTGTTTTCCGAAAGCAATGACAGTATCAGGAATTCCTTCTTGGTCAGCGTGACCGGCTGGCCATCGATAAGGACCGTTTTGTGCTCCTTGTCAATACCGATACCTTCCGCTGCCGACTGCGATGTACGTTTCAGGACTGCCTTCACGCGAGCCAGCACCGTCGGGAACGAGAAAGGCTTCGGAATATAGTCGTCGCCCCCCGACTCGAAGCCGGCAAGCAAGTCGCTCTCCGAACTGCGCGCTGTGAGAAATATCACCGGCGTCTCGTTACTTTCAGCGCGCATCTTGCGCACCATGTCGAATCCCGACATGCTTTCCATCATCACGTCGAGCAGCAGCAGGTCGAACTTGCGACCCTCCTGAATCATCGACAAAGCCGACTCGGCAGAATAGGCATATTCTGTCTCAAAGCCTTCGTTCTCAAGGTTGAAACAGAGTATCTCGCACAAGTCGGGCTCGTCGTCAACTACAAGGATTCTTGTCATTGGTTGAGAAGTGACTTGACAATTTCGGAGACAATGCGATTGTCGGCTTTGCCAGCGAAACGCTTCGAGGCCTGCCCCATCACTTTGCCCATATCCTTGGGCGATGTGGCTCCGACTTCAGCAATGATAGCCTTGACCTCCGACTCAATCTCCTCGCGGCTCATCTGTTTCGGAAGATAGCGTTCAATGACCGATGCCTGGAACATCTCCTCGTCGGCAAGGTCCTGGCGATTCTGCTGCACGTAGATGTCGGCAGCCTCCTTGCGCTGTTTTACAAGCTTCTGGAGCATTGCAATTCCGGCAGCG
>Ga0310694_10002779_pt1 | contig 17564 bp, 17 predicted proteins | sample 174DNAGHGhighgp2_FD_203884 | JGI IMG/M metagenome (GOLD analysis project Ga0310694, IMG submission 203884) | Sheep rumen microbial communities from Palmerston North, Manawatu-Wanganui, New Zealand - 1742 DNA GHGhigh gp2 (v2) (version 2) | ecosystem: Host-associated > Mammals > Digestive system... | reverse complement strand
CATTATGAAAGATTTATTGATGAGGATTTAAATAAATATTCTAACCTTACAACAGGTAAGGTATTTCAAAATGTAATAAATAAGGAAAGAAATGGTATGTATTTAGGACATACTGTACAGTATATCCCAAATATTACCAATGAGATAAAAAGCTTTATATATAAGATTGGAGAAAAGACTAATCCTGATGTAGTAATCACAGAGATTGGTGGTACTGTAGGAGATATAGAATCAGAGCCATACCTAGAAGCCATCCGTGAGGTTGGTCGTGAGGTAGGGCTTGATAATGTATGCTATATACATGTTTGCCTTGTACCATACCTAAAGGCTTCTGGTGAGCATAAGTCAAAGCCTACACAGCACTCTGTAAAGGAACTACGTGGAAGAGGTATAAATCCAAACATTATTGTATTAAGATCAGATGATCCAATAGAGGATAAGACTATATTTGAAAAGATTGCAGGATTTTGTGATGTAGAGCGTGATTGTGTTATTGAAAACACAACATTATCAAATCTATATGAAGCTCCACTAATGCTTGAAAAACAAAACTTATCATCAATAGTATTAAGAGAGCTTCATATGGAAGCACAAAATCCAGATTTAAAGGATTGGATTAAGCTTGTAGATAATATACATAACCTACAAAAGGAGGTAAAGATTTCTCTTGTAGGAAAATATACAGCCTTCCATGACGCATACCTAAGCGTGGCTGAAGCCTTAAGACACGCAGGATATGCGAATGGAGCAAGAATTAATATCAACTGGGTTGATAGTGATACTATCAAGCTAGATAGCATAGATGATATATTAAAGGATAGCGATGGAATACTTGTTCCAGGTGGATTTGGTGATAGAGGAATAGAAGGAATGATACTTGCGGCTAAATACGCAAGAGAGAATAATATTCCATATCTTGGAATATGTCTTGGAATGCAGATTGCCTGCATAGAATATGCAAGAAATGTGCTTGGATATAAGGACGCAACCTCTCATGAGTTTGACCCAACATCAAAGCACCAGGTAATAGGATTTGTTGATGGACAAAGTGATACTATAGCTATGGGTGGAACACTAAGGCTTGGAGCTTATCCATGCCATTTAAAGAAGGGAACTTTAATATCTAAGCTATATGGCAGTGAGGAAATATCTGAGCGTCATAGACATAGATATGAGTTCTGTAATGATTATAGGGATGAATACAGTAAGGGAGGACTTACATTATCTGGATTCGCACCAGATAATAGCCTAGTAGAAACAATAGAGAATGATAAATGCCGCTTCTTTATAGGAGTACAATATCATCCTGAATTTAAATCAAGGCCTAATAAAGCCCACCCATTATTTTATGGCTTTATTAAGGCCTCAATGGAGGGATAATATGATTAAGTTTACTAAAATGCAAGGATGCGGTAATGATTATATCTATATTAACCTTATAGATCAAAATATAAAGAATTTAGAGCGCCTAGCGATAGAAATGTCAAAAAGGCATTTTTGTGTAGGAGCTGATGGCATTATTACAATTGATAAATCTAAATCATGCGATTTTAAAATGAGAATATTTAATGCTGATGGTAGTGAAGGTAATATGTGTGGTAATGGTGTTAGATGTGTTGGAAAATATGTATATGATAACCATTTAACAGATAAGAAGCAAATCACTGTTGAAACTAAATCTGGTGTTAAAACACTAGATTTACATATAACAGATGATAATACCGTAGATATGGTATCTGTTGATATGGGTAAGGCTTCATTTACACCAGAATCAATTCCAGTTTATTCAAAGGATCCTGTAATAGATAGAGAGGTTGTTATCAATAATAATAAATATAATATTACAGCAGTTTCTATGGGAAACCCACATTCTGTAATATATATTAATGATATTGATTCTCTAGATCTTGTATCTATGGGACCATATTTTGAAAATTATAAGCTATTTCCAGAGCGTGTTAATACAGAGTTTGTAGAGAAAATAGGTGATAATCATTTCAAGATGAGAGTGTATGAAAGAGGTAGTGCTGAAACATATGCCTGTGGTACAGGCGCATGTGCAGTAGCCTCTGCATCTTGTAAGCTTGGCCTTGCGGAATTCGATAAACCTATTAGAGTAGACCTTGTAGGTGGAACTCTATATATAACAGTAAAGCCTGACTTTACTGTAATAATGGAAGGTCCAGCTAAGAGGGTTTATGAAGGAGTATATTATGAAGATTAAATTAAATGATAATTTTAAAAATGTATCTGAATCATATCTTTTTTCAACAATTAATAAGAAGGTTTCAGATTATAAAAAGATTAACCCGGACGCACCAATTATAAGAATGGGTATAGGCGATGTAACATTACCCCTACCTAAAATTGTTGTTGATGCGATGCATAATGCTGTATCTGAAATGGGTGTAATTGATACATTTAAGGGATATCCACCTGAGTGGGGATATAGCTTCACTAAGGAAGCTGTCCTTAAATATTATAAGAATTATAATGTGGATTTATCACTTGATGATATCTTCATTTCAGATGGAGCTAAAACTGATGTATCAAATATACTTGATATATTAGGACATAATGAGGTATATATCACATCACCAGTATACCCAGTATATATTGATTCAAATACTATGAATGGAAACTCTATTCATATACTTCATGGTAATAAGGAAAATAGATTTTCACCATTACCTGTTGGATTAGATAATAGCGCAAAGGTAATTTACCTTTGTTCTCCAAATAATCCAACTGGTGCCTCATATACATATAATGAATTAAAGTTGTGGGTAGAACACGCAGTATCAACAGGTTCCCTTATTATCTTTGATAGTGCATATGAAGCATTTATTGAAGATAAGAATATTCCACATTCAATATTTGAAATTGAAGGAGCAAGAGAATGTGCTATAGAGATAGGATCTCTATCTAAATCCTGTGGATTTACAGGAGTAAGATGTGGATACACAATCATTCCTGCAAATCTTGAAATAAATAAAATATGGAGAAGAAGAGAAGCTACAAAATTTAATGGAGTATCATATGTAACACAAAGAGCTGCGGAAGCAGCCCTATCACCTGATGGTGTAAAAGCATGCCAGGAGAATATAGCCTATTATAAAAGAAATGCCAAAGCATTAGCTAAATGCTTTGACGAGCTTGGTATATTCTATACTGGAGGACATAATAGCCCATATATATGGCTAGAATGTCCTGATGGAATGAAATCATGGGATTTCTTTGATTTCCTATTAACAAAGGCTAATGTAATAGGTACACCTGGTGTAGGATTTGGATTAGAAGGATATTTTAGATTAACTTCATTTAATACATATGAGAATACCCTAGAGGCTATAGAAAGAATTAAGAAGGTTTTAGGAAAGTAAGATTAGAGGAGTGGATGCTCCTCTTTTATGTGCTGTCCGTTATTTGGACAGCATTTATTTTATATTTATAATAAAATATGAAAGAATGGTTAATAGTATAAATAATATTATGAAAAAAATATTATAAAAATATAATAAAATAACCGTTCAAGAACTTATACTTTTATAAATAATATGGTAAAATTAATGTATAAAATATCGTTATTTTTAGGAAAGAGATCTTTAGGTGTGATCATATGGAAGGTAAGTTTTTAACTAATTATTCTAACCCATCATTTTTAAAGAAGTTTGCTAAGAAAGAGTTATTGAATAAGGAAGAGTTTGTACCTGCTGATAGGTATCTAATAGATTTAATTAAGGAGAAGTAAAATGTTAGAGTTTATAATAGCTATCGCCTGTTTGGCTTTTATAGTTATAGTATGTTATTTTATAAATAAGATTTCGACAGAAATGAAAATTGCTGCTCAAAAAAGGATTATTGAGGAAGCACTTGAAATGGCACAAGTGGATATAAAAGAGTTTATTGTTTTATTTGGGGATTATAATAATTATGTAACAGTAAAAAGTAGACAAACATTAGAAAAATATAATGATAGTTCCTATTTTAAAGACCATAGAAATTCATTTAATCAAATAAGGGAGTCTTTAGCTAGAATGAAGCAAATAGCTATTCAAATGAAGAAATTTATGGCTACAAATGCACTTTCAGGTAGAAAAGAATATCCATTTCTTAAGAATTATGTGACTAATAATATTTTGATTCGTAGCAAAGTATATATTATAAGAGTAAAGTATATAACAACTGCTGGAAATAATCTGGCAAATAAGGATATAAAATTAGATATTAAAAAATTGGATGATATTGAAAAAAATCCAGAACTTTATATGTCAAAATCAGAAATTCGAGAAATTGAAAAACTTAAAGTTGAAACCAAGAAAAAGGATGAGTATTTATTAGTTAATGAAATTATAGATAAGGCTAATGAATTAAAAGATTCTTTAGTTACAACAAATGACAAGAAGAACCTTGATGAGCTTATAAGTAATCTTTTTGATAGAACAGTAAATAGTATTCAAAGAATTAAACATCTTGATGGAGACGAGTGGGTACTGATTGAAAAAGTGATAAATGAGACAAAAAAATCAGTTGATTTAATAGAAAACAAAAATAAAAGATTAATGGAATACTATACATCTGATGATTTTGAAAATGTAAAGAAAGCATGTGAATTACTAATTTCATCTCAAAAAGAGTTCAATAAATACATTGAAGACAAAATTGACTATATTTCAAAATTGTTTGGTACTAGAATTTCAAGGAATGAAACAGAGTATAGTGATGTTTATAATTACATTAGACCATATAATAAAACTATTTCACCTTTTACCGCTGAAGTCTCTGCCAATGTATTTGGTAGTGCAGAAAACAATCCAATTCCTTATGTTATTAAGAACTTTTATTCTAATAAAGGGCTATATAAAGATCAAATTGTTGATTTAAAAAACCTATTAAATGAACTAGATGCATTGAGAGATGCAAAAAAAATAATTGATAATTATAAAATAGATTATTATGAATATATTAAAAATGTTCCATCTTATGTGTTAGAGGACGATGAGGATGGTTTTTATTCGAGACTTGGATTTGCTATAATTGACGAAAATGTTTTAAATGTAGAATATAAGTTTGTCTATACTAGCAATGGAGGTATGGCACAACGTTCATTTACTATTCCAATGAATGAAGAAACTATTACAGAGCTTATTAATCAACTACAGGATAGATTATCTTTAGAGTATTTAGCTAAAGAACAACGAGCTTTAATGACAACAAAATTAAGAGAAAAGATAAAAGAAAGAGATAATTACACATGTTGCATATGTGGTAATTCAATCCAAAAAGAGCCTAATTTGTTACTAGAAATCGATCATATTATTCCAATAGCAAAAGGCGGATTAACGGTAGAAGATAATCTACAAACTTTATGTTGGAAATGTAATAGAAATAAAGGAATAAAGATATTGTAATTTGATTTTGGATTATAGTCATTAATGCTTTTTAAATAATAAGAATTATGAAGATACGACTATAAACAAATGGGAGTAGTTGTCAAATGACACTTACTCCCTTTGGTGTTTTACTGACCAATTATTGAACACCTTCCATAATAGATTAGATATGGTATGATGAAAATGGATTAGTAAGCAAAGATAGTAAATACACATTTACAATGCCTGCAAATAACTTAATTTATGAGGCAAGATTTGCTCCTATTACAAACACTTCAAATAGCTAATATTATCATAATACTAGCAAAGATAATAACAAATATGGTATAATATTGTTAGGAAAAAGCGATTATATCTCAATAATTACCTTGCCTCTCCCCACAAATGTGGGGGGGGGGGTAATATTATTAATCTTATCATATTATATCCTAACGGATCTAGGTAAAACTGGGTCCGCTTTTTCTTAGTCAGTTAGTAACTACTTTATAGGGAAGGGTGATTGCTATGAAAAAAATATTACGCATTTTTATACTTGTTTTTTCATTGATTTCTATTGGAAATCTTTTAACATCTTGTTTGGAAGTGCCAGAAGAAATTGAGGAACAAGAAGAGACAGGTGAGACAGTGGTAGATGATGATGGAACTGCTACCATTGAATTAATTAAAATAGGTAAAGTATCATCTGATTTTAAGTATGAGGATAGAAAAGATGTAAAAGCAGCATTAGTAAAAAAGGGTTTTACTAATATAGTGTTTAATCCAGTAGAAAATACATCATTATTAGCCTCTAATGGAGATGTAAAATCAGTTTCAATTGATGGAAGTACAAAATATTCAAAGAATGATAAATTCATGCCGGATGTTGCGATAATCATTAATTATTATGCTAAGAAAGGTGATTGCATAAATGGATTTGCGCATACTTGGATGGATGTTGAAGCTGTTGATGATGAGTTGATTGATTGTACTCATGTAAAGCATGATGCTGGAAGAGTATGTGAAATTTGTGGAAAGACTGATTACACAGAATATAGGGGAGACCATACAATTGTAATAGATGCAGCTGAAGCAGCAGTAGACTGTCAGCACCCAGGACTTACAGAGGGTTCGCATTGTTCAGTATGTGGAGAAATAATAGTAGCACAACAAGAACTCGCAGGGGAACATACAGTTGTTGTTGACCCATATGTTGCTCCAACAACAAGTTCAAATGGTTTAACTGAAGGATCACATTGCTCAGTGTGTGGTGAAGTACTAGTTGCACAGAAAACAATTACATGGGAAGGGTCTTCTGAACAAAAAGCAGCTATTCAAGCACTTGAAACTGTGTTCCCAGTTGAAACGGCTAAAAAGGCAGCTGTTACAATAATTGAAAATTATTTAGCATTGGATGTGTTTAATGAAGAGGGTACTGATGTTGACCCTACAAAGTATCATACTTATGGCGATAAATCAGGTACTCTTACTGATTACTATTTATGGGTTGATAACTATGGCGTATGGTCTTATCAAGATGAAAATACATGGCATTGTGATAAACTAAAATTAACATCATATGGAACGAAGTCAGTGTTTATTAGAAGCTTTGATATAACATATGATGAGGGTGTATATTTTATTATAAATAATGAAGATACTAGAAACGTTTCAGAATCTCTAAAAACTATATGGGATGATGAATACATGCCTATAATAGATGATTCATTATTGGTCGGAGAAAGATTATATCCATATAATATTACTCAAATATGCGGTGAGGATGTTGCTGGAACCAGTGATTATGACCTGACATTAAGAAACACTACACGTAATACAATAAATAATGGAGCCGTGTATAATTGGTATATTGTTATGAAAAACCAAGAAACACAGGTTGATATTCCGTTTTTAACTGGATTCACAAAAGAATATCAAGGGGCAGGAATATGGATTACTGCTATGAATGTTGATGTTGAATATGATGGTACTGTTTATAAGAAAGTTGCTATATGTTATGTTGATCTAGTAAAAAATAGGATTACAGTAGTTAATGTAATTAATAGATAATTATAATGATTTTTAAATTGACTATATAATGGAAGTGATAATGATGGATTATGCTATAAGTACTATTAATAGAGAAAAAAATATTATTACAAGTATACAATATTATAGATTAATTAGAGAAAAAGAATTTTTAGAAAGAGATAAATATGTTGCAGATAGCAAGATTAATAAAGAAGCAAAAATATATGATATTTTTTCTAAAGCAAAAAATTATTTTAATGGAAATTTTTCAGAGAATAAGTCTAATAAAATAGCAATTATTAATAAGGTAATAGCAAATTTTGAAACTGAAAATGCAGACTGTGATTATAAGCAATGGTTTAACAACACACTAGCATCAAATCTATACGAAATATATTCGAATGATAAATATGGATTAGAAAGAATTGCTCTAGGTGTATCAATAATTCTTGATGATTATTATAAATATGAGTATTCTAATGAAATTCTTCCAGATATATCAAAAATGATATTTGGTAATCTTGCAAGATTAAAGGAAATTGAGAAATGTTTAATAGACAATTATGTGGCTGTTACAAAAAAGAATCTTTCTGATAAGCAAAGAGGGATAATGAGGGCTTTAGGTATATTAACTGCAATCATGTTGCCAGTCTGCTCAATTGCTTCAGTTGGGGGATTAAATGCTGCTGCTAACGTAACAACTCGTCTTTTAAGGTTTATAGGATTTAAAAGCGATATGCAATTGGGCATAGGAATTATTAGCCTAGCTACATTGATTGTTGGAAGCACAATAATGGTAGGCGGTTATAAAATTCTGGAAGAGCATAATAAGTCTGATGCAAGAAAGGCATTTAGAAAGTTTGATAGAGAAGAAGCAGGATTATTATTAGCAATAAAATTATTATTAATCCAAGAAGCGAAGAAAGTAATGCCTAACGATGATTTTAGAAAATATAAGTTTGATTCAATACAAGCTGTATATGTCTTAAAAACAGATGTTGATACTAGATTATTTGTTGATAACGAGGATGTAGTTGGAAATAAAGAAAAGCTAGAATTATTTAATAATTTTAATAATAGATTAATAAAAATACTTGGCTTATAAAGAAGTTTAAGAAGATCCTTCATTTGAAGCGGATTATATTTACAAGTCCAATACTGTATTATAAAAGGCTTGATGATTATTCATCAGGCCTTTATTTCATTAAGCTTATTTATAAGCCAGTCTAATGTATTAGCTTTTTCTTTATATTCATTAGAATCCTTTAATATTCTCTTAGATATTATAGGAATTATATAAGATGAATTATTAATAAGCTTTATACAAACATTAAGGCTATTAATATATTCATTCTCATTACCTGCAATAAGAGATCCTAATATCATACCATTAAATCCATGTAATTCTTTACCTATGGCTGCACCTTTAAAAGAAGGATTAAATACCACATCATTATTTAATAATATTTCATAATTTATGATATCATCATATTTTATATTTGTTGTAATATTACCTTTAGTAATAATAAGAGTAGATATATTATCATCAAATGTTATTATGGTATCATTGGTTTTAGGTGTGATATTATTTTTATTTTTAATATCACCTACAATAATTGATATTGCAGATAATACTACAATTATTGAATCTATAATTAAAAGTATTATTAATATTATATTGTCAGAAAACAAATATAATAACAATAATATTCCAAGTACTATAACTGATATTGATAATGGTAGTGATCTATAATTCTTCATTCTATGCACCTCCATATATAATATATTATACCATTATTTATGGGGAATATATTGAAATTGGATATGTTGATTGTAAATGAATAATTAAAAATATGTCTACGGGAAATCCTATGGATATATTTTGATTGAAAAATTATGATTTGTGTGTAAAAATATATTCTATAAGATAAAACCAGATTTTGAATTTTGGTAATTAGATTATATCTCAAAATAAAGGGGGTTAGGCTAATGGGATACGAAAATAATCATTATATTCCTCAGTTTATTCAAAGAAGGTTTGCTAATAAAATTAATAGGTATAATATAATAACGGGTGACCTTATAGTAAAAGGTTCTACTAAAAGTGCTTTTGCAAAAAAGAACATATATCCACAATGGCTTGAAAAAATGTTTGGAGAGTTGGAAGTTAGAATAGCACAATTTTTAGATGATATAGTTTTAAGTGCTAAAGAAAAAGTGGTTTTAAAAAGAAATGATATATGGTTGATAAAAAAATTCTTTATGATTCAAACATTAAGGGCACCAGACTCTACTTTGTTACGTATCAAGCGTTTAGATGATGATAAGAAAATGCTTTTGATGGGATATAAAGAAAATGTGATAGAGAATGAAAGCCTTGAAGACTATGCATATCGAACACTAAAAGTAATTTTAGAATCTAATAGTATGGATGATGTTTATAATCATCATCAAGTTACATTCGAGGCTTGTAAGTGGGCATCTTTATATAATTATTGTTATATTACTATTTGGGATAGTACCGAATGCAAAGAGGATTTTATCATAACTGATAATGGGATGAATTGTGAACATGATAAATCTAGGTTTCAAATATTTAATTTTGGCGATGGTGAATATTTAAACGAAAAAGATGAAATGATTAAGCGAGGATATGTATACAGTCATCTTCAAAATCAAAATGACTATAATACCTTTTTATTATTTTTTAACCTGGAAGAAAAAATGAAACATGTGCATGCAAATTATTATTTGTTCCCTGTTTCTGCTACAAGGACCATAGCACTGGTGAATCCTTTCTTTAGACTATTCTATGATCAGCCTGCGATAGATATCATTGGGAATGTTCCAGATGTGTGGCCAACATTATTATCTAGAGAGGCACTTGAATCTAATAAAAATAGATATCAAAGTCTAGGAGACTATTCTGATGACGATTTGTTTTATTATGATATAAAAAACTTATCGCTAGATGATGTCATTATAATTAATTGTATGATGATAGATAGAGTTTTTGAATGGTTGGGATTTGCAGAAACATCTAGAATAATAAGGAGTTTATGCACATATTTGGCCTTGCCAAAAATATCTCAAAAGATAGACTATAGTAGGTTAAAAAGCGAATTGCTTAATTTAGGATATGATATGCCTAAAGGAGAGTATATTAAAAATATGTCTAGGAAACTAATTTTAACAGGTATTACTCCAAGTGAAATAAAATACATACAATTTTTTTATGATAACCTTATTAAAAATAAAAAAAATGATATATAATAAAAGTGTGCTTAATTGTACCCAAACCCTTGAGATTTCATGGGAGGTGCATATTATGAGCATGAAAGAATTGTTAAGTGCTTTTAATTCTATTAGCACCTCATTGAAAAATGAGATAGAGGATAATGATATTAGAAAGAAATGGTTAGCTGAACAATTAAGTTTGTCTAGAACAACATTAAATAAGTATTTAGATAACCCTGAAACTATGTCATTAGAAATGTTAATATCTTTAAAGCGTTTAATAGATTCAAAAAAGAACACCACAAAGTATTAGAATGCTTTGAGGTGTTTTTTTGTTCATTATTTTGGACGTTTTGTGCTTTAATGCACCAAATAATGTATTATATCATTACAGATGATTAATAGAGCATTTGTAGAAAGAAGGTATTAAAAATGTCAAAATATACACCAATTGAATTATGGAATAAGTTTTATAAAAATAAAGAAACTGTAAGTGATTATGCAGGAAGGGTTATGAAAAAGTCAGCCTGTGGAAATCCTAACAGTGATTATCAGCCTACTATTGATCATATAAGACCATTGTCTAAAGGTGGAAGTGATACAATAGATAATATTGTGATTTGTCATTATAAGACAAACGAAGAGAAAGCTGACAATTTCCCACACTGGAAAACAAATGGGAAAAGATATAAGGCCAAGAAAAAGAAAGGCTCAAAGACAGCTTATACTATTATAGAGGATAAGTAAGAGAAAGGGGATGATGATATGAGTAAGGGACATGGAGTTTCAGGGAACACACATACACAAGCACAATTAAATCATTATGCTAACCAGCATAATCCTAATAATAGTGCTCATCAAGCAAATAACAATAATCATGCTAATCAGTGTAACCCAAATAATTCAAATTATAAGGGACGCAATAGATAATTATTGTATTTGTTAATGATAAAAGAGTGTTTTATAAAGCAATATTACAAATTATAATAAAGCTGAAGTAGAAATACTTTATTCATGTAAAACAACAGGTAATCCTAACCATAAAATAGGAAGTAAGATGGGCTATTAATTTAGCCCATCTTATGTTTTTGAAATTAATTAATCTTGTCCTTATATTAATTATGCTACATTTACTGAGATAACAAGGTATGATATAATAAAAATAAGAGGTGGGAATTATGAGAGCTTATAGATTATTGTCAGGTTTTATAGCCTTAGGATGTTCATTTATGTCATATATTGTCGCATGTGCTTTTGGAGTTATTGAAAGCTTTGGTGGAGGAGATTTAAATGGTGCTATATTTGGTGCACCATTACTTATGGCACTAGCTGGTATTGTATCTGTGCTTATGTGCTGGAATAAAAACTTTATTGTATCTATATGCATAATTATACTATTTATGTGTGCAGGTATAGTAGAGCTTTGTGCTATAAGGGATTTTAGTCAAGCGTGGATATTTGCTTCAATTATGATATTATTAGCTTTAGGACATATAGGACTTACTATTTATGAAAAAAGAAATAAGAGATTGAATGAAAGTGAGAGCAATTAAGCTCTCACTTTTTTCGACATTATTTATTCAATTTTATAATAAAAGTACCATTTAGTTTTTCTGGGCTTCTCTAGTCCAACTTATGGGGTTCACCTTATACTTAAAGCTTGGCCTTTATTTTACTTGAAAATAGAGGTTCAAAATGATATAACACAATATGTTATACAAGAGAGGTCGTTTATGAATAGTAATAAAGAGACTAAGCATATTGATATGCTTAGTGGATCATTATGGAAAAAAATACTTATATTTGCAGTACCGCTTGTCCTAATAGGAATAATAGAACAGCTATTTAATGCGGCTGATGTGGCAGTAGTAGGAAGATTTAGTGGTGAAAATGGTAAAAATGCTATGGCAGCTGTTGGTGCCACATCATCTATAATAGGTCTTATTGTATATACATTTATTGCGGTTTCTCTTGGAACTAATGTAGTAATTGCACATGCCTATGGTGCTTCAGATAGTAGTATGATAAAAAAATGTGTACACACCTCAGCACTATCATCTATAATTATTGGAATTGCACTTACTATATTTGCTGAGGCATTTGCAGTGCCAATTTTTAAAACACAGGATATTCCATCTGATGTATTTGATATGACTATTAAGTATTTTAGAATATATTCACTTGGTATACCTTTAATTCTTTTATATAATTTTTTAGCCTCTATTTATAGAGGAGTTGGAAATACTAAAACACCTCTTATAGTCCTAATTATATCTGGTGTATTAAACTTAGTGTTAAATTTAATATTTGTATTAGGCTTTGGTCTAGATGTAGAGGGAGTAGCTCTTGCGACTGTTATATCTAATGCTATATCAGCACTTGTTTTATTTATAATGCTATTATTTAATAAAGAGGATTATGGAATAAGAATAAAAGAGCTTAAAATAAGTGGTAAAGCACTTATTATGATACTTCAAATTGGAATACCTGCAGGTATCCAATCTGCAGTATTTTGCATAGCGAATATTATAATTCAAACTAAAATTAATTCCCTTGGAAATACTATAATGGCAGCTTCAAGTGCCGCATATAATGTAGAGGCCATTGTATCATATGTGTTCGCAGGCTTTAGCCAAGCAGCTACTACATTTGTTGGACAAAATTATGGGGCAGGCGATATAAAAAGATGTAAGGCTACACTAAGTGTATCTCTTATAGAGGGTGCTATCGCATTAGGTATCACAGATTTATTAATATTCGCCTTTGGAAGACCAATAATAGGGCTTTTTAATTCTGATAGTGATGTTATATATTATGGATATATAAGACTTCTATATATATGTTCATCATTTATGTTTACCTTAATATATGAGGTTATTGCAGGATATTTAAGAGGGTTTGGAATATCATTTATGCCATCAATTCTTACAACAATTGGTATATGTGGTGTAAGAATATTATGGATATATACTATGTTTACAAGACATAAAACATTTAAGGTGATTCTTATGGCATATCCTATTTCATTATTCATAACGGCATTGTTATTATTTATATTATTATTGATTAATCATCCTGCAAAAAGGCATGAAAATGAAAATTGTGAGTTATAATATACTAATTATGAGGTGTTATTATGGAGCTTATAAGAGTACAGGATTCAGATTATAAAAAAACATATGAACTTTATATGTCATTTTTGGAAAATGAAAATGGATATATTAATAGTGTTTATGGATATGATTATAAAAGATTTTTAGAATGGATAGAAATGAAAAGAGACTGGTCTATGGGAAGAAACCTTCCAGAAGGCTTTGTTCCAGATACTACCTATGTTTTAGAGGATAATGGAGTATATGTAGGTGTATTTAATCTTCGTCACACTCTTAACGACTTTTTAAAGGAAGGTCCTGGACATATAGGATATTGTATTAAAAAAGAATATAGAGGTAGGGGATATGCCACAAGAGGATTAGAAATGGTGTTAAGTAAGGCCTTTGAATTAGGAATAGAAGAGGTCTATATGTCAGTAAATAAAAATAATCCTAAAAGCCTTAATGTTCAATTGAGGAATGGCGCTTATATTCATCATGAAAATGATTGTGAATATTTTACAAGAATTATAAAAAAATAGTATTCAAATATTATGGCAAAATATGGGAAAATATGAGAGATTTTTTTGGGAAAAAGGTGCTATAATAGTTATGAAGAAAAAAGTATTTTAATGGAGAGTATGAAATATGGCTATACCATAATTCTACTCTTTTTGTTTGATTATAGCTGGAGGTGAAATCTATGAGACATATGAAAAAAATTATAATTTTTATATTAATATTTTTCACTGCGTTATCTATTACATCCTGTGGAATAGCTATTGTAAATGATGGCGTTGTTATAACAGATGGAGATAATAATAAGGGTATTAGTATTGAAGATGATGATTCAGATGATGATATTATAGCTGATAATAATGAGAATGAAGTAGATGATACTAAAACTATTAATAACGAAGATGAGGATAGTGACACTACATCTAATAATAATGAAGATACCACAGTAGTAGCTGATAATGATGATAGTGAAGAGGTAGATAATAGCTCTAGAGATGAAGATGAAGCTATAGGATATACAAAATACGATCATACAGGTGAAGCATTACCTTATTATTTCTTATATAATGAAGATACATATGATTTTGATATTTATTATAAGGATAATACATTACTTGATGATTATTTAGTATATTCATCAAGTGATCAATATGATTCATTTATCTCTCTTGATAATGCAGAAAATATGCGTCTTGCATATTTGAACGCATTAGCTAAATCACTTGTTATATCTCTTTATGATGATTATAGTCCTAAGACTGTTAATACATCATCTAATTCGTATTATTCAGCATATACAATTAAAACTACATCTACAGATTATACAATTACAATAGAAGAGGCTGTTACAATTTGGGCAGCTGTTGAAGCTGATAATCCATTATTCTATTGGATTGAGAATTCATATTTATATTCAACAACACAAATATATGTTATTATGGCAGATAGCTTTATAGATTATTCGGATAGAATAGAAGCTAATAATGATATTATTGAAGGAATTAATAATATATCCTCAAATATGGAAGGCTTAAGTGAATATGATACTATTAAATATGCATATACCTATGTGATTGCGAATACATCATATGCATATGATGAGGATGGAAGTGCCTCATCAAAGGTTGAGGCACATAGTGTTGTAGGCTTTTTCCAGGGTGAAAATGTAGTGTGTGAGGGATATGCTAAGGTATTACAAATAATATATAATTATGTAGGAATAACTAATTATTACATAAGAGGATATGTAGGTTCTACAAGTGCTGGACATGCATGGAATTATGTATGCTACAATTCTAAATGGTATTGGATGGACGCGACCAATGATGATGAGGGTACATATTCAAATTATTCATTATTCCTATTAGGGTCTAATAAAATGTCTAAATACAATTATTATACATATGATGATACTCTTGGAGCTACATACCAGGGTGGTCTTCCATCCCTAAATAGTAAATCATATGGAAACTCATCTATATGGCCGTTTTAGAATGCATAATTAACTTCTGTTGGTTGAAAAATTTGTTAAAACTTAAAAGCAAAAAAAGATTTTGGCTTAAATAATGAAGTTTTAACCGCGTCGAATTCGACCCCTTTAGCTTTACACCATTTATTATAGAATTAGACAACTATGGAGTTTACGTTGAGTGTGTAGTACTACTAAATAAGAAAAAATAATTAATACATAGTATTAAAAGTTTGAAGAATAAGTCTACAAAGAACAATCAAAACAAAATAAGGAACGAATAAGGAACTAAAATATTGCAATTAGTTCCTTATTTTGTTATAATAAGATTGGGATGTGATACAATGAAATTATCATTTAAATACACAAATAATTTAGTTGATTCATTACTGAAAATTGAAAAATATAAGACAGCATTAGATTATTTGTTATTACCTACTAGAGAAAAACAAAAATTAATGTATGAGGCTAAATTAAAGAAAACACATTTTTCAACAAGTATAGAAGGTAATGTTTTATCATACAATCAAGTTGAAAGAGTTATAAATGAAAAAAAAGATATTAGGAAATTAACAGCAGAGCAAGAAGTAAAGAATTATTGGGATGCATTAACTTTTCTTGAAGAAGAAAATTCTAAGAATACTAGAATTGATAAAGAGTTTATATTGAAATTGCATGATATAATTCAAAAGAAAGGTAAGCTGACTAGAATACCGTTTAGGGGACAAACTGCTCCTGGTGTTTTATTTGCTGTTTATGATTCTGTGACAAAGCAACCAGAATATATACCACCTGAATGGGTTGATATTGATTCTTTAATTGATGAATTAATTATTTGGTATGATGATAATCAAAATCTACCAGCACCAATTTTATCTGCAATAATGCATTATGCACTTGTAACAATTCATCCGTTTAATGATGGTAATGGAAGAACATCAAGAGCATTAGCTACATATGTTTTGATGCAACATAATTATGATTTTAAAGGGTTTAATTCGTTTGAAGAATATTATATGTCTGATTTAAATGGATATTATGAGTCAATTCAAATGGGACTTCCTGCATTATTTTATTCCGGAAGAGAAAATCCGCCACATCTAGAGATATGGATTGAGTATTTTTGTAAAATAATGTCTCTTAATGCGGAAAAAATATATGACCAAGCACTTGAGGCATCAAAGAAAGAATCAAATGAATTGTTAAAAGGATTAAATAAGAAAGATTTAACCTTGTTAAGATATTGTCTTGAAAATGGAGTTAAGGTTATCAAAAATAAAGAGGTTGCAAATTTATTTGGTGTTACGCCAAGGGCAATATCTAAGTGGATGAATGAATGGGTTGAAAAAGGAATATTAGTTCCTAACTCAGGAGTGGAAAGAATCACTAGTTATAATTTAGCTTTTAAGTACGAAAAACTAAAAGTATCAGATTTGGGGTTCACAAATTAACTCGACTTATTTTAAAGAAAAAAATCCGCGAATGACTTTCTCACGTTGAAATGATAGCAGTAATAGAGCTAGATGATGAAATAGAACTATTAGAGAGAATGGTAAAAGAGAATAAGAAGAATAATTCTAAATCATATAAAGAAAATAAAATGAAATATATACCAAAGGCTGATATTGAAATGATGAGAGAAGATAAATATGAGGCTTCTGGTAATAAGAAACAAAAGAAGTATAAGTATTAAAATAATTTAGACTTTTGATTTTATAATCAAAGGTCTTTTTTGTTTATTAGGAAATTGTATTCATGCCCTAAAAGAAGTCGGAATAACCCCAAAAATCCTAGCCATAGGATTTTAAGCTAGGATAGTAGTATTTAATTGTAATCTTATTTTTTATA
>Ga0310694_10002778_pt1 | contig 17568 bp, 14 predicted proteins | sample 174DNAGHGhighgp2_FD_203884 | JGI IMG/M metagenome (GOLD analysis project Ga0310694, IMG submission 203884) | Sheep rumen microbial communities from Palmerston North, Manawatu-Wanganui, New Zealand - 1742 DNA GHGhigh gp2 (v2) (version 2) | ecosystem: Host-associated > Mammals > Digestive system... | reverse complement strand
CGACCTCGAAGTTAATGAAGAAACAGAGAAGGAGATTGCCGCCAAGGGCGTCAAGGCCAAGAGCTACGCCTCCAACGCCGCCGACTTCGCTCAGACCGAGGAAGTGGTGAAGGCCGTGAAGGAGGAGTTTGGTGCCATCGACATTCTGGTCAACAATGCCGGCATCACCAAGGACGGTCTGATGCTCCGCATGACCGAGCAGCAGTGGGACGCCGTGATTGCCGTCAACCTGAAGTCGGCTTTCAACTTCATCCACGCCTGCGTGCCCGTCATGATGCGCCAGCGTGGCGGCAGCATCATCAACATGGCTTCCGTCGTGGGTGTTCACGGCAACGCCGGTCAGGCTAACTACGCCGCCTCTAAGGCTGGCCTCATCGCCCTCGCCAAGTCGATTGGTCAGGAGATGGGTCCCAAGGGCATCCGTGCCAACGCCATTGCCCCCGGCTTCATCGACACCGCTATGACTCAGGCCCTGCCCGAGGATGTCCGCAAGGAGTGGTGCCAGAAGATTCCCCTTCGCCGCGGCGGCACTGTCGACGACATCGCCAACTGCGCCACGTTCCTGGCCAGCGATATGTCGAGCTACATCAGCGGCCAGGTCATCCAGGTCGATGGTGGCATGAACATGTAATCTGCCCTACTCGACATAGACAGTAATGGGGTCGGAGAAAGTGTTACTTTCTTCGACCCCATGACATATTATTCCCCAGCAATATCTGTAGTAGAGATAAAATCTCAAGCAATTCTCGCCGGAAGCTTGGAAACTCCGGAACAGAATGGTGGTTCACTCGGCTCTCGTCGCCGTTTCTACGACTTCGACGACGAAGTGGAAGATTACGACTATTAATCGCAAAGAGCATATTACAGCCATCGAAGTGACTCAAGGGGCATCGGTTCCTTTGAGTCATTTTATTTCAGACGATACGGTCGATTTCTGTTCCGTGGTGTCACACCTGTCCCTTCTACCATTTGAAATTAGGTTGTGGTATGCCATAGTTTTATTTGATGATTAAATATTTATTCTTTTTTATTTGATTTTTTGCTCGCTTATTTGTATCTTTGCAGCGTAATCAAACATTTAAACGATATGACTGCAATAGAATTAAATACGATGAACACAGAGCTTTGGCAGAGCATCGGTGCCATTGCTGATAGTGAAACGCTGATGAAACGGCTTACTCGATTTGCCAAGAAACTGGTGAAAGAGAAGAATGACCCCACATTGATGACTGAAGAGGAGTTTTTCGCCAAGATTGAGCGAGCAGAAAAGCAACATGGGAAGAGTTTTGCAAGCGTTGACGAACTAGATAAATACATCCGTACATGTTGATGTCCTCTCCGCTTATGGTCATTATGGGGATAAGTAGGACCATCTGAGAGACATCTAAGACAGCTCTTTCCTGAGACCGTCAAGCGACATCACACTGGACTCTCCCTGTTTGAACTTGATATTTACGGAGAAAACCATTCACGCGTGCGCGCGTATATATGACTGTTTAAAGGAAAAATAACCCGCTTATCCCGCTTATCTCGCGGTCTTGTATACTGTGAGATAAGCGAGATAAGCGGGATGTTTTGGGGTTTCGCTATATACGCGCGTATTATACGCGCGCGCATTACGCGTATATGTGTAGTTTAAGCGGAAAATAACCTACCTATCCTACCTATCCGACAGAAAATGGTACCTGCGGATAGGTAGGATAGGTAAGATGAATTTTTATTCAGCTATCATGTATATATACGCGCGCGCGAAGCGATTTTCTGGTAGAGCGGCACTTTAGAGTTGTAGAGTGGCGCTTTACGATTGTAGAGTGGCCCTTTACGATCGTAGAGTGGCGCTTTAGAAACGTAGAGTGGCGCTTTACGGAGCTAAAGTGGCGCTTTATAGGGGAGTTTTTCGAGGTGCGAGGTGCGAGGTACGAGGTACGTGATGGAGAAAGTGGTTAAGGGCGTAAAAACACGCGTGCGCGTGACGCGCGCGGGGAGCAGCCTCTCACCCACTCTACTCGCTTACTGCATATCGTAGACGACCTGCATGAGACGCTTGCCCAGCTCGTCGGCCTCCTCCATCGTCTGCGCCTCGCTATAGACGCGGATGATGGGCTCGGTGTTCGACTTGCGCAGGTGTACCCACTTCGTCGGGAAGTCAATCTTCACGCCGTCGATGTCGTTGACCTGGGCCTCGGGGTCCTTGGCAAACATCTCCTTGACCTTGACGAGGATGGCGTCGACGTCGGTCTCAGGCGTCAGGTCGATGCGGTTCTTGGCTATCTGGTAGTCGGGGAACGTGGCGCGCAGCTGGCTGGCGGTGCAGCCCTTCTGTGCCAACGACGACAGGAAGAGGACGATGCCCACGAGGGCATCGCGACCATAGTGGCTCTCAGGATAGATGACGCCGCCGTTGCCTTCGCCGCCGATGACGGCCCCCACCTCCTTCATCTTCGTGGTGACGTTGACCTCGCCGACGGCAGCAGCGGTGTAGTGACCGCCATGACGCTCGGTGACGTCGCGCAGGGCACGGGTGCTGGAGAGGTTGGAGACGGTAAAGAGTTGAGAACTGAGAGTTGAGAGCTGAGAGTTGAGAACTGAGTTCTCAGTTTGCGAGAGCACGTAGTCGGCCACAGAGACGAGGGTGTACTCCTCGCCGAACATACGGCCGTCCTCGCAGATGAAGGCGAGACGGTCGACGTCGGGGTCGACGACGATGCCGAGGTCGAAACCGCCCTGACGCATCTTGTCCATGATGCCCTGAAGGTTCTTCTCCAGCGGCTCGGGGTTGTGGGCAAACTGGCCCGTGCACTCGCCGTTGAGTATCTCGTAGTCCACGCCCAGAGCCTCAAACAGCTGGGGCAGGATGATGCCGCCAACGGAATTGATGGTATCGGCACAGACGCGGAACTTGCGCTTACGGATAGCCTCGACGTCGGCCAGACGCAACTGGAGCACCGACTCGACGTGGCGCTGGTTCATGGTGTCGTCCTTGACGACGCGTCCAAGACGCTCTACGGGAGCGTAGTCGAAGTCCTCGGCCTCAGCAATGCGCAGCACCTCGGCGCCATCGGCAGCCGTCAGGAACTCGCCCTCGCTGTTAAGCAGCTTCAGGGCGTTCCACTGCGTAGGATTGTGGGAGGCGGTGATAATGATGCCGCCGTCGGCCTCGTGCCAGCGGACGGCCAGCTCGGTGGTCGGCGTGGTGGCCAGTCCGATGTCGATGACCTCGTAGCCCATGCCGACGAGGGTGCCGCAGACGACGTCGCGCACCATCGGTCCCGAGATGCGGCCGTCGCGACCGACAACTACCCTCCCCCTACCCCTCCGAAGGAGGGGAGTACCTGCGGAATCTTGAGCCCCTCCCTCGGAGGGGTTGGGGAGGTTCCTTCCAATAAACGTGGCGTAGGCCGTTGTGAACTTTACGATATCCAGCGGATTGAGCGTGTCGCCGGTAGGTCCGCCGATGGTTCCGCGGATGCCTGATATGGATTTAATGAGAGTCATTATAATTTACGATTTGACGATTTACTATTTACGATTTATTTACGATTTACTATTTATTTACGATTTGACGATTTAAAAAACTTCAATTTTTCAATTCTTCCGCTCGACCTCCGGTCGCTTGCTACCGAAGGGACGCAAGAATCCTTCAATCCTTCTTACCGTTCGCGCTGGAACGTGAGTTCGTAATAGTAGGGATAGACGTTGGAGGAGGCGGTGCTGTGGCCCTGTGAGTGGGGTACGATGAGGCGCACCTTGGCCAGGTTGGCGGTCGAGCGGCCGATGTTCAGGTAGTTGAACGCGACGAGCCAGCCGGCAGGCACCGAGGCGCCGTAGGCTTCGAGCATACGCCCGGCAACGAACGAAGCGGTATAGGTGCTGCCTGAGCGCTGCACGTTGAGCTTGTCCTCCTGGAAGACATAGTTGTAGGCGTTGTAGTAGACCGTGTTCTGCTTGATGTTAATCTCAACGAAACGGCAAAGCAGGTTGATGCTCTTGCCATCCTCCAGGGGTGTGCCGTCGCCCTTACGCACGATCTGCATGTAGACGCCGCTCTTGTTGAGGCGGACGAACTCGTTGCGCGAGAGGTCGGTGGTGTTGTTCTGCTGTTCGAACACCGTCTCGGAGATGACCGTGATGGCCGAATCCTTGATAAACTGCGCAATGGCATCGCGCTCCTTCTCTTTCTGCTCGCCATAGGTCTCGTAGTCGTTGCAGGCTCCCAGGAGCAAGACGCCTATGAGCATGGCAGCCAATACATAGATATTTTTCTTCATATTTTTAATTCTGATGCTTCGCATCGAAATACTTCAATTCTTCAATTTTTCAATTTTTCAACTCTTTCTCATAGTGCAATATCGCCTGCTGTGCCACCTTGACGGCCTCGTCTATCGAGCAGTTGAGACGGCCGCCGGCAGCATTCAGATGACCTCCGCCGTTGAAGAACTCGGCCGCCATCTTGTTGCACGGGAAGTCGTCGACGGAGCGCAGGCTCACCCACACCAGGTTCTCGCGCTCCGTATCCTCGCGCAGGGCTATCGACAGGCGGTGTCCCTTCATCTGCAACGGCATATTCACCAGTCCCTCGGCATCGCCCTTGACGAAGTGGAAGCGGCGCAGGTCCTGACGTGTCAGCGCATAGTAGGATGCATGGCGCTGGGCGTCGACCATCAGCTTCTGGAACATGACATAGCCCATCAGCCGGAGCCTGTTCTCAGAATAGTTATGGTAGACGTTGCGGTAGATGCGGTCTTTGTTGATGTGCTTCGTCAGCAGCTGCGAGATGATGAAGAAGATGTCGGGGTCGCCCGAGTTATAGGTGAAGGCTCCCGTGTCGGTCATCATGCCGCAATAGAGGGGCACGGCAAAATGTTTCGTCAGCTGGTCGAAGCAGCCCAGCTGCCACACCAGTCGGAACACCAGCTCGCAGGTGCTGCTGGCCTCGGGGTGCGAGATGGTCAGCACGGTGTCGACGGCGGGGTCAAGATGATGGTCGATGAGCACCTTCTTGGCAGGCGAGGCCACGAGAGCTGCCTCCATGTCGGCGGTACGGCTGGCCGTGTTGAAGTCGAGACAGAAGATGAGGTCGGCATGTGCCAGCGTGAAGTCGCACCCTTCACGGTGCTTGTCGTAACGGATAATCTTCTCCGTATTGGGCATCCACTGCAGATAGTCGGGATAGAGGTCGGGCACGAACATTTCGACCGTCTTTCCGAAGACCGTCTTCAACACCTCTGCCCACGCCAGACACGAACCCAGCGCATCGCCGTCAGGATTCTGATGGCAACAGAGCACAATGGACTCGCTCTCGGCTATCAGTTGCTTCAGGCGGTCCAGTTGTTCCTGCGAAAGAATATCATTCAGCATAATTGGTTGCAAAGGTACAAAGAAGCCTCCGAATAAACAAAAGAATTTTCGTTTTTTCGGAGGCTGTTAGTTAAAAACTGTTTTGCCCTTAGCACTCAGGGGAGGGGTCAGAACAGCTTGTTGGGATAGACGCCCTCGTCCACCAGCTTCTGGATGCGCTCCACGGTGGCTTCGCGGTCGGCGGCATAGGTGACGCCGAACCATTTCGACGTGGTGTCGAGCACCTCGCAGGTGGCTGTGCCTTCGGTGATGAGCTTGTTGACCATCAGCGGGATGAAGAACTCGGCCTTGAGGTTCTCCATGTTCTTCGGGTCGCTGAGGAACTCCTTGAAGTAGGCCTCCGAGTAATCGAAGTAGTCAGGGGTGAAGCCCCACATGTTCATCGACACGGGCACGTTCTCTTCCAGCGGAATCCACTTGTCGCCGTCCTTGTAGCAGATGGCATTACCCTGGTCGGCAATACGCATAATCTCCGTGCGCTCGACGACGTCGGTCAGGTGGCGCTTGTCGTTATAGGCACAGACACCGCGGGCTACCGAACCGTTCTCGGAGAGCGTGTTGCAGCAGCGGAAGCCCACCATAGCATACTGGTTCTTGGAACCCTCGGGCAGGTTGGTCAGGAACTTGCCTATCTGCATGAAGGCATCGCGGCCGTAGAAGTCGTCGCAGTTGATGACGCAGAAGGGCTCGCGGATGACGTCCTTGCCCATGAGCACGGCGTGGTTGGTGCCCCAGGGCTTCTGACGGCCTTCGGGCACGGTGAAGCCCTCGGGCAGTGCGTCGAGTGCCTGGAAGCAGAGTTCGCAGGGCACCTGACCCTCGTATTTCGAAAGTATCTGTGTGCGGAACTGCTCTTCGAAGTCCTTGCGGATGACCCATACGATCTTGCCGAAGCCGGCTTGAATAGCGTCGTAGATGCTGTAATCCATGATGGTCTCACCGTTAGGACCAAGACCGTCGAGTTGTTTCAGACCGCCGTAACGGCTTCCCATACCTGCTGCGAGCAGAAAAAGAGTTGGTTTCATAGCTTACTTGTTTTTAAGTTGTTTATAATAATTGCCCACAAAGGTACGAAAAAGAATTGAAGAATTGAAGAATTGAAGAACTGAAATGCAGCGTCTTGTTGTTTTTTAACGATTCAACCCTTATTCATCAAAAGAACTTCAATTTTTCAATTCTTCAATCCTTCAATTTTTCAATCCTTCAATTCTTCAATTTTTCAATTCTTCAATTCTTAGAACGGGTAGCCGATGGCGAAGTGAAGGGTCTGGGCGTTACGGAAGCTGTGGATATTGAAGTAGCCGGAGCGTCCCGTGTCGTAAGGCGCGTGCAGAGCCAGTCCCCAGTCAATGCGCACAACGAGGAAACCGAGGTCATAGCGCAGGCCGACACCCGTGCCAAGAGCTATCTGGCTACCGAGCTTCGACCACTGTAGCTGCATACCCTTCAGCCATTCGTTCACGGCCATCACCGTGAAGGCCTTTTCTATGGGGGACACGTCCTCTCCGACACCCTCGAAATCGTCGAGTGTCACCTGCTCGTCCTTCCATCGCCAGACGTTACCGGCGTCGAGGAACACGGCACCGTGGAGGTCGCCGAAGAGACGCGTGCGGTACTCAAGGTTGGCCACCAGCTTCATGTCGCCGTTCTGCATGAGATAGTTGAACTGCTTGTCGCCCGGAATGCCGGCAAACGAGCCAGGACCGATGCAGCGCACGCCAAAGGCGCGGATGCTGTTGGCACCGCCGACGTAGAATAGTTCGCTGAACGGCGTGTCGTTAATGCCGCTATTGCCGAAACTGCGGAGCACACCGGCGTTGAGGTGAGCCACGAGGCTGCGGGCAATGCCCAGATTCCACGACTTGGTGAGGTCGGTCTCTACGCGTATGAACTGCGCGTAGGGATTCTTGAACAGCTGCTTGCCGCGCTGGTTCCACGAGCGTCCGCAGACCATGTCGCACAAGGCGACGGCGTTGCCCGACTCCTCAACGGTGAACTCCCAGCGCAGGGGGTGATGATCCTTGGTGTAGATGTAGGAATAGCGCATCTTCGGCACGAAGTAGTCCTCCATCGTGGCGTTCAGGTAGATGTTCTCGCCCATGATGCTGTCGAACTTCGCCGTGTGGCTGTTCATGAACTGATACTTCAGCGTCAGCGGCGAGAACTCATGACGGCTACGTGCCGACGTCTGCCAGCGATAGGTCCATTCGCCCGAGACGATGTGCATCTTGTAATAGCCCGGGCGGCGGATGATGTCGCTGGACACCTTAGCGTAGGTCGTCGGGGCGCTATAGAAGCGACGACGCTTGGGCCGGCCGTTCTTGTCGCGGCGCACGCGGTCGCTGTCGTAGAAAGGTCCGATGATGCGTGGGAACTCTATCGAGGCGTCGATACCATACTGGTAGCTGCTCATGTCGCTGCCGCCGCTATTCTGCCACTCATAGGCGCCATGGAGGTTGACGTCGAGCTTCTCGGCACCGTGGAAGGCGTTGCGACGGGTAATACCGACACGGGCCTCGGGACCATAGCGGCCACTGGTGCGCCCGATGGCGTTGGCCTCGAAGTAGAAGTCGTAGGGCTTGTCGAAGGTACAGCTGAGGCGAAGGTCGAGCGTGTCGGTGGCGCGGGGTGTGAACTGGAAATCGACAGAGCTGAAGACACCCGTAGCGTTGATCTTGCTGACCGACTCCTGATACTTCTCGTAGCTATAAGGCTGACGGGAACGCAGACGCAGGTTACGGAGGATGACGGCAGGGCGGATGGGCGACTTCTCGCCGCTGTAGTGGATGGTCAGCGAACGACGGACGAGGCTGTCGGTCAGCCGCTCGCGGAACGACTTACGGAACTGCACGTCGATATGGCCAATATACCACTTACGCAACGACTCGTCGGGCAGCTCGGAGGCCAGCTGCAGGCGGACGTCGGCCTTGTTGGCCGTGGCAAAGGTATCGGCCAGATAGGAAGTATAGCTCGGCGAATAATAGTAATAGCCGTTGTTGCGAAGCAGCGTGGCTATGCGGCTGCGCTCACCGTCGAGCGCCGAGACGCTGAAGGGCTCACCGCTCTTCACCTGCTGCTCGGAGGCGGTCGAGTCAATCAGCTGCTGCATGTCGGCGGGGAAACCGGTATAGGCCATGCTGTCGACGGTGAAGAGGGAGTCGAGGCGGACGCTATAGGCAATGCGGGCCTTCTTGGGATGACGGGCCTGCACCGCCTCGTATGACACGTCGCCACGGAAGTAGCCGTAGTTGCGCAGCACGGAGCGGGCCACGGAGGCGCGCAGCGCAGGATTGACCTGACTCATGAGCACCGGCGGCTTGCCAAACGACTTCGTCATCCACCGTGCGAAGTGACTCTTACGACCGGAATAGCGGTTATAGACCCACAGACGCCACGACCAGGGAACACTGTAGTAGCTGCTGCCGAAGAGCGAGCCGTTGGGCTGCGTGGCCAGCGCCGCCTCCACCTCCTCCTTCATCGTCGTCCGATAACTGGCAAAGCTGTCCTTCCGCTCATCGACGTAGGCAATGGTCTTCAGTCCCCTAAAGAGCTGATCGTCCTCGGGAATGTTCTTCGTCATAGAGCAAGCGCAGCAGAGCGCCGCCAGAATGGCCATCAGTACTATATGTCGCACGTTACTTCTCATTGTTTTCAGGGGGCTGAGGGGTCTGAGTATTCTGAGGGTTCTGAGGGTTCGGAGAATTCGGAGTGTTCTGAGTTCCTCTGATGATATCCCATAAGTTGTCGAGCTTCTTACGCCAGACGAAGCCCACGCCATACTCGCCGGTGTAGCCCTCGAGCCAGTCGTAGACGTTCTGATTATAGAACAGCTTCAGGTTCTGCGTAGCCTCTTGGTTCAGGCGGTACTCCATGGTGACATTGTCGAAGAACGACTGTTGCTGTCCCATGCTCTCCGACTCGCCCGACGACATCTTGCCACCAATCTGGAGTTTCAGGCGGTTGTTCATGAAACGCTTGGCGAAGCGGAACGAGTAGTCGGTATGCATCTGTCCGGAGGCATCGGTGGTGTTGTCAATGCCCACCTGCAGGTCGAGCGTCTTCAGGGCCGAGCCCGCTATCTGGTTGATTTCGTTCTGCAGGAACGAACTGAGCGCCGAGTTCATGGAGAAACCGCTGGTGTTGCCATCGGCCAGATACATGCCTGTGGTGAGCATCGTCACGGCAATCTTGCCACGCTCCTCGACCGACATCGTTGCCAGCTCGCCGCTGACGGCCTGGTCCTCGGGGGCATCGATGATGAACTGCAGGCCCATGTCGTTCAGCGTCTTCGTGATCTTCACGCCACAGTCGAAGGCGACGCTACGGGAGGAACCGCCCTGGTCGCTGACGGCGGCCTTGGTACGCTCCGTGGCGGTGATGTCCAAGCGCGGATTCATCGGGTCGCCGGTGAACTCGACATAGCTGCCGTCGCTGATGGTGAAGGTCTTCAGGGGGATGATGGGCAATGAGTACTTCATTTCGCCGCTCGACAGGGTGTAGCGGCCCGTCAGATTAATGCCCTCGCTGTTGTATTTCATCCGCAGGTCGCCGCCTCCGACAAGGTCTACATAGTTGGTCTGGTCGGTGTTCAGGTTGCACAACACATGAGCCCCCTGCGACACGTTGATGGTCAGGTCGGCGTTCAGGCCCGAAGGTGCCGGACGGGTAACGACGGTCTGCGTGGTGTCCTGGAAGTCAGTGAACTTCACCAGCTCGTCCAGGCGGTTGTCCGTCGACAGCGGCGAGTCGAGCAGCATATAGGTCATATCGGTAGAGCCGAGCACGTCAAGACGACCACGCATACGGAGAGCCTCAAGCGGTCCCTGGATACGTGCGACGACATTGACAAAGGCCTTGCCGAAGGCTATCGAGTGGGGCTCCTGCTTGGCATTGATGATCTGCAAGTTCTGGGCTCTCATCTGCAAGTCCATCGTCATGCGCTCCAGGTCGGAGAAGTCGATGTAACCCTTCATGTTCAGCGGCTCGTCATTATAGGCATAGAGTCCGAAGTTCTCCAGAAGCAGGCGTGAGTCGACGATGCGCACGGGGTCGTTGTCGAAGCGCATACGAACGCCGTAGGGACGGCTGACGAGGTAGGCGTCCTCGACGTACACCTCACCGTCGATTTGCGGCTTCGAGGTTTTTCCTTTGATGGTCAGCAAGCCCTCGCCATAGCCCTCCAGGCCTATGAGCTGGTCGGGCACGAAACCGTTGGCCAGCGACAGCGGGAAGCGCGTCATCGTGAAGGTAGCGTCGATGTCGTCGTCTTTCAGGTTTCCGCTCAACAGTCCGAACTCCTCCTCGTCGAGCATCAGGCGGGCCTCGACAACATGGCTGCCGTCGTCCTTCATCAGGTAGTCAAGCTCGGTGCTGATGTTTCCTATCGGCGAGCCCTCGAACGTCATCTGCTCAACAGCCATGTCGCTGACCACCGAGATATTCTCCTCCTGATCCAGAACGATGTGATAATCGCCATTCAGACGGCCCGTGATCTGCGGCAGGAAAGGCATGGCCGACGTCAGTTCGCCCAAGTCCAGACGGTTCACCGAAACGGTCAGGTCCTGGAGATATGAATTATCCCGGGCATCGTTATCGGTGTAGATCTTCAAGCCCGTCCGGTCGTCAGCCACGAGGTCGATCTTGGCCTGGATGCGCTTGTCGCTGCCCAGGAAGATGTAGTTGTCCTTATTCAGGTTGAACTCCTTATAGCCCACCGTCGGACGGTCGGGCATCAGGCGGAAACGGATGCCGTTGTCCTCCATCTCGGCCGTGGCACCAATCCTCACGCCGAGGCGACCACGCTCGTCAAAGAAGCGCAGTCCGGCCAGCGCACCGTGCTCATGAAGATGACCGTCAACGAGGGCGTTGAACACCATCTGCGGGTTCTTCTTGTTGTTGCACACACGACCCTGGTAGGTCAGGCGGTCGCCCTTCTGCTTGAACTGCAGACTGACGGTATCGATGAGGGTGCTGTCGTACTTCAAAGAATGGATATGGGCCTGTCCGTTAACACCTGTCTCGGGCGAGGTTGTCAGGTCAAGAAGCATATCCTTGAAGTCAATGTTATTCGAGCGGAGAATGGCCGTCAACGGGTTGTCCTGCCCACTGGAGGCGTAAAGGCGCATGGTGGGCAGCAGACGACGGATGGCGGGCTGGTCAATGACCTTGTTATGGTACTGGGCAGACGCTGAGTCGGCAAGCGTCGACAGCTGACTGAGCAAGCGTTCGTAGTCGCCGCTGACGTCGGCCTTGACGACTAGGCTGCCGCTCTGCAGGCGGGCGATGGTTGTGTCGCGGTCGGTCTTCAGGTAGACGCTCAGGTTCTCAGGATGATAAGTTCCATTCTCATCCTTGATGTAGAGACTGCCTAAGAGCCCGTTCACCTCGTGGGTCTTGTTCATGTCGGTAGCCACATCGACGGTGCCCTTGACACCGATGGACAGCGGGTGGTCTGTCAGACGTAGGCGGTAGAGGTCGACGAGCTGCAGGTCGGTTGTGACGGCAGCAGCCACACGTCGTTTATTGAGCAGTGCGTCAATGCCGATACTACCGTCGAACAGCTGGTTATGGCCAGTCATGTCGGCGATGGCACGACCGTCCTTCAACGTGGCCTTCGCCTTGACGTCGTCGATGTCCCAATGGCCATAGCGCAATTGCCGGATGTTGGCATCGGCCGTCAGCGTGGTGCGAGGACTGAAGAAGTCCAGTCCCCTACCCTTGACCTTGGCGTCGGCCGTCAGCGTATAGATAGAGTCGTGAGGGAGGAAGCGATGGAGGTTCAGGCGGTGGACGCGGATGTCGGCATCATAGCGTTCGGTCACGCCGTTGTAGGAGCCTTTAACAGCGGCTGTTCCTTCGCCCTGGCGTGCCGTCAGGTCAGCTGTATACATCTTACCATCGGCCTGCAGCCTGCCAGCCAGCGACGTGGAGGGCAAACGGAGGGAAGAAGGCAGGTAGGACTGAACAAAGTCCATTCGCTGGGTTTCAGCCTGCACGTTAAGGTCGGCCTGCAGGCGGTCGAGGTCGTTCACATGGCGAACGGTTCCGTCGGCCTTCAGATGGAATGCCGTAGGCAGCTGTACGTCAAGTCCCGTCACCTCCATGCGCTCCATGTTGCCATTGACGGAGCCTTTGACTGTCAGCGGATGGTTAGGCCACTGACGAACGACCTGAGGCGGCAGGCTACCCGCAAACCGTAGCAGGTCCTGCTTGCCTATCTGGGCATTCAGACGTGCACGCATTTTACCCGGGTTGATGGAGTCGACGACGCTGAAGTCCATATCGACCTCGGCCTCTATGTCGGAGTCGGGCGTACGAAGCACCATGTTCGGCATCTGAACATGGCTAAAGGCCGTATCCAGCCGGACACCGCCGCGCAGCTCCGTCAGCTGCAATCCGGTATCCTCGTCTTTCAGAGCGGCCTGACGGACATAAAACGACGTGCCCTGGGGACCGTAATACAGGGAATCGACGCCAAGACGTATCTGGCTAATGTCGGCAATATCGCGCAGACGGCCCTCATAGAGATCCAGACTACCCACCCGATAGGTACTGGTGCCGAGGTCGATGTCGGCCTGACGAGCGACAGCCATCTCCATATAGGCGCCAATGTGTGTGGTGTCGCCAGGCAGGTGGACATTAACTGCTGTGCGATGGATAGACAGCGAGTCGGCATTAATACGCCATAGCAGCCGAGTGGTACTCGTATCGGCAGCGGCCGTGTCGCTCAACGCTATATCAAGGTTGGCGTCGGACAGACGAGCGCCATTGACCTCCGCCGTCTCACGGCCAAGGTGGATGCCACGCGACGAAAGCCACAACTCGCCGACATGGCCTTTGACACGCAAATCGCTGATAAACCCGTTGGTATTCAACTTCGCGTCATTAAACGATAACTCATTAATAACGACACACTTATCAAATAACGGTTTAAGTTGAACATCAGCAGTAAGACGCTTCACGTCGGCCAAGGTGTCACCCTGATGAACAGCCAAGAAATCATTCAGCTGCAAATCCAGCGGCCACTCCAGCCTGACGCTACCGACACTGATTTGCATCCCCGTCTTTTCCGAGGCGACAGCAGCCACTTTCTTGACCGCCCAGTTCTGTACTGGCGGCAGATAGAGTGAGGCGGCGATAAGGAATGGCGCCAGCAGAAGTGCCACGACAACGCCTACTATCCATTTGACTGCTTTCTTCATGCGGCTGCAAAAGTAGTAAAAAAATATGAATTGTAAGCGTTTTTTGGAAATATTATTGTAGCTTTTGCCACAATGGGTCAGCAGGCAAAGGTGCTTCGACGACAATCGTCTGCTTGGAGACAGGATGCACAAACTCCACCCGACGTGACAGCAAGGAGATGCTACCGTCAGGATTGGAGCGGCGGGCACCGTACTTCAAATCGCCGCGGATAGGGCAGCCAATCTTGGACAGCTGACAGCGTATCTGGTGGTGACGGCCTGTCATCAGCTGCACCTCAAGCAGCGAATAGTGGTCGCCGCGACCCAACTCACGGTAGCGCAGCACCGCCTTCTTCGAGTGGGGCACCTCATGGTCGTAGGCATACGACTTGTTCTGTTTCTCGTTGCGAACGAGCCAGTGGGTTATCTCGGAATAATCGGAAGATTCAGAATAATCAGAAAATGCCAGATTCCCCACCCCTCTTCTCTCCACAATCGCCCAGTAGGTCTTGTGCACCTGACCCTCGGCAAACATCTTATTCAGGCGACTCAGAGCCTTCGACGTACGAGCGAAAACGACCAGTCCAGAGACCGGTCTGTCAAGACGATGAACAACACCAAGAAACACAGCACCAGGCTTTTGGTACTTTTCCTTCAAGTATTGCTTCACAGTTTCAGACAATGGCTCGTCGCCTGTCTTGTCGCCCTGAACGATCTCGCCGCTCTCTTTGGCAACGATGATGATATGATTATCCTCGTAGATGACTTGCATAACTCTGTACCTGATTGAAAATCAATTATATACACGATTTATCAAAATCTTCCGACAATAAATCGGTTCGTGTACGCCTCCCCATTGACACTAATTCGGCCAGTCGGTCAGGGTCGTCAATCACCTCGTCGATGATGGATTCTCTGTAGTGCGGACACTCCAGAACGCCGCATTTCTCAGCGTAGGTGTAAACCTTGTGGAAGAGCTGCCCCTTGGCTCTCTGGGTACGGGGCATCGTATCAGGGAGGCAGACCATCAGCCTGCATCCCCACCCCTCGACTTGGGAAGAGAGACGGCATCTGTCCTCATCCCATTTCTCACAGCACTGTCTTACGAGCTCAGTCATATCCTTCTGGGAAGTTTTATTATCAAACAGCGTCTTTCTTTTCAGGAATGAATTTTTCCGCGCCGATTCTGGCACGGAGAAGTTCAATCTCATGCTCCCTTCTCATCAGCTCGATTTCCCTCTTGTTCAACTCAGCCTCCTTTTCAAGAAGACGCTCAGCTTTCTCCATGAGGTCGCTCTGCATCTGCATGGCCTTGGCCAGTATTCCGGCAGGGTCGTATGATGCTGGATTCTGGATGAGGTCTGCAGGGACGTCGGATAAGAGAACGGGGCCTTCACCTGTGTAAAGGAACTCCTTACGGACTTGCGGGAAAGCCGCGACGATCATGTTAACCACACCAGGATTGAACTTCTTGGTACGGCCACGCTGGAGGTCATAGATACGCTGGTATGCTATGCCTGTTGCAATGGAGAACGCCGAAGCGTTCATCTGCATGGTGTCGAGCAGCTTGGCTATGATGACCTTGGCATCGACATTGTTCTGTGCGTATTCGCTTTCTTTCATACCTATATATAATAATGTGAATAACCTTTTTTCCGGCAGTCCTCACGGAGTGCTCAGATATTTTTTTAGTATTTTCCGTAAAAAAGATAAGAAAAGTTTGCGTATTTGATAAACTTTTTGTATCTTTGCAACAGAAAATAACGATAACAACGGCAAAGATAAGCATTTTTCCGTTCCTATGCAAATTTGATATGTACCTAAAAATAACAAAATGACAATGAAGGTTATCATTTCTGTTAGGAAGTAGAAACCTCCCCCTCACGGGGGAACAAAATTAAAAAGATGAATCGAATGACAGAAGTAAAGAAGAAACCCATCTCTGGGGAGCTTCGCAAGATTGGCGTCGGCGGCATGGCCGTTTTCCCCATTGAGCAGAGAAGTTCAGTTATCACGGTTGTCAACAAGCTACGCAGAGAGCTTATCCGAAACAACTGGGACTGTGAAGTGAAGGACAACCTGAGCAAGTATCAGGTAGAGGTAACGAGAATCCGCTGATGAAGGAACTGAGCGACACCGAGGTTTGCGTAGCCGAGCAGTATTGCCACGGGCTGACAGACAAGGAGATTGCCGATGTCCTTGACAAGCCGATCTGGACTGTCAGGACGCATAAGAAGCACATCTACAAGAAACTGTCTATCGCCTCTACGCATGAGCTTGTGCTGTATATGGTGTCACGGTATGTCGGCAAGGCTTGGGATGCAAAGGAGGTTAGGCGCATGGGCCTGGCTGCATTGCTCACATTGCTCATGCTGCTGCACATCACCATTGTAGAGAACAAGGACGTGTACCGTCGTGGTCGCAGGGTCGAGGTGGAAATGGAAATGAGGATTGAAGATGCAGAACGTTAGCGGAATGGCCGTCATGGCCCAGAAGTACCAGTCAATCATCGAGAGAACGGAGGACATGACTTTCTCTTGGGCTGTGGCCGTGAAACTCGTTGGAGGCAAGAAGAGGCTGGAGAGGCTGATGCTTGAGGAAAAGGTCAGGTATGACAAGCCGTTTGGAGCTGCAAACACCAGATGGAAGTTCGCCGCCAGCGATATTCTAAGGAACGTAAAGCCGCTGAGCACCTAAAAGTTAAACTTTCTAAAAAGGGCTTTCGGGGTGTCTGAGGATGGCCTGAATCGTAGAAAAAACGACCTGAGATTTGCAAAAATACGATGGTTACAGGAACTTATCAAAGATACAATATTTGTTTAACATTTTAACGATATTACATTATGGGTTTAATCAAGAAAAAGAACGAACTGGACGTAAACGTCCGTTTGAAGATGTTGATTTACGGTCAGCCTGGTATGGGTAAGACCACGTTGGCGCTCAGTGCGCCCAAACCTCTGCTCGTTGACTTTGACGGCGGTATCAACCGTGTGGACTATGAGTTTATCAAGGACACCGTTCAGGCCGAGAAGTACGAGGACATTCTGGACCTGTTGAACAACGAAGACCTGTCCGACTACGAGACACTGGTAATCGACACAGGCGGCAAGCTGCTGGACGCTATGGCCGAGTACATCATCAAGCAGTACCCGAAGATGGCCAAGCGTAACGGCTCACTCACTCTGGAGGGCTTCGGACAGCGCAAGCGTGAGTTCAGTGACCTTCTGAAGCTCATCGACACAAAGAAGAAGAACGTCATCTTTGTAGCCCACCGTCAGACGGAGAAGAACGGTGACGTTACGAGGTATGTCCCACTGTTCGGAGGCTCCAATTACGACAGCCTTGCTACAGAGCTTGACCTTATCGGCTATCTGGTTGCAGATGACCGCAAGCGCACCATCACCTTTGACCCGACTTCTGAATCAGAGGGAAAGAATACCTGTAATATGCCGTCGGTTGTGGAATTGCCCAACCTGAAGGATAAGGACGGGAACGTGGTCGGCGTAAACAACTTCCTTGAAGAGAAGGTTTTCAAGGCTTACCGTGCCCGTCTGATTGAGCGTTCCACTGAAGGTGAGGCATACACGAAGCTCATGGAGCAGATAGATGCAGACATCGAGACCATCGACTGTATCGAGGGTGCCAACAACTACAAGGATAACGTGAAGACTGGCTATGACCATATCGGAAACTCGCTTGCCGTAGCACGTCAGAAGTTCTTGGCCAGAATGAGCAAACTTGGCTTCGTGTATAACAAGGATAAGAAGGAGTACGAGCTTCCTTCTGAGCAGCCTGCACCAGCAGAGGCTCCGGCCAATGAGCAGAAGCAGGAAGAGAAACCAGCTAACGAAAACAAGCCAGCAGATGAGCCACAATCAGGAAAACAGACCAAAGGAGCAAAAGCAGGAAAGTAATTTCTGCTTCTATGCTACGTTGCTGGACGCCTTCCAGAACTATCTCGACACAGACGAGCTGTGGGAGAAGTTCTGGGGGCACTCAGACGACCCGAAGATGACCTACGACGAGTATG
>Ga0310694_10002777_pt1 | contig 17574 bp, 14 predicted proteins | sample 174DNAGHGhighgp2_FD_203884 | JGI IMG/M metagenome (GOLD analysis project Ga0310694, IMG submission 203884) | Sheep rumen microbial communities from Palmerston North, Manawatu-Wanganui, New Zealand - 1742 DNA GHGhigh gp2 (v2) (version 2) | ecosystem: Host-associated > Mammals > Digestive system... | reverse complement strand
CTCCCTGATTACTCGGAAAAACTGTCCATCCATCTACTTCATACTGACTCTTTATCTCCTGGTACAATTTTGCACAGAGGTATGAGAACTTCAGCTTCTGATAGAGGTCGTGGATCCTTAATCTGCGAGCCTCCTTATAGTTGTCGTAATAATCTCTCTTCTTGTTGACGGTTTTATAATACAGGAACTTACTATCTTTTGTCCCATAGTCTTTATACTCATTGCTCCATTCTTCCGTAATGTGGCAAAGAGAGTCTATGAATCCACAATAATCATCTATGACTGCTTTTGTAAGTGAAAGATTTTTTTCTTTTAGATTAAGATTCTCGCTCACATGATAAAAATGACGGATCAGATCCTTATAGCCTTTATAATAAATGATTTTCCATTTAACACCCCCCAATTCCCATTCAGTCTGAGAATTGCCAGATGGGTAGTTCGGGAAATCCTTGGCGAGCGAAAGAAGAATGTAATGTACCTCATTCCCGCTCCTCATCTTCTCCGTAAAATCTCTTGAAAAGCTATTGATGCCACTGACTCCTTGGATTATAGACGATTCCTCCACAAATGGAAAGGCATCCTCGCAGGGCGGGCAAGTGAGATCAATGGACGGATCAATAATAGGATCCCACGTCACTCTTTTATTCTGTTGCTTATTCTTACGTTGGACCGTCCACCTACCGGATTGTTCATCTTTGTGGAGTCGGAGTTCTGGACTCTCATTGGGCTTTATTTTATCCTTCAGGATACCCTGTATGTATGCTTTTGCCGCCCTGCCCCAATAAGCTTTATTGAGACCCGTTGCCTTTTCTGTATATTCCTGCAGCTGTTCCTGGTACGGAATGCTCTTCACCTTGTTCTCCAAAACAAATAAAAGGCGAAAATCCGGATCATCCTCGATCTTCTCATCGGTGTCTTCAGAATACTTGTCATAGGCTACGACACAGAGATCGAAATTCTTGAACTCCCTCTTCACCCGCCAGACAGCAGGCCATGGATCGTCCTCACCAAGCCCGGACATCGTATTGATCAGCCGTCGGAAGGAATCCTTGTCCACGTTGGACAACCATTCCAGGAAGTTGGAATGGAACAGTTCTCTCGATGAAAGAGAAAGCTTGAACATCGGGGAGCCCTCTAGTTTTTTATAATGCTCAAGAACGTTGTCGGGAGTTTGTGTGGCCATAGTCGTCTATGTTGTCTATGAAATTCTTTGATTTGAAAGGGTCGTCAATAAGCGGCCTGGCAAGCCGTCCACCTCTTGGAAGGGAGGTCATAAACAAACCATCTTCTCATCTGCGTGATTTCGTGATAGCGTCAATCCTTTTGTGACTCACGTCCCAACTGCTTTTCCTCCAGCCATTTCATCCTTTCTTCGTGCCTCATGCCAATTCTCCTCCGAGCCTCTTCAGACCGTTCTTCTCTTAATCTTTTCAGATCCTCCGGATTTCCGACAAAAGGACAGTACGTCTTTACCTTCCGATATGCTTTTTCCTTCATCTGACGAACTCTTTCTACTGTATATCCGAGTTTTACGCCAATGGCAGCCAATGTCATTCTCGTGCAACCAATGCCATAGTACAGTTCCAAGACTTTGCGCTCGTGTTCCGTCATGAGCTCAAGAATCGGAGTCATCAAACCAATGAGTTCATCCCGCAGTCTTGAATCTGTGATGAGATCCAGCCCCGACAGGACATCGGGTAATCTTCCATACATTCCCTTCAAGACGTCCAATACAGAAAGGACGAAGAATGACAGATTGCCATAACTGTATCCCTTGATTGCATCCTCGATCTCATCTTTGGTCAAGTCGGATGCCGTTTCCAGAATGACCGGCCAGTTCGTGATGACTATACGATCATCAACGAACTTGCTGTAATCGACTGGGATGGACTCTCCACCGGGCATCTCAATGGCAATGCTTTTTAGAGTCTGCAATTCACGCTTCGGTGAGTATCTGGCTATAATACTGTAGCCTCTTCTTCGCGGCACTTTCGCTGCCTTAAGATCAAGCCCTTCGGGAGCCGACAACGAAACGAGGTTACAGCATCCCAAAAAAGCGTTTTCGCCAACTTCTACGACAGAGTCGGGAATAAAGACTCTTGAAAGACCGGTACAATCACAAAAGGCTTCTCTTCCTATTCTGGTGACACTCCCGGGAATTGAAATTTCTTCCGGTCCACAGCCAATGAATGCCCCATCACCGATTGCGACCACGCTCTCCGGAATGACGGTATTCTCGCATCCTAAAATGAGGACGTTGGAAGCTGTATCAACTATTCCGTTACAGGCATCCCTGGAATCAAATGTCGTGTTCTCGGGAGAGACAGTTATTGCCTTTATGTTGTTACAACCGACAAAGGCACCCTCGCCGATTTCCGTCACGCTGCCAGGAATGTGGATCTCAGTCAATCCGGTACAACCAAAGAAGGCCTCCCTGCCAATCCTTGTGATGCCGTCATGAATCCGGATCTCCCGGATTGCGGTACACCTCGAGAAAGCCCCGTCCTTGATTTCAGTCTCGCTCCCGGGAATGGTCACCCTTTCCATGATCTCGACATCCTTTGGCAATCCGGCCCCCGACAGACTCAGACCCCTGGGGATCGAAATCCTTTTCAATTCCTGACATCCGGAGAATGCCCTCCAACTTATCTTGCAGACACTGTCGGGAATGAATACTTCCGTAAGCCCGGACCATCCTCCGGTTGCCGAAATCTCTTCTGTCCCTTCGGGGACCGTTGTCGTTTTGCAGCCTACAACCAGTTCATTCCCTGCCATGATTGCCTGGCTCTGGTTCGGAGACCTGTATTTCCCATTGCCGGATGACACACTCAAGGTACTGATTCCGGAACAACCCGAGAAAGCTTGGAATCCTATTTCCTTCACCTTGTCCGGGATATGTATGCTTGCTATGCTGGAACAACCAATGAATGCATTATTCCCGATCTCAGTCAAACTGTCCGGGAAATGAATCTCCTTCAAACTCTTACAACCGGCGAACGCTTCTTCACCAATGACCGAGACCCCTTCCGGGATTAGGACTTCCGTGAGCGAGGAGCACCCGCGGAACGTGGACCGTTCAATTCTCGTCACGCCCTTGGGGATGCTGACTCTCTTCAACAAGGAACAGCCTTCGAATGCGGAGGATCCGATGGCCGTCACCCCTTCGGGAATAAGAATTTCCGTGAGCGAGGAGCACCCTTCGAACGAGGCCCTTCCGATTTCGGTCACGTCCTCGGGAATATGAATCTGTTTCAGTCCGGAGCAGCCTGCGAAGGAACAGTATGCCAAGCGGTCGGGGACCAGAATCTCCGTCAATCCGGAACAACCGACGAATGCTGAGTCTCCAATCTCCTCCACGCTTTCCGGGATGTGGATTGCGGTCAATCCGGTACAACCCTCGAACGCATGCCCACCGATTTTGATCAAGCCGTCGGGAAGATCAATTTCGGCCAGTGAGGTACAATCGATAAAGGCACCATCACCAATTTCCTCAAGCGTATCGGGCAGATGGATTACCGTCAATCCTCCGCATTTGCGGAATGCTCCATGACTGATTCTGGTCACGCTGACCGGGAGATGAATCACTCTCAGAGCGTGGCAGTCAGCGAAGGCTTCCTCCCCTATCGTTGTCACTCCATCGGGGATACGGACTTCTTCCAACAAGGGGAGATTCGCGTATTGCCGGTATCCAATCTCCCTCTCTGTGGATGGAATGACGAGGGATGTCGCCATCTCGAGGAGTCGATCACGATAATACTGCAAGTCGTCATCGTCGATCAAGGCCTGTTCAGCCCCTTTGAAACTTACACCATACTCATCCGAGATAATTCTCATGAGGTCCCGGATCACCCAATGGTCGGTTTCGGAGAGATATGACGTATGACGGTCCCCGTTATCACCATATGCACCCAGGGAATGCCACCATGATATGACGACCCTCTGGGATTCATCTTCTACATACAGTTCGTCGGCATGATACTCGATCTCACCGCCACGGTACCCGTCGGCATCCAAGGAATCAATGTCCCCGCTCTCAACGGTGATGTCGGCATCCGAGAGGTCGATGGCTCCGTTTTTGCCGATCAGCGTGGCAAGCGTCTTTTCGATGCGTTTGATGACAGGAGTGTTGTACTCCGCGAGTCTGTCAAACTTCTTTCGCTCCAGTTCATCAATCTGCTGTTGGATATCCAGCAGAGTCTCCAGTTTCTGTTTGAGGGTCAGCATTGTGATTCGGTACTATCTTTCGAGAACTGTATGTTTGAAATGACTGGCCATTCAATCCCGCCGCGTCACTCGATCCGCCGGTTGCATATATCGAGGTAGGCATGGAAAAGGAAGGTATCAGTCATGCAAATATAACGAAATTACCCAAAGAATGGCACTGAACAGCAGTTCTCCGAGGAATCAAGTCTCCAATCATCCTTGAGTAATCCGGCGTGCTCTATTCTTTACTATGGCTTATTTCATTAAATTTAATCTAATATTATTTGCCGTATTGTTGATTATTGCATATATTTGCGGCATAAAACACATTTACTATGCGCTTGAACAAAATACTCAGAACGGCCGCGGCGACCCTCCCGGCGGCCCTCCTCACCCTCCCGGCATCCGCCCAGGGCGGCTCCGGGACGCGGGTCAGCGCCGAAGGCATCCTCCAGGGAGCCGAGGACACGCTGCAGGGCCTGGCCGGCCTCGTCATCAACGTCGTCTCCGTCATCATGGCCCTCATCGGGGTGTTCATGCTGGCCGTGAACCTTTACAAGTACTTCAAGGGCGACCCGTCCTCCAACGACGCGCTGATGAAGGTCGGAGGCGGACTGCTCGTCGCGGTCATCATCCTCCAGGTGATCAACTACACAATGCTCGGATGACGCTCCATGAAGTGCAAGGTCTACAGGGCGCTCGACAGGCCGTCCGTCTTTTTCGGCATCAAGGGCAGGTTCATCTCCTGGTACCTGCTCCTTGCCGGCGCCGCCCTCATGCTGTCCGTCGCTGTCGGTATCGCCACGGCGGGGGTATTCGGTTTCGTCCTGTTCGTCCTCGGTGCAGCGGGGGCATACGTGCTCATCATGATCCTGCAGGACAGGACCAGCGACCGCGAGTTCTCGATGCGGCTTGACGCGAGGAGATACCCCCGGTTCTACAGGCTGGGGCCGCAGCCGTTCAGGGACATGCTGGATGACGTCATACCCGAACCAAATTGACGAGCGCATGGAAACGGCCTTCCGGAAGATGGACCTGGACTCGGTCTTCCCCGTCCAATGCGTCAAGGACGGGTTCGTCGTCTCCAAGCGGGGGGACGTCACCCTCGGCTGGGAGATCGACCTCCCGGTCGCCTTCTCCTTGACGGAAGACGGTTACGACGACCTTCTCATCGCGTTCCTTTCAGCCTTCCGCATCCTGCCGCCCTGGACGATGGTCCACCGTCAGGACTGGTTCCTCCACGACCGGTTCGTGCCCAGCTATGACGGCCGTTTCCTGCATGACGCCTACGAGTCGCATTTCGCCGGGCGGCGGTTCCTGACGCACCGCCAGTTCCTCTTCCTGACGATGACATCCAAGGCGTCCGCTTCCAGGCCGAATTCCCAGACCGCCGGTTTCGGGATCCGTTTCAGCGCGCCTCTCCCCCCGGCGGACGAGCTTGGCCGGTTCGAAGCGAAGGCACGCGAGTTCATCACCGTCCTGACGGGCGGCGGCCGTCTGTCTGCCCGCCGTCTCACAGACGGGGACCTTCTCGGGAGCGGTGGTGAAGCCGTACTGCTCCAGCGGTACACGATGCTCGGCAGCGGGTCGCCGCTGATGACCGACATCGCCCTGGACGGAGGAGAGCGGATGAAGGTCGGGGAGAAGGTGCTCGTCGCCTTCAAGGTCTCCGAGTCGGGGAACCTGCCCGGCGAGCTGGAGAACGTCTGCCGCGTCGACGAGCTCAGCGGCCCGGAGAGCGGGCTCCTCCTCTCCCGCTCCTCCCCCGTCGGCCTGCGCCTGGACTGCGAGCACGTGGTAAACCAGTATATCCTGGTCCCCGCCCAGGGGCAGTTCCTCGCCGAACTGGACCGCAAGCGGCGGAAGATGACATCGATGTCCTCGTCCGCGGAGAACAGGGTCGCTTCCGACGAGATCCTCTCATACATCGACGAGGTCCACAGGGACTCGCTCGTTTCCGTCTACTCGCACCTGAACGTCCTCGCCTGGGGGCCCGAGGGAAGCGAGCTGGAGCTGAAGGGGAAGGTCAGTGCGGCGCTCTCCTCCATGGGAGTGGTGGCCGTCCAGTCGAGGAGCGACACCCCCTCGCTCTTCCTGGCCGGGGTACCCGGCGGTTCGTGCGAGATCGGGACGGACAACCTCATGCGGCACGAACTGCGGAGCATGCTCTGCCTGGGTCTGAACGAGACCTTCGAGCGTCCCATGGAGGGCGGCCTCTTCCGCATCTGTGACCGGCTCCGGAACGTCCCCATCGACATAGACGTTCAGCGCCTGGCACGCGACCGGGGACATATCGACAACTACAACGCATTCCTCCTCGGCCCTTCCGGGTCCGGAAAGTCTTTCTTCATGAACTCGTACCTCAGGAACTGTTACGACGCAGGGGAGCATGTGTTCCTCATCGACGTCGGCGATTCCTACGAGGGCCTCTGCGAGATCATCCGGGAGGTCTCCGGCGGGAAGGACGGGATGTACCACTCCTGGGACCCCGAGCACCCGTTCAGTTTCAATCCCTTCCGGGATATCGGGACGTGGCTCGACGAAAGCGGTCATCTGCGTCAGGACGATGCCGGCGTCACATTCTTCATTTCCTTCCTTGCCACGGCATGGGCGCCCGAGCGCGGATGGACGACTGATGCGATGTCGGTCCTGACGAAGATCGTCTCGGATTTTGTGGAGTGGGCGCTCCAACGGGAAAAGGAAGTCACGATCATATTCAACGATTTCTTCAACTTCGTCTCCAAGGAGGTCGCTCCCCGCATCGTCCCGAAGACGAACAACCGTGGTGTCGTGACGAGCATGCCCAAGAATCCCTACATCGTCGGCGGCAGCCCCGTCACACCCGCTGACTTCGACGTTCACCGTTTCCTGCGGGCCATCGATCCCTACTCGTCGACGGGGACCTTCTCCTTCCTGCTGAACGACCCCGACCCGAAGGACCTGTTCGAAAGCCGGTTCACCGTGTTCGAGGTCGACCGCCTCAGCCAGGTCCCGGACAAGGTCTTCTACAGCCTGTGCATCCTCTGCATCCTGCACGCCTTCGACACGAAGATGCGCTCCTCCGACGCCTTCAAGCTGATGGTCATCGAGGAGGCCTGGAAGGCCATCGCCAACGAGACGATGGCCCCGTACCTGAGGGGACTCTGGAAGACGGCCCGGAAGTTCCAGACCTCCGCCATGGTCGTCACGCAGCAGATCTCGGACATCATGTCCTCGGAGGTCATCAGCGACGCCATCCTGAAGAACTCCGACGTGAAGTTCATCCTGGAGAAGAACGGCACCGCCGAGGACGCGGATGCCATCGCCTCGCTTTTCGGACTTCCCCAGACCGACAGGGACCTCATCCTGTCGATGAACCGTTCCCTCAATCCCGCCTACCGCTACCGCGAGGTCTACATCCGGTGGAACGACCGGAGCGGCGTGTTCGCCACGGAGGTGTCCACCGAGGAGGCGCTCGCCTTCGAGTCGGACAAGGTCAAGAAGAAGCCCCTGTACGATCTGGCCCGCCAGCTCGGGAGCATCCGTGACGCCATCGATGCCATAACCACTGTAAGCAACTGACCATGGGAGTATCCGCCAAGATAGGGGCAGCAGTGCTTTCCTTCCTCCTGATCCTCGCACCGGCGCATCGGCTCCGGGCGCAGTTTGCCGTCTTCGATCCGGTCCAGACCGCTGCCAGTGCCATCGACGCACTGAACCAACTCTTCGAGACGATGGAGGAGTTCGACTGGATCGGCGACCAGTGGGACGAATTCAACAACATGAAGTCCTGGTTCAACAACAACTTCGGCGAAGGATCCTGGTATGAGTCGTTCCAGGACCTGATGAAAGACCTGGATTCGTTCCAACGGATGGGACGGCAGCTGGAGGCTTCCGCCAGGGTCTCCCGGATGTACGCCACCCGGCTGAAGGACATGGCGGCCGACGGGCGGTTCAATCCCCAGTACATCAACGCGCTCCAGAGGCAGCTCCTGCGACAGTACGAGCTCATCGGAAGCATGGTCAACCAGGCGAAGGTCATCATGCAGCGGGACGACATCGACCGCAACGAGAAGATCCACCTGCTGGACGAAGCCTCGGACCGCATCGCGACGACCGCCCGGCAGGCGCGGGACGAGATAGATGACGAGATGAACCAGCTCGACGAGGTCGAGGCGCTCGTGGAGGCGCAGAACCTCCTTCTCGGCCGGGACGAGGGGTACGGTCTCGACGGCATCGGGGCGGATCATACGGGCGGCGCGGGTGCGGCGTCGCTGCCGGCCCTCCAGGACCGGGGGACCCTGTCGTTCGAAGAGGCGATGGGAGAGCACGGCTCCGGGTTCGTGGAAGGGTCGAGGAACGCCTTCGGCGCTGTCACCGTGGCACTGGCCATCCTCTGCGCCCTGTTCCTCATCGTCGCCCTCGCGAAGTTCCTCCGCGGCGAACCCGGCAGCGAGGTGTTCTTCCTGAGGATCGGGGTGGCGATGTTCGGAGGGGTCGCCGTCCTCACGATACTTACCAAGGTGTTCGGATTCTAGCCCATGCTGCCAGCCGTCATACCGCTCATAGGAATCGGCCAGAACCCCGGTTCGGGGATCCTGGGGCAACTGGAGTCCCTGCGTGCCGGCATCGTCGCGGACCAGCTCGGCGGCATCACCGGGATCGCCGTCGCCGGCGGGGCGCTCATAGCGGCCGTGGTGCTGCTCAAGATCGCAAACGACTACATGCAGGGGCAGGGAATCACCCTGTGGTCCGTGGTCAGGCCGGTAGCGCTGCTGATGCTCATCATGAACTTCAACACGTTCGTGGCCTCCCCCATCCATCGTCTCTGCAACATCTTCACCCGGAGCATGACCGCCCGCGTGTCCGTCAGCACGGCCGACTACTACGCGCAACTCCGCGACTTCGCCAGGCAGGAGATCGACCGGAGCTGGGCGTCCGTACAGGCGCAGGTCGACGCGGCGCTGGACGAGCAGGAACTCGCGGACGCCTCCGACGCACAGTCGGAGGGCGGAAAGGTCGTCCAGTGGCTCCAGCGGCAGAAGGTCAAGTTCCAGAACATGTGGAAGAAGGTCACCGTCGCCGCGCTAGGACTGGCCGTCGAGGCGAAGAAGCTCTCGGCCGTAAGCATCGGGCTGGTGATCAACTCCATCCTGATGTTCGTCATGACCCTGTTCGTATTCGGCCAGCAGGTGTACTGCTACGTGTACCTGACCATCCTCACCCTGCTCGGCCCGTTCGCCTTCGCGCTGGCGATCATCCCGTCGTTCTCCCACTCGATCGCCTCGTGGGTGGCGCGCTACGTCCAGGTGGCTTTCTGGATCCCCGTCGGGCAGCTCGTCATGTACATCAACGTCTACCTGGTCAACAACCTGATGGAAGCCTTCGGGCAGGCCTACCAGCTCGGCCAGCAGTGGGTCATCGTCGCCATGAGCATCGTCGCCATCCTCAACGTCGCCGCCGTTCCGAAGATATCCGCCTACATCATCGAGTCCACCGGCGCGAACGACGCCCACAGCTCTTCCCTCGGCGGCATCCGGGAGACGGTGCAGACCGTCGGTGCGGCCAGGGCGATCTTCAGGAAATAGACATGCAACCATCATCACAAATGGAAAACCTCATCAAGCATTTCGAGACCATCGAATCCTCGTTCCGGAAGACCAAGGCCGTCACCGTCGCCTGCGTGGCGGGCTCGGCCCTCGTGGCCGTCGTCTCCCTGGTTTTCTCCGCCACCTGGATCGGCTCCCATTCGGACAACGTGTACGTCCTGGACAAGGGAGGCGCGTTCAGCGCGACGGTGTCCGCCGGGGAGGTCCAGCGGGACCTCGAGGCCATCGACCACGTCACGCGCTTCCACGAGCACATGTTCAACCTCTCCCCTTCCAGCGAGGCTATCAAGCGGGGCGTGGAACAGGCGCTCGTCATGGCCGACCGTAGCGCCTACACCTACTTCAACGACCTGCAGGAGCAGGGGTTCTATTCCCGGCTGGTCCAGGCGAACGTCACCCAGCAGATCCTCATCGATTCCGTGAAGGTGGACATGAGGACCTACCCCTATCCCGAGACCACCTATGCGAAGGTGTACGTGGTACGCGAGAGCAACATCTCGGCGTACGACTTCGTCAGCACGGGCCGTCTCGTCGACGTCGGCCGCTCGAAGTCCAACCCGCACGGGTTCATGATCGAACGGTTCCAGGTCGTCAAGAACGAACTGACCGAAACCAGGAGGAGGAACTGACATGGGGCTGACGGACAGATTGCGTAAATGGTTCAAGGACGATGGCGGTGTGCGGATCCTGCAGATCCTCGTTTTCTGGATTTCCATCGTACTCTGCCTGGCCATATTCGTCATCTACACGGTCAAGTGTTTCAATCTCTTCAACGGATAGAGCATGGAGATGGACAGAAAGAAAAAGGGGATGCTCCTGCTTACGGTGGCGGGAGCGGCGGCCGTCATCCTTCTCGCCGTATTCTTCGTCTGGGCCCAGTCTCCCTCCGGGAAGCGGAAGAAGGTGGAGGATGTTAACGTGTATGTCGATGTCCCGAACGCCGAGGAGAAGCCCCTGGAGGATTCGAAGATCAAGTCATACAGGAGCGGCCGCTCCAACATCGAGGACTACTGGGACGACATGGGAGAGGCGCTGGAGGAAACGCGGGAGGAGGCCGTGGATCCGGCCGGGACGGTGACCGGGACGCGGAGGACGGGCCCGGCGCGGACCGCTCCCAGGAGTTACACGGCGGAGGACGTCTTCGGGAGCGCTCCGCCGGCACGCAGCGTCGAGGAGACCAGGCCCCAGCCGTCCCGCCAGGACGCCGTGGAGCGGAGGGCCATGTACCAAAGGGAGCGGCAGGCGGCCCTGGACGAGGTCATGAGACGGCAGGAGGAGATGATGAGGGCGCAGCAGGGAGCGACCGGGAAGGAAGAGGAGGAGACGCCCCCGGCGCCCGTCGAGGAGCCCCGGGACAGGATCGACGTCGACCGGGTGATGGTCCGCCGGTCCGGGTCGGTGACGACGCTCGAGGACGGGTTCACTTCCGTGACGAGCTCCGGCGTGTCCTCGCTCGAAGGGACGGCCTCCGAGCAGTTCTTCGTCGACGAGGCGTATCCCTTCAAGTGCATGTTCGTCCGGTCAGGCAAGCTCAGGAGCGGGGAGCGCGTCTCCGTCAGACTCCTCGAGGACATGGTCATCGACGGGCAGCTCGTTCCGAAGAACACGCACCTGATGGCTGTGTGCAGCATCGGTACGCGGCTGGACCTGAACGTCTCGAGCATCGACCTCGGGGGGAAGATCATCAACCTGGATTACGACGCATATGACAATGACGGCACGAAAGGGATCTACTGCCCCGGGATATCGGACAAGACCGTCTCACAGGCCGCAGGGACGGCGGTGTCCGGCGCCCGGTCCCGGTTCACCTCCCGTATCGGCCGGGCAGCCCAGGACGTCGTCAACACCGGGCTCTCCCTCATAACCCTTTCCGGCGGGGAGACCGCCGTCCAGGTCCCCGCCGGATACCAGTTCTACCTAGTCAAATCGAGAAGAAAATGAAAAGAATTACCGAAACCGTCCTGATGATGGGCGTCTGCGCAGGCTGCCTCTATTCCTGTGACCAGTTCTTCAACCCCTTCGACACCGGCTACGGCGGGGAGTTGGGAATCGGTGACAAGGACATCTCCTACATCGAACTCGGCTATCCCCGCGATATCGGGGACCACCGCAACGGGAAGCACGAGTATGACGACCTGGTGATGCTCACGGATTCCGTCCGTTTCTCCAAGATCGACTACTCGGGCTCCACGGTCGACCCGGGGACGCTCGAGAGGTCCAACGCCATCGACTACGGATGGGGCGAGATCGAGATGGTCGCAGTCTACAAACCCGCCGACGCCTGCATCAGGTCCATATCGGTCACCTCGTCCGACACCACGGTCGTCAGCGTCTCCAAGGGGACCGTCCCCCTGGGGTTCAGGGTGAAGATCAACGGGGTCGGCGAATGCGACCTCAGGATGCGGGCCGTCGGCAACAACACGGAGGAACGCTCCTATCATCTGAAGGTCACCGAGGAGCTGACGTTGAAGGTATACATGGACCCGTTCTGGATGAACAACCTCACCGCACGGATCAAATACCGCTGCAAGTCGCTCCCCCGTGGCGTAGACCGGCTGTTCCTCAATGTCAGGGACAGCGTGACCGTCATCGGCCAGGCCCGGGTGATGGACCAGCGGAAGGGAGACACCTCCTACCGGACACTCTCCGACACGACGGCCTATCCCCTCCGCCAGCACACGGACCGGTTCCGCAAGAACCGGCGCGTCCTGCTGCGCAACGTATCGGATGCCGTGAGGAAATACAACCTGGACAAGAGGGCGGAGAGTTTCATCAGGGTGTCCGGATATGGCGCCGCCGGACCGGGAACCCGGTACGTCCGGCAGGACGGGAAGTGGTATGCCGTCGAGGAGGCCCCCTTCGAATGCAGGCAGGTAAGGCTGAGCATGGACATCCTCTCGGACAGTCCCTACCTCCTTTTCAACGTCGTCATGAAGAAAAGCCAGACACCGTCCTCGTCCGATGACGACGAGGAGGACAACTACGACTCGGACTCCGGCAACGACGATGAACTGAAGGATTACTTCGTGGTCCAGTTCAATGAGAACATCTCCGCCGCGGGCAGGGACTCACTGTCCCGCCAGCTGCACGACCTTGTCAACCAGCAGCCGGATTCCCTGAAGTGGATTCTCGACTATTGATGAAGAAGACAGAAATGACTATGAGAAGGAACATCATTACACTCCTGCTGGCCGCCCTGACGGCCCTGGCGGCGGAGGCGAAGGTCGACACGCTACGGATCTCCTCCGCCTACACCACCCACATCATCTTCTCGACGGACCTCACCTATGCGGACCTGTCGAACAGCAGGTTCGTGGTCGCGAAGATCATCGAACAGAACAAGAACATGCTCGCCCTGAAGGCGAAGGAGCCTTTCTCCGAGTCCTGCAGCGTGTCCGCCCTGGAGTCGAACGGAACGATGCACACGTTCATCGTCGTGTACGACCCGGCCCCGAGGGATCTTGTCATCGACATCCGGAAGACGCAGGCGGCACAGGCCCCGAAGGAATACGTCTCCTCAACGGCGCGGATGATCGCCGAGGTGAAGGCGCTCCGGGAATCGCGCCAGATCCCGGGGAAGGACCCGGGCGGGCGGCAGCGCTCGGAAGGGAACGTCTCCACCTGGAAGACCGGATCGGCTCCCCTTCTCCAGGATGTCGTCAAGCAGCGACAGCATCTCTACCATATCGGATGCAGGGAGTACGACATCCAGGTCCTCTGCGAGGACATCAGCTCCTACAGCGACATCACCTACATGACCATCTCCCTCAGGAATTCGTCGGGGATCAGCTACGAGATCCCGGACGCTACGTTCGTCATCGAAAGCAAGCGGCGGGGAAAGAGGACTATCCGTTACGACAAGACCGTCTTCCCGAGGAGCCGTTACGGCAAGCTGTCGGCGGGGCCCGGGGAATACACGCGGATCGCGTACTCCTTCGACAAGATGACCCTGTCGAACGACCAGGTGCTGAGGATCTACCTCTATGAGTCGGGAGGACAGCGGAACCTCGTCATGACCGTGGACACACGGGACATCAACAGGGCGAGGACCAACGTCTGACCGCTCATTGTTTCCAACAAAAATCGCGAAGGGGCCGCCGTGATGGCGCCCCCTTCCTCTTTTTCCTACCGATGGATGTCCCCGTTCCAAAGCAACCCCACCGCTTGTTTTCCATATGATTAAATTGTCCAAAATCCAAAGTCACACTTGTGGATTTGGACAAAAATAGAACCAAAAACAAATAGTATTCCCCTAGAACAGTTTCCTGATGCGACTAGTCCTTTGAAATGCGAATCACCACATCCGCACCATAGCCATCCGCGAATTCCTTCAGGTTCGAGATATAGATGTCGTCCGTCTTGAACCAGTAGGAAATCGTTCCCGGCGCCTTCTTCAGGTCCGTCGCGACTTTCCTCTGGGACAGCTTGTGCATGCGCATGTACATGTCCAGGAAACCGAGGCGGCTTCCCTGCGAGTACATGCTGACGAGCTCCTCCTCGTTCGCCAGGGCGATGCCCTGGGCCTCCCCTTCCGTACGGTCCTTCAGCAGGACCACCATCCGGTAGCCGAACGCCCCGACGATCCGGTGGGCGAGGGAAAGGAGCATGTTGTCCTTCTTGAACAGGAACGCCAGCGAGGTGTGATGCCCCACGCCCTGGCGCTCGAGGTCCCCGAGGTTGATGTCCAGGGCCTGCATGAAGTCCACGAGGAACTTCAGGTTCACGGCCGGCCAAAGATTGTTGCTCTTGAATCCGCGGGTGCGTTTCACCTCCAACGGCCTGTAAGGCTTTTGCGCAGCCTTCACTTTTTTCTCTGTTGTTTCCATAACAAAAATCGCCGTACAAATGCAAAATAAATTTGCATATTACGCTTATTTTATCGTACTTTGTACAATAGAATAAGCCGTATTTCTAAGGACCTCTCTTTTAGAGGCATCAGATACCGATATTTGAAACAAATTTACAAAACTTATTTGACTTTCCCAAGCAGGAGAAGGACGATCAGACGCAGTCGAAGGCGGGCACTTGTGGCCCGAGGGGAGGCATCCTGTGTGACGGGCGGACGAAGCCCGGGAAGAGACATGTTGCATGGCCAGTTGTTATTCGGATAGCGAGATGGAGTTGCTGCTCACCACTCCGGTGGACCGGGTCCTCGCCTACTTCGGCAGGAGCACGGCCCACCGGAGCTACATGTACTTCTCCCCTTTCCGCGACGAGGCGACACCGTCGATGCGGGTCACCGTCGACCATGCCTCGGGCCGGTGGTGCTGGGTGGACTTCGGCGGCACCCCTCCCCCGGGCATGAAGGCCGACGGGGGCGGATGCCTCGACCTGGTCCGCCGCCTCTCGGGCGTCCACTCGGACCGGGAGGCCCTGGACGTGCTCGCCACGATCGCCGGCACCGCCATCCCGTCCGTGGACGAGGGGCTGGTGCCAAGGAGGGAACGCCCCTCCGGCATCGTCATAGAGACGGTCGCGCCGTCCTTCGACAGGGCCTTCCTCATCAGATACGCGCAGAGGGAGCGTGGCATCCCGCTGCCTCTGCTGGAGAGGTACTGCAGGCAGGTGACGTACCACCCGAAGGCATCCCCCTCGAGGCGGTTCACTGTGATCGGCTTCCCGAACAACGGGGGCGGGTTCGCCCTGCGAGGCACCTCTCCGCGCTCGAAGATCACGTCCCTGTGCGACATCACGACCCTCGGTCCCGACGGGACGCACGTACCCACGGCAGAGCCCGTCACCCGGCGGTGCTACGTCTTCGAGGGGTTCATGGACTTCCTCTCGTGGCTCGCCTGGCGGGGCGAGGAGACGCCGGGGGCGGACGTCTGCGTGCTCAACTCCGTGAGCAACCTCTCCCCCGCCTCCCCCTGGCTGCTCGCGCACGGGGTCATCCGTTGCTTCCTCGACAACGACGCGGCCGGGCGCGACGCCTACGAGCGCATCTGCGAGACGTGCCGCGGCCGGGACGTCAAGGACGGGTCCCCGGCCTACGCCCGTTACAAGGACCTCAACGAGGCATACACCGCCCGCCTGGCCTCCCTCCGGCAGGAACCCGGGGGGAAGAGCCTCTGACACGGAAGACATACGTTCCACAACCCTATAAAACAGCAACACTTATGGAAGAAGTACAATTACGGGATGAAGTCAGGCAGATGCTCGACAACATCGACTGGAGCTCGGTTTCCGAGTTCGAGAAGCTCCGCGAGACCGTGGAGAAGGACCCCGCCATCGCCGAGCAGCTCGTCTACGGCGAGATGACCGACCTGGTCAGGGCGTCCAGCAGGAACATCACCGGCCAGTTCTCCCTGAGGGCCTACCCGCAGGGAGAAGGCAGGCCCTGGGCTATCAAGATGTACAACATCGAGAAGAAGCTCGACCCGAAGGGTGACATCTACTACCGCGGGAGCAGGATCACCTCGCCGGAGATCGTCAAGGCCCTTTTCGAGCAGACCTCCTGGACCGGCGCCGACGGGAAGACCCGTTACGGCTACGCCAACGCAAACGCCGGGCGGCCGGTCGGCTACCGCGATCCCGAGACGGGGACGGTCAAGTACGACATCGTCTCGCTCCACCAGCCCACCAACCGCCTCGTCGGCATCCCCGTCGAAGCGGTCCGCAGCATGTTCGTCGACCGGGAGACCGGGGAGTACCGCAAACGCCAGGTCTACGGCGCGGAGATCACCCCGAAGCAGGCGGACGCCCTCGCCGAGGGCAAGGCCGTGAAGATCGAGGGGAAGACGAAGGAGGGCGAGGCCTTCACGGCCTTCGTCCAGTTCGACGCGGCCCGGCGCCGGGTGGTGCCCTGCCACCCCGCCTGGCTGAAGGAGGCCCGGAAGGCGGGCGTCGACCTCGGCATCGGTGACCGGAAGGCCGCCCCGGAGAAGGTCGCCTCGAAGGCAAGGGCCGAGAAGGCCGGGGAGGCGGCGAGGAAGGTCCGGACCCCGAAGATGAAGGTCTAGCCCCCGACCCGGACCATGACGCCGTCCGAAGCCCTGGCGGCCAGGTACGCCGCCATCTTCACCTCCCTCTTCGACCGTATCGCCGGAGACTGGCGGGCCCCCTGGACATCGGGGGGTCCGCATCCCCAGCAGAACATGGACGGGGATCCCTACAGGGGGATGAACGCCATGCTCACGTCCGCGACGGCCGCAGCACGGGGCTTCGCCCTCCCGGTGTGGATGACCCACGCGAAGGCGGCGGCCCTGGGCTGCGCCGTCCTCCGGGGCGAGCACGGGACGCCCGTCGTGAAGTATGAGCCCTGGTACCTGGACAGGGGGAAGGGGATGAAGGTGCCGGACATGACCGACGAGCAGTTCGCCCTCCTGCCCCGGGAGAGGCGGGACTCCCTGGAGCGGCGCTGCCACATGCGGTGGTTCACGGTCTTCAACATCGGCCAGACGGACTTCCGGGAGGTGTACCCTCGCCAGTACGGCGAGATTCTCTCCCTCTTCGGCGTCCATGAGCCGCGCAGGGCGTCGCTGGAGGTCCTCGACCGCATGGTCGACGGGGACGGCTGGCTCTGCCCGGTCCGGGTGGCGGACGTCCCGGAGCCGGCATACCTGGAGCGCTACGACAGGATCGACGTCCCCCCGAAAGGACGGTTCGCCGACCAGTGCGCCTATTACGTGACGCTCCTCCACGAGATGGTCCACTCCACCGGCAGCGAGGAGCGCCTGGACCGCACGGGCCGGTCATCCGAGCGTCTGGACGGGCGGGCGAGGGAGGAGCTGGTGGCCGAGCTCGGTGCGGCGACGCTCGCCACGCTGGCGGGCCTGGAGGCCAC
>Ga0310694_10002775_pt1 | contig 17580 bp, 17 predicted proteins | sample 174DNAGHGhighgp2_FD_203884 | JGI IMG/M metagenome (GOLD analysis project Ga0310694, IMG submission 203884) | Sheep rumen microbial communities from Palmerston North, Manawatu-Wanganui, New Zealand - 1742 DNA GHGhigh gp2 (v2) (version 2) | ecosystem: Host-associated > Mammals > Digestive system... | reverse complement strand
GTTGACTCCTGAGGCGAGCATGCAATGGTACAGATTCACCAACGAGATAAAGGGCCATCATGCCGCACTTTACCTGAACGGCCACCAGATTCAGGACTGGGAAATCAAATGTGGAATAAGCACCGGTGGCTTCTTCATTATGAAGGAATATTCATCGAAGGAGGAGATGGAGGCGTTCTGCAATCAGTTGGTGCGGCAATAGCCAACTGCCTGCCCTGTCCAATTTTTAGACACCGTTGTCTCATTTTTGGACACGATTGCAACAGCAATTCATCGCTATACCGTTGATGTTGAAATATTTCCTATTTTTGGCGCGATTTTTGGGAATGCTGAATATGAGGGTGTTGTAGAGACGCAAAATTTTGCGTCTCTACACAGTCACCTATAACCAATAACCATTATAAATGCTCAACACCATCATCATAGTGGACGACAACCGCAACGTCCTCGCGGCGGCGGGACTGCTGCTGGAGCGCGTATTCCGGCAGGTGGTCGCGTTGCCGTCGCCGAACACCCTGCTGCGGCAGATCGAACAGTGCCGGCCGGACGTCGTCCTGCTCGACATGAATTTCTCCGCCGGGCTCAACACCGGCAACGAGGGCCTTTTCTGGCTCCGCGAGATCAAAGCCCACCACCCGGACCTTCCCGTTGTGCTCTTCACCGCTTACGCCGACATCGAGCTGGCCGTGGCGGGCATGAAGGAGGGTGCCGCCGACTTCGTGGTGAAGCCGTGGGACAACGAACGGCTCATCGCCGCTCTCACCCGCGCCTGCAAGTCCGAAAAGGAGATCGCGAAACGGTTCCCCACGCCGGACAGTCCCCTCTTCTGGAGCGATAGCGCGGCAATGCGGGACCTTCGCCTCATGGTGGAGAAGATCGCCCCGACAGATGCCGCCATCCTTATCACGGGCGAGAATGGTACAGGCAAAACGTTGCTGGCCAAAGAGGTACATCGACTTTCCGCCCGCAACGACAAACCGTTCATGACCGTGGATTTGGGTGCATTGACGGAGACCCTTTTCGAGAGCGAGCTGTTCGGTCACGTGAAGGGCGCTTTCACGGACGCGAAGACCGACCGCGCGGGCAAAATCGAGGAGGCTGCGGGTGGCACGCTCTTCCTCGACGAGATCGGCAACCTCGCCTTCCCGCAGCAGGCCAAGCTGCTGACGGTCATCCAGCAGCGCACGGTGACGCGCGTGGGCAGCAACAAGAACGTTCCAGTCGATTTCCGGCTCATCTGCGCCACCAATCAGAAACTTGACGAGAAGGTGCTGCGTGGCGAGTTCCGCGAGGACCTCTACTACCGCGTCAACACCATCCACCTGGAAATCCCGCCATTGCGCGACCGCCGCGAGGACATTGTCCCCTTCGCGGAACGTTTCCTGACGATCTTTGCCGAAAAGTACCATAAACCCGATCTCAAACTGAGTTCCGAGGCCGCCCGCAAACTCACCAGTCACCCATGGTATGGCAATATCCGCGAACTGGAACACGCCGTGGAGCACGCGGTCATCGTCTGCGACGGCCCCGAGCTGCATGAGCAGGACTTCCACCTTACTACCCCAATATCCAAGGATAACACGCAGGAAATCACCACTTTGGAGGAAATGGAAGCCGACATGATTCGCAAATGCATGTCCCGCTGCGCCGGCAACCTCACCGCCGTCGCCGCCACGCTGGGGATTACGCGGCAGACGCTCTACAACAAGATGAAGAAATACGGAATATAGTTAGTTAGCAGTTAGTAGTTAGTAGTTAGCAGTTAGAGGGGGTAACGAAACCCCCACCATATTATAAAACTTCTTCCTTGAAAGCCCTGTAGGGGCGTCGTATGTTAGCCTAGGGTGAACGGAGTGAGCCCTAGGGCGGATGACGACGATGATACGATGAATGGACGATGAATGATACGATGAATGATACGATGAATGATACGATGAATGGACGATGAATGATACGATGAATGATACGATGATATGATAGTGATTATAGTCATAGGAATAATATTCTCCTGGGCCCTCACCACGTGGCTCCTCATCCGACGGAACCGGCGGAACATGAACCGCATCAAGTTCCTGTCGGAGGCGGTGGCGGGCGGCGACTTCAGCTTCACGTTTCCGGAGCAGAAACGGCGGCGCAGCGACCGCGTGTTCGCCGAGTCGCTGAACCGTATCCGCGAGATGCTCGGAAAAGCGCGGCAAGAAACCATCGACAAGGAGCGCTACTACGCGCAGATCCTCGAAAACGTACGCACCGGCATTGTGGCGTACGATGAACAAGGCTTCGTTACGCAGACCAACAGCGCGGCAGCATCGCTTTTCGGACTGCCCGTGCTGACCCACATCCGTCAACTCGACCGTGTGAGCGTAGGTCTCGCGGACATGCTGCTTGTGGCGGCGGCTGGTGACACCCGCACGCTCACTCTTCACGACGGCGAAAGCACTCGACAGCTCTCCCTCCAAGTCTCCCAAAGCCGCATCCGCGACCGCAACCTCCGCATTTTGGTCGTCAATGACATACACAACGAACTGGACAACAAGGAGATCGACTCGTGGATCTCGCTCACCCGCGTGCTCACGCACGAGATCATGAACTCCGTAAGTCCTATCACCTCGCTGAGCGAAAGTCTGCGCACGCTGGTTCCTGACACCTCGTCGGAACTCTACAAAGGGTTGGATGTCATCCACTCCACGGGCAAAGGCATTGAAGGCTTTGTCGAGTCGTATCGGCAGTTCACGCACATTCCGACTCCTGCGCCGACGCTGTTTTACGTCCGCGGACTGGTGGAGCGTGCCGTGCGGTTGGTGCAGGGCGGTCCCGAGCATCCCCGCATCGACTTTCACTGGTCGGTGGAGCCCGAGGACATGCTGCTCCACGCTGACGAGAACCTCGTCGGGCGGGTGCTCAACAACCTGCTGAAGAATGCTGTGGAGGCGGTAGGCGAGGAAACCGACGGCTGGGTCGAAATCCGCGCCTTCCTCAACGAGCGTGAAGACGTGGTCATCGAAGTCAGCGACAGCGGCGCCCCGATTCCGCCGGAGGTCGAGGAGCGCATCTTCATCCCGTTCTTCACCACCAAAACCGACGGCTCCGGTATCGGACTGAGCATCTCCCGCCAGATCATGCGGCTTTCCGGCGGCACCCTCACGCTGAGGTCTCGCCCGAACACTACGTTTGTAATGACATTCGGAGGGTGATTTGGCTTTTAGCTATTAGCTTTTAGCCAACAGCCAATAGCTAACAGCCAAAACGTGTCACAAACCGATAGGGTAGGAGGGCATCCTCTCCGGCATAATCCACCCCAATTCGCGGGGTCGACTCAACTTTGTTTTCAGGAATTATCAACCCGCGATCCTCAATCCAGAGCGTGTCGCTGCAGAGCGAGAGGCCGTTGTCGGCGACGGTGAGTCCGAGCAGCTTGGAGACTTTGCCCGGCCCGATGCCGATGTCGGGGGTGATTTTCCGTTTTCCAGTGCGTTGCAGCATAAGCTCTTCGCCGTGCGTGGGCATGATGCCGCGGATGAGCACCGCGTCGGGCACGCCATCGACATTGGTGACGAAGTTGAGCAGGTGGTGCATCCCATAGCAGAGATAGACGTAGGCGACTCCGCCCTCGTGGTACATCATCTCGTTGCGGCGGGTATGCCGTCCCCCGTAGGCATGCGACGCGCGGTCGCCAGTGCCCATGTAGGCTTCCACCTCGCAGATGACGCCGCCCGTAAGCTGCCCGTCCACCTTGGTGAACAGGTACTTGCCCAACAGGTCTCGCGCGATGCCGAGAACGTCGTCTGTCAGAAAATAGTCTTTCGTCAGTTTCATTGCCGTTTTTGTTTGACGCGGCAAAAATACAATAAATAATGGTTATGGGTTATAGGTTATTGGTTATTGAATGGTTGTTGGTTATTGGTTATTGGTTATTGGTTATTGTTGAGGTGGGATTGGAAAGCGTTGCGGAGACCGGAGAGCATTTTGGCTATGTCTGTAATTTGAGGTCGTAAAGCGTTAAATTGTTCTGTGGTAATGTATTCTAAATCACAAGCGACTTGTAATTCGCAAAAAGCTTCCATAAGTGATCCGTATGAGATTTCTACGAAGTGAATCTTTTCTTTTATGGAATTTCTTCCGCTACCTTCTGCAAGATTGGCAGATACAGAAACAGCAGCTCTTCTAATTTGATCCCCTAGACCATAGCGTTCTTCTTTGGGGAATTTTTTCTGTAGTTGGTAGATGTTTATAATCAAATTGCGAATTTTGGAATACACTTCTAAATTTTCAAATGAAAAGTTTCTGGTTTCGGATTGTTTTGTTTCTAGATTCTTCATATTGGTCATATTTTGTTGATATAATTTGTTGGACATTAAACATCAAACATTAAACAATTTCAATGTCAATAACCAATAACCAATAACCCATAACCATTAAAATACCAAGTACGGCCTCAATTTCTCCATCAGCTCCGGATACGCGTGCGTGATCCGCTGCAGCTCGTCCAAATCGTGGATAGGACCGTTCTTCTCGCGGTGTTTGAGGATCAGTTTCGTCAGGTAGGCGTCGATGTACGGGTGCGCGACCAGCTCCTGATAGGTAGCCGTGTTGATGTTCAGCTTCCTGATTTTCCGTTTGTCAATGAACAGGTAGGTCTTCAACTTGGACGTGTCGATGTTTTGCAGCACATAGACCTCCTGCAGCTGAGTGAAGCTGTGGAATCCGCCTAGTTTTTCGCGATATTCAACGAGTTTGGCGGCGCGTTTGCTGCCGAACTGCGGCACGGTGACCAGATCGTTGGTGTCGCAGCTGTTGAGGTCGAGCCGCACGATGTCGTACATCGGCTTGCGTTCCTGTTTCTTGAACGGCGGGAGCGTGTCGGTCCGGATACGCGGCCGGTCAGCATATTGCCGTTGCCGCAACGCTGCCAGGGAGTCATCCATGCGCTGCTGGACTATGGCGAACTCCCGGAATTGGGTTTCGTACTGGTGGACATCGTAGGGCGGTTTGCTAGGGATGTCACAATAGAAATAGATGATGTTGCTCGCCAGCATGACGGTGAGCAAAAACAGGGCGGCCGCCCATTCGCCTCGGGTAAAGTGGAATTTCGTTTTCATGCTGCAAAGATACAATTCTGAAACAGGGGTTGTCAAGAGGGAATGCGAAATTTTTGCCAACAGACGAATGTTGATAGGCAACAGGCAATAGGCAACAGGGTCAATGCTCAAATTTGTTCGTAGGGATAAAATAAAAACAAATCAATGTTTATAAAAAACTGTAAATATTTGTATTTTAACCATATAACATCGAAAATGGCGTGTTAATGATTCCTAAAATGCAAAAGAGGGAGGGTTTTTGCATAAAAAATTGTATTTTTGCAGCGTTTTAAGAAAAACGGAATGTCGTCTTTTGAAAGTTTATATCGGGAAACGGAAATGAATGTGAGAGAGGCGGTTCACCGTTTTTCGGAGCTGAAGTCCAAATGCGAGTCGCTCACGAAGGAGAACGAAACACTCCGGTCGCAGGTGGCGGACATGCGGAAACAGCTTCAGGAAACAGAGGAAAAGTTGAAATTAGTCGAACTAACTAGTACCATCATAGACAAGGAAGATAAGACAGAACTGAAAAGACAGATCAACGAATGGGTGCGGGAGATAGATAACAGTATTAGGCTTCTAAGCGGCAAGTGATATGGAAGAGGAGAATGTGAAAGTGACGGTGAAGATCGGACAGAGACCCCTGACGGTCATCATCAAAAAAGAGTGGGAACACTACTTCTTGGAAGCTGAAAAAGTGATCAATGACAGTTTTTTTGAGTTTGCAAAAAAATGGCAATATAAAGATCAGCAGGACCTTACGAACATGGTGTTATTGGATTTTGTGGTGAAGGCCCTGGCTGACAAGGAAAGACTGAGGGAGTACGACGAAGAGCTGGTTCCGATGATGGAGTCGCTCAAACAGCTCACAGAGCAGTTCCCTATTGATTAGACGTTCTTTGATAGTAGAAATCCCGCATAAGTTCAGATACGTTTGTTAAACTCAACAGAATTACAAACGAAGGGGACGCTTGTCATGCCTAGAACAGGCCCAATCCGCACGGATGGCGATCAGCCCAGGGAAGCGCGAAGCACCGACTGCACCTTCGACCATATCGATTAGGAGTTTTTCGAAACCCTATGGAGCTTATGCGGTTTTTTTTATGTCCTCGCCTCAACAAAAGACAACTTAAATTAACATATATATAAACTTATGACATTAGGAATCATTTTAGGCGTTATTGTGGGTATCGGATGTGGTCTGACCCTCGCCTACACACTGTTGAAAAACCAATTGACAAAAGCCGGCCGTGAGGCCCTTAAGAAAGCCGAGGAAGACGGCGAACTGATTAAGAAAGAGAAGATTCTGCAAGCTAAGGAGAAGTTCCTGCAACTGAAGGCCGAACATGAGAAGTCTTGCAACGAGAAGAACCAGCAGATCTCGGCCGCCGAGAATCGCATCAAGCAGAAGGAGAACACCCTCAACCAGAAGATGGAGGAACTCAACCGCAAGACCAACGAGAATGCAGCCCAGAAGGAGAACCTCAACAAGCAGATGGCTGCCGTGGCGCAGAAACAGAAAGAACTCGACGAGCAGATTGCCTCTCAGAAAGCCAAACTGGAGACCATCGCTGAGATGACCTCCGAACAGGCCAAACAACAGCTCATCACCCTCATGCAGGACGAAGCCAAAGCTGATGCCCTCGTGATGATCAAGGAGATTGTGGATGAAGCCAAACACACCGCTAATCTTGAAGCTAAGAAAGTGGTGGTCAATGCATTACAACGCACTGGCGTGGAGTCTGCCATCGAGAATACGGTGTCTGTCTTCACTATTGAGAACGACGAAATCAAGGGTCGTATCATCGGTCGTGAAGGACGTAATATCCGTACTTTGGAGAATCTCACCGGTGTGGATGTAGTCATCGACGACTCTCCCGACACCATCCTGCTCTCCAGCTTCGACCCTGTACGCCGTGAAATCGCACGCCTCTCCCTGCAGAAGCTCGTTTCCGACGGCCGTATTCACCCCGCCCGTATCGAAGAGGTGGTCGCCAAGACTAAAAAGCAGATTGAGCAAGAGATTGCCGAACTGGGTAAACGTACTTGTATTGATTTGGGTATCAATAATATGCATCACGAGCTGATGCGCTTGATCGGTAAGATGAAATACCGTTCCTCCTACGGACAGAACCTGTTGCAGCACGCCAAGGAGGTTGCGAACCTCAGTGCCGCCATGGCTGCCGAACTGGGCATCAACCCCAAACTCGCCCGTCGCGCTGGCCTGTTGCACGATATCGGCAAGGTGCCCGACACGGAACCCGAACTGCCGCACGCACTCTTCGGTGCTCGTTTGGCTGAGCAGTATAAGGAACGTGCTGAGATTGTGAACGCTATCGGCTCTCACCACGACGAGATGGAGATGAAGACCCTCATCGCCCCTATCGTGCAAGTGTGCGATGCCATTTCCGGCGCTCGTCCCGGTGCTCGTCGTGAGGTGGTCGAAGCGTACATGAAACGTCTCAACGACCTTGAGAATCTGGCACTTACCTATCCTGGTGTGGTCAAGACCTACGCTATCCAGGCCGGTCGTGAGCTGCGCGTGATCGTGGGTGCCGAGAAGGTGACTGATCAGGAAGCTGACCAGATATCCCTCGACCTCTCCAAGAAAATCCAGAACGAAATGACGTATCCGGGTCAGATCAAGATCACGGTCATCCGTGAGACCCGTGCCGTCAACTATGCTAGATAACAATGGAAAACGACCCTAAACTCCGCAACCGATTCCGCTTCTTCATCATATTGTATGTGGTGACGTTCCTGCTGTTTGCGGCGTATCTTTTCTTCCTTTCCGATCATAACTTCAAGACGCATAGGGATTTGAATCGTAAAATCGAGAATTTGGAGGATAAGATATCCAATACCAAGAACCAGGTGGGCAACATCTACACTTACGAACAGCTGATGGCGGATTCTGCCTTGTTGGAGAAATATGGTCGCGAACAACTGAACATGCACCGCCCTGAAGAGGACGTTTTTGTGATTCTCCATGAATAACGCTGACCAATATATTAAACTCCTGATTGTCAATGGTGTGAATCTCGGATGCTTGGGCACTCGCGAGGTAAATATCTATGGCAGCCTCTCCTTCGAGGAGTATCTGGAAGGGTTGCGAAAACGTTATCCGCAGGTGGCGTTGGAGTACTTCCAGTCCGACCAAGTCGGGGAGTTGGCAGAGCGGATTAGCTCGGCACGGAATTTGCATGGAATTGTCCTCAACGCCGGTGCTTACACGCACACTTCGGTGGTGCTGGCGGATGCGGTGAAGGCGGCTTCCTGTCCCGTCGTGGAGGTGCACATCAGCAACCTCTTCGGTCGTGAGCAGTATCGCCGAAACAGCGTGCTTTCCGCCGCTTGCGCTGGATTCATCAGCGGATTCGGTCTCCGCGGCTACGATTTAGCCATTGAGTCGTTCCTGATGAAATTTCGCGCGGAGGAGATTAAACCTCAGCGCGTCTGAATGGTCATTAAAAATTGAATGTTGTAGAGACGTTTCATGAAACGTCTCTACGGAACAAATAGCAAACAAAAACAGTAAAATGCATAGATTATGAAAAAAGTATTCAGTTTATTGCTGGTTTTGGCCTTTGTGATGGCCGGTATGGCGCAGAATGACGCCGCCCAACCCAAGAAACCTAAAAAAGTGAAAACTCCGGAAATCACCTTCGAGACTTTGGTGCACGACTACGGTCAAATCAACCAAGGTGAGAACGGCGAATGCGAATTCGTGTTCAAGAACACCGGTAAGGCTGACCTGATTCTGACGAACTGCCGTTCCAGCTGCGGATGCACGGTTCCTTCCTGGCCCAAAGACCCCATCGCTCCCGGCAAGAAAGCCTCCATTAAGGTGAAATACAACACCAACCGTATCGGTCAGATCAACAAGACCATCACGGTGGAGTCCAACGCTGTCAATGACCGCGTGGTGCTGAAGATTACGGGTAATGTCAACCCGAAACCCACCGAAGCCGCTCCCGAGAATAACAGTGGTGCTCCGAAGGTAAACAACTAACAATTAAAACGATACAGAGATGAAAAAGTTATTGGCTCTCGTATGCATGATTTGTCTGGGACTCGTTATGAGCCTTCAGGCGCAAACCAAGACTTCGACGTCCACCTATACAGGCACAGGCGCAGAGATTGAGTTCGAAAAGAAAGTTGTCGATTTCGGCAATCTTAAAGTCGGTGACGTGAAAGTGGTGACTATCACCTATAAGAACATCGGCAAGAAGCCGCTGATTCTGGACGATGTGATCTCCTCCTGCGACTGTACGGAGGTGGAATGGTCGAAAGCGCCGGTGATGCCCGGCAAGACCGGCACCATCAAGGCCACCTACACGGCCAAGAACACGGGCCTGATCAGCAAGCGCATCACGGTGTTGTCTAACGCCAATACCGACAGAGTGATATTGCAACTGAAGGGGGAGGTGAAGTAGCCTTCCCTTACTCCCGGGGCCGTCTGGTTTTGACAGCAAGTTCGGGGGGATGTAAGCAGGTCGGAATTTGTGGGCTGATTCCGTCAAAAATTAACCCTCAATGCCAAATAAATGGCGAAACTTCATACGCATTCGCAGCGTAAGCTAGCGAATTCCGCCGCACGGACAAGGTCCGCAGCCGCGGGTGCTCCCCCGGAAGTTTTTCGGCTCAACGTCCGGACCGGAGTATCATAAAAGGGCTGATAGCCAAGGTCGCGCTTCGAGGCTGAGGCGAAATTTTAGAAGATAAGCGCCTGCCAGGTGTGTCCCGTACCATGCAGGCGCCGACAACCAAACGGAGACTAAACTTGTAGAAAGCATTCTTGCGGCGTGTTTGGACGAGGGTTCGACTCCCTCCGGCTCCACAAAATCAACGGACTGTCATCACGGCAGTCCGTTTTCTTATTCCCAAAAATGCTATCTTTGCCGCCCGAAACTGTACTATATGAGTTTGCAAGCGATTCTTGACAAGGAATTCCTCGAAAAAGAGGATATCGTGCGACTTCTCGCTGCGGAAGGCGACGAGAAAAAGGCGTTGCTGAACAAGGCCTTGGAGGTCAAGCTCAGCCGGCTGGACAACTACGTGCATCTGCGCGGACTGATCGAGTTGAGCAATGTCTGCCGCAAATCCTGCCTCTATTGCGGGGTGCGCCGCGACAACGACAAGGTGGAACGTTACACCATCTCTGAGGATCAAGCGGTGGAATGTGCGCGTCTCGCACAACAGTTAGGCTATGGCTCTGTGGCTATCCAGAGCGGCGAGCGCAACGATCCGGAGTTTGTGGCGATGATTACCCGTATTGTCCATCGTATCAAGGAGATTGATAACGGTTCGTTGGGTATCACCCTCTCGCTGGGTGAGCAGAGCGAAGCAACGTACCGTCAGTGGTTCGAGGCCGGCGCGCACCGATACCTCCTGCGCATCGAGTCCTCCAACGAGGAACTCTACTACCGCATCCATCCCCGCGACGAACGTCACGATTTCCACCGGCGTTTGGATTGCATTGACACACTGCTTGCGCTCGGTTATCAAACGGGAACCGGCGTGATGGTCGGACTGCCGTTCCAAACACTGGATATTCTCGCTGATGACCTGCTCTTTTTCCGCCAGAAGGATGTCGCCATGGTCGGGATGGGCCCTTACATCCCGCACCCGGACACGCCGCTTTATCCATTTGCCGACCAAATTCCGCCTGCGAAAGAACGTATGGATCTGACCCTCAAGATGATTGCCACGTTGCGGCTCATGATGCCGGAGATCAACATGGTGGCCGCTACTGCCAATCAGACCATCGATCCGCTTGGACGCGAGAAGGCCATCACAGCCGGTGCCAACGTGATCATGCCCAATCTTACCCCCAACGAATATCGGGAAGAGTACCTGATTTATCCCGACAAAGCCTGTGTCGGCGACAAACCCGAGGAGTGCTTCTCCTGTCTCGACATCCGGATGAAAGCCATCGGTCACGAAATCCTCTACAATGAATGGGGAGACTCCCGTGCATTCCTGAAGAAAAAAAGAGAACTGAACCTTGAAACTTGAAACCTGAACCCTGAACCCCAAGTAAAAAACTACCTGTCAATTTAACTGCTAACTACTAACTGCTAACTGAAAAAAGTGTATTTTTGCACCCCAAATTTTGCCGAATGGAAAAGATATACTTTACGGACATCGTTCACTCCGAGCAGGACTGTGCACTGGACCAGTTGCGCGAGTGGCAGCGCCGCTATCCCGCGTCGCCATTGCTGAACATGTTCTGCCTGAAGGATGCCTCGCTGAAGACATCGGGACGCCAGCGCGCCAAGATGCTCCTTTCGCTGCCCGACAAGCTGCGGTTCGACAGCCTGTCGTTGGAGACTGCGCCCATCGTGGAGGTGCGCGAGAAGCCGAAACTGAACATCGTGGAGCCCAAGGCGCCGCAAGCCTCCTCTTTGCATCCCATTTTCGTCAAGCATCCTTCCCCCGATCACGATAACCGTCAAGCACTTATTGATCAGTTAATTGAAAAATTTTCTAAAGATGCTCCGAAAATTATCTATTCCCCTGATGTCCACGATGCTGATGCCGACTACGGTATGGAGAGTTCTATTGAAGATCAAAGCATTGTAAGTGTCTCATTGGCAAATATATATGCGGAGCAAGGATACTATGATCGGGCCATCCAGATGTTTGAAATATTGAAGTTGCATTTTCCCGAAAAAAATAGTATCTTTGCCGCCCGAATTGAGGAACTGGAAAAAATGAAGTCCGAGGCGTAAATCCGGCATGTTTTTTGCAACTTTTTGCAGTTCGAAACGAAGAAATTAAAGTTATTAAATCATAAACTAAAAAGTAAAAGAAGATGTTTACATTGTGTGTAGTATTGATTATTTTGGCTAGCATCGTGTTAGGCTTTGTCGTGTTGATCCAAAACTCCAAGGGCGGTGGTCTGGCCTCCAACTTCGCCTCCTCCAACCAGGTGATGGGTGTCCGCAAGACTGCTGACGTTCTGGAAAAGACCACTTGGGGTCTTGCCGCCGGCATCATGCTGCTCTGCTTCGTCTGCGCGTTCATGTCCAAGAACGAGTATAACAGCATCCACGGTACGGGTACCGACACTCAGGTTGAGCAAACCACCACGGACAATGGTGCTGAAGAATAATCAACAATAGGATAGAAAAATGGAACATGCAATGCCCGAGGGCGTTGTGTGTTTTTTTTGTTTGTAATATAAATACTGATTAAATGAATATTAAGCATGAAAATGTTCCCGGCCAGGTCCAGGAACTCGTTATCGAAATCCAAAAGGAAGACTACGCTGAAAAAGTAGATAATGCGTTGAAGAAACAACGCCGTGAGATTGCCGTCCCCGGCTTCCGCAAAGGCAACGCCCCCATGGGTATCGTCAAGAAAATGTACGGCAAAAACATCCTCGTGATGGAAGTTGACCGTCTGGTCAATGAGGAAATTGAGAAATTCTTCAAGGACAATGATGTGAAGTATATCTTCGAACCTATGCCCGTGGAAGGAAAGTCTCAAGTGGATTTCGACAATCCCGACAATTTTGTCTTCACCTATGAGTATGCCCTTCGTCCTGATGTGAAGCTCGACTACAAGGCTATGCCCGTGGTCACCGACTTCACCATCATCCCCAGCGAAGAGGAAATCAAGAACTATATCGACCAGCTCCGCGAGCGTCACGGCAAATATGTCATGCCGGAGACTATCGAGGAAAGCGACAGCATATCAGCTGATTACGGTGGCGAGAAGGAAGCTTTCTTCTTCATTCGCGACCTTAACGACGACGCCAAGAAGGAATTCATCGGCAAGAAAGTGGGCGACAAGGTCTCCATGGCCATGCGCAAAGCTTTCAGCTCCGATCCCTTCTTCGCCCGCGCCTTCGACCTCAAAGTCGAGGAACTCAACGCCGACGATCCTTACACCTACGAGCTGACCATCAAGCGTATCGGTCGCATCGAGCCCGCCGAACTCAACGAGGACTTCTTCAAGGCTGCTTATCCCAACGGTAACGTTACCAATGAAGAGCAACTCAAGGAAGAGGCCAAGAACGTGCTCGCTGCACAGTATAAGCCTGATACCGAGCGACTTTTCATGAACAAGGCTATCGAGACGCTGTTGGACAACGTCACCGTGGAGCTTCCTGATGACTTCATGAAACGTTACATCAAGGCTGTCCAGAAAGATATGAAAGACGAGGATCTGGAGAAGCAGTTCGACCAGTACAAACGCTCATTCGCTTGGCAGATTCTGGAGAACAACATCGTGGAAGGCGAGGATGTGAACGTCACCCGTGCCGATGTCGAGAACTATTTCCGCGACTATTTCATCAAGAATTACTTCGGAAACTTCAATCCTGACAGCGTGAAGGATCAGGTTGATAAGATTGTGGCCGATTCCATGAAGAATCAGGAGTATGTGAAGAACGCTTACGACCTGCTCTATGACCAGAAGTTGGTGGAAGTGCTCCGCAAGAAGATGAATATCGAGCACAAGGAAGGCGATTTCAAGGCTTTCATGAATGAGATTTCCCCCAAAGACGGTCAGAAAGACGAGAAGAAGGAAGACAAGCCCAAGAAGACTACGAAACGCAAAACGGCTGCCAAGGCTGAAGAGCCCGTTGCCGAAGAAGCTCCCGCAGAGGAAAAACCCAAGAAGACGAGAGCAAAATCTACTAAGAAAACCGACAAAGAGTAATCTATGAGAAGTGAATTCCAAAATTATGCCCTGAAACATCATGGCATAAGCAGCTTGAAAATGGACCGTTACGTGTCCAGAACCAACGACTATATCACGCCGTACATCATCGAGGAGCGTCCGATGAATATCACTCAACTGGACGTCTTCTCCCGCCTGATGAAGGACAGAATCATCTTCATGGGCGTGCCGATTGACGACGATGTGGCCAACATCATCCAAGCGCAGCTGCTGTTCCTCGAATCGCAGGATTCCGAGCGCGACATCCAGATCTACATCAACAGTCCCGGAGGCATGGTCTATGCCGGACTGGGCATCTACGACACGATGCAGTATCTGAAGCCCGATGTTTCCACGATTTGCACGGGTATGGCCGCCTCCATGGCCGCTGTGCTGATGTGCGCCGGTGCCAAGGGCAAACGTTTCGCGCTCCCGCACTCCCGCATCATGATCCACCAGCCGATGGGCGGTGCGCAAGGTCAGGCTTCCGACATTGAGATCGAAGCCCGCGAGATCCAGAAAATCAAGAAAGAGCTGTACGAAATCATCGCCTATCATAGTGGCAAAGACTATGAGCAGGTGTGGAAGGACAGCGACCGTGACTACTGGATGACCGCTGCCGAAGCCAAGGAATACGGCATGATTGACCAGGTTTTGGGCCGTGACAAAAACAAATAATTAAGTATCAAACTTTTTGAAATGGATACAAACCGGCTTCCGGAAATGTTCGGGTGCCGGTTTTTTTCAGTTAGCAGTTAGTAGTTAGCAGTTAGCAGTTTGGACTAATAGTAACAAACACTATTTTAATTGAGAAATACGACGAATAGATAATTTAATGGCAAAAAAACAGAATTTCGATAGGACTTGCAGTTTTTGTGGTAGAGAAATCCCCGGCAACCAGTTTATTATTGGCGGTTTCGATGCGATGATTTGTAGCGACTGCTTGCAGGCGGCGATGGATATCTATCACCAGCACCAATCTGAAACAGACCGTCGGGAGATTTCGGATATTAAGCACAAGCTGTTGAAACCTAAGGAGATAAAGGCAAAATTGGACGATTATGTCATTGGACAGGAAGAGGCCAAGAAGGTGCTTTCCGTGGCGGTGTATAACCACTACAAACGTCTGATGCAGGGGGTAGATGAGTCGGATCCGGACGTGGACATTGAGAAGTCCAATGTGTTGTTGATAGGGGAGACAGGTACAGGTAAGACTCTGTTGGCCAAAACGATAGCGAATCTGTTGGATGTGCCGTTCTGTATTGCCGACGCCACTGTTTTCACGCAGGCGGGTTATGTGGGCGAGGACGTGGAGAGCATCCTCACGCGTCTGCTGCAGGCCGCCGACTATGACGTGAAGCGTGCCGAGCGCGGTATTGTATTTATTGACGAAATCGACAAGATTGCCCGCAAAGGTTCTGAAAATCCGTCCATTACGCGCGATGTGTCGGGCGAGGGTGTACAGCAGTCGTTGCTAAAGCTCTTGGAGGGCTCCTTGGTGAACGTTCCGCCGCAAGGGGGCAGAAAGCATCCCGAGCAGGAGTTCATCCAGGTCAACACGCGCAACATCCTCTTCATCGGCAGCGGCGCGTTCAACAACCTGTCGAATATTATCTGCGACCGCATGAACACGCACGCCATCGGTTACAATACAAAGAACATCAACTTCAACCCGCAGGAGGCGTTGAAGTACGTCAGTGCGCAGGATGTCAAGGATTTCGGGTTGATTCCCGAGCTGTGCGGCCGTTTCCCGGTCATCACCTCGCTGAACGCCCTCGACCGTACGGCGTTGAAGCGCATCCTCACCGAACCGAAAAACGCCTTGGTGAAGCAGTATATCGCCCTCTTCAAGATGGACGGTATCACGCTGAGTTTTACCGAAGAAAGCTTGGATTACATCGTTGATAAGGCGGTGGAATTGCAGCTCGGCGCCCGCGGCTTGCGCGCCATCGTCGAGAAAATCATGACCGACGCCATGTACGAATTCCCGAGCCTCAACAAAAAGAAAATCGTGGTCGATAAGGCCTACGCGCAAGAGAAGTTCGAGAGCTCGATCTTCTCGTTCAAGGACAAATAGCTTAGTAGCTTAGAAGTTTAGTAGCTTAGAAGCTTAGTAGCTTAGAAGTTTAGAAGCTTAGAAGTTTATGGGGATGTCGGTGTGGCGTCCCTTTTTCGTGTTGGTTTTGCAGACGAAAAAGTCACCTCCATTCCGTTTGGCCTTGCAAAAGCAAACATTGGCTCGCCAGAGTAAACATGCCAAACGGAACCTCGTACTCGCCAGAGCACACACGCCAAGCGGAACCTCATACTCGCCAGAGCACAACGTCTCAGATCCCCATTGCTCGTTCCAAAATCGGTTTCAATATCTTCACCCCTGCAAACCGGTGTCCCTGTTGGTCGAAATAGTTGAAATCCTGGCATTTGGGGAATTTCTGTTCGAGGTGGTGGTGGTCGCCAAGGAGTTCATCATCGGTGGAGAGGGCGAAGTGGAGTAGGGTGTCGTCGCAGGGCAGTTTGTCGAAGACCTTGCGTTCGAAGTCGTCGAATTTGGCGAGGTCGGCGGCGGTGAACTGGTATTCTTCCTTGGTGACGTAGTTTTTCTGTTTGCCGAGGTGGTTGGCGAGGGTCTCGGAGGGCCGAATGGTGGGGTTGATGACCATGGCGGGAAGTTTGTGTTTCTTGGCGCAGTAGATGGCGAAGAAGCCGCCGAGGGAGGTGCCCATGACGGCGTTCACGCGCTGGGTGCGCACGAGGGAGTCGAGCTTTTTCTGCACGCCGGCGGGGTCCTTGTAGTCGAACGTCGGCGACAGCACCTGCCAGTCGGGGAACATTTTCTGGAGTTCCTGCGCCTTGTGCCCGCCGCCCGCGGAGTTGAACCCGTGGATATAGAGGATTTTCTTTGTCATAGGGGGTGGAATTTTTCGGGGGCGAAGATAGGAAAAATTTGGGTTAGTTAGCAGTTAGAAGTTAGCAGGATGCGTGATCGCTAATGACAAATAAATAATTGAACTCCAATGATTATTTTTGCTATTTTTGCAGCAGTAATTGCCAAAAATAGATATGAAACTGATCGATAATGTTTCCCACACCCTTAAAGAGGATCTGGTGAATGAAATAAAGAATGGAAACAAACTCTCCATTGCCGCTTCCTGCTTTTCCATCTATGCATTTCAAGAGCTGAAAAGCCAATTGAAAGACATCGACAATTTGCGTTTCATTTTCACTTCCCCGACTTTTGTGACGGAAAAGGCGACAAAACAACAACGGGAGTTTTATATTCCGAGATTGAACAGGGAACGGAACCTTTTGGGCACCGAATTTGAAGTGAGACTCCGTAATGAGCTGTCCCAAAAAGCAATTGCGCGTGAGTGTGCGGAATGGATCAGGAAAAAGGCCTGCTTCAAGTCGAACCGAACCAATGAAAACATGATGGGTTTTGTCAATGTGGACAATACAACATATATGCCTGTCAACGGCTTTACCACGGTGGATTTGGGCTGCGAACGCGGAAATAATGCCTACACCATGATCTCTCGATTGGATTACCCGGAATCCAGCAGTTTCCTTACCCTGTTTGACCAACTGTGGAACGACTCCAAACGAATGCAGGTGGTGACAGAGGATGTCTTAGACAACATCACCAATGCTTACAAAGAAAATGCCCCAGATTTCCTTTATTTTGTGACTCTATATAACATTTTCAATGAATTTTTGGAAGATATTTCCGAAGATGTCTTACCCAATGAGGCTACAGGGTTCAAATCCAGCTTGATATGGAACAAACTTTACAATTTCCAAAAGGATGCTACATTAGCCATCATCAATAAGTTGG
>Ga0310694_10002773_pt1 | contig 17587 bp, 16 predicted proteins | sample 174DNAGHGhighgp2_FD_203884 | JGI IMG/M metagenome (GOLD analysis project Ga0310694, IMG submission 203884) | Sheep rumen microbial communities from Palmerston North, Manawatu-Wanganui, New Zealand - 1742 DNA GHGhigh gp2 (v2) (version 2) | ecosystem: Host-associated > Mammals > Digestive system... | reverse complement strand
GCCGGAGTTTGAGCAGATTTTTCAGCAGTTCAATAACGACTTTGCATCCAACTGGGAACGCACCAATATGGACAAGAACGGCGGCAAGGCCGTGAAAGTCGGTGCTATAGAGGGCGATTCCTACACCTATTTCGGTGACGAGAAGATGGAGAACGCTGACATACTCGGAGAAGCAGAGATACTGTTTGGTGACGAACAGTGTCAGGAGATACAAGACCAGCCGTATATCATCATTCGTGAAAGACTTCTTGTAAATGAAATCAGAAAGATAGCAGCAGACAACGGCCTTGACGAAACAGAGATAGATGCGATCCGTCCTGACAGCGACACTGACTATCTTGTAGGCAATAAAGACGATGTAGACGAGAACTCAAAAGCTACATGTATCGTTTATTACGAGAAGATAGACGGAGTCGTCCACATGGCAAGAGCATGTAAAGGCTGTGAGTTCGTACCGCTCCACCCTGTTAAATACATGCGGAGAAACGCAGAAGGCTTTGAATATGCCGGACAAGGGCTTGGGATGTATCCGCTTGTTCAGTTCAGATGGGAAGATCAGCCGAACGATGCAAGAGGCGTATCAGAAGTCAGGGCGCATATTCCAAATCAAATCAAGGAAAATCAGGTGCTTGCACAGAGAGCAATCGCAGTAGCGCAAGCCGCTTATCCGAAGATGGCATACGATTCGACTATGGTACAGAACCCCGAAGCACTTGACACAGTAGGCGGAATAATCGAAGTAACAAGCGGCGGAGTGCAGAGAGTAAATGACATGGTTGGATATCTTAACCCTGCCACTATCTCAAACGACTCACAACAGCTTGCCAACGATTTGAGAGAAGTCACAAGAGAGCTTGCAGGCGCATCTGAAACCACCCTCGGCCAGATAGACCCGACAAGGGTAGCTGCCAGTGCCATTGAAGCACTCAAGACTTCAAGTGCTGTCAACGTATCAGATCAGATACAGAAATTCAGACAGTATGTAGAAGACGTAGCGAGATTATGGCTGCCGTTACAGATTGTTTACAATCCCGGCGGAGTCGAGGAAAAGCTGAACGGCATCACACTGGAACAGTTCGAGAAACTTAAACCCGATATAAGGGTAGACGTTTCACCCGACACACCGTGGAGCAAGGAAGCAAGACAGCAAGCGGCTGACAAGCTACTTGAGGAAGGGCAGATAACCCTTGAGGAATACACGATGCTTCTTGCAGACAACTCACCTGTGCCGAAGAAAGAACTACAGGCAATAGTCGAGCAGAGAAAACTGCTTGCAGAACAGCAGGCACAGATGATGGCGGAACAGCAAGCAATGATGCCGCCGGAACAAGAGCCAATACCGCAGTAATGCGTTAATGGAGCAAGGCATAAGCCTTGTTTTTTTATACACAGAAAAAGGAGACATACATGGAGTTTAACGAAACAAACAACAGCGTGGACATGTCGGAAGTCGCTGACCCGACCGAAACTCAAGGCGCAGAAGAGCAGGAAGTCGCCGAACCTGCCGAAGAGGTTGTTGACGAACAACATGACGAGACGGAAGACACCGAAAACAACGAACCCGAAGAGGGCGAAGAAGTTGCTGACGAGCAAGACAAATCTGACAAAGCGTTTGCCGCACAAAGACGGAGAATAGCAGAGCTTGAAAAGGAACTCGAAAAGCGAGATCAGGAAGCCGCTGACGCACAGCGTGAAGCGGAGAAAAACGAACAGCTCCGCAACGTAATCGACTTTGCAAAGGAACAAGGCTACACCGAACAGGAAATCAACGACTTGATAGAAGACGTGAGGGCCGACCAAGAAGCAGAGGACGAGCGTATCAAGCTACAGTCCGAAAAGGAACAGCTTGAAGATGAAGTACTCCGCCTGCAAGTAGAGCAGATGATGACCGAAGATTTGAAAGCACTACAGAGAATAGACCCCGACTTAACAGACCTTGACACATTGGGCGAGGAATTTTTCGCACTCCGCTCAAGTGGCATCGAGCCTGTAAGAGCCTATCACATGATTAAAACTGCCGACGAAGCCACCAAACCTAAAGGGGCATACGCACCGGGCAGAATCAACAAGGCCGTACAGGAGAACGAGTACTACACCGACGAAGAGTTGAGCAACATGTCGGTAGAAGAAGCAAAGGCAAACTGGGAGAAAGTCGAAAGGTCTATGAACAAACTTTATGGATAAAGGAGTGAAAAGACACTATGGCTTATCAGAATTTTAAGGAAAATGTATGGGCAGCCGGAATCGAAAAGGGTCTTGAAAGAGAATATAAATTCGTATCGGACTGCACAAGAAAGTATGAAGGTGTCGTTAAGAAACTGGGCGACACAGTAACAATCAAAGGCGCTGGCGAAGTAACAGTAGCAACAGGTGACGATGGAGTACTGCCGTCCTTCGGAGACCCCGAAACGATCACAGGAACAAACGCAATCATGTCCATCAAGCACTGGGCAAAATTCAGTTTCCTCGTAGACGACATCGACTCCGCACAGGGAGCAGAAGGCGCAATCGCAGTTTACACTGACAAAGCAAGAAAGGGCATTGCCAATGCACACGATCAGCTCGTAGCAAGCATGGCGGCAGACCCCCTCGCAGTATTCGATAACTCTTCTGCCGTTCAGATCACAGCAAACAACGTGCTTGAGACCATCGACAATGGTATTCAGAAACTTTGGGAGAACGATGTACCGCAGAACGAAAGACTCATTCTGACAGTATCACCGAGATTCTACATGATTCTGAAACAGAAATACATGGCACTCGATACAGACAACAGCGAAATGATTAAGCGTGGCGCAGTCGCTATGTACGGCAATGTTGACATCAAACTGTCCAACAACGTCTACACAACAAACAGCGGCGCACAGGACAAAATCATGCTGAGGACAACGAACGCTATCGCTTTTGCAAATCCGAGAACAAAAGTTGAGCCGTACAGACCTGACAAGTTTATGGGCGATGCTGTAAGAGGCATGTCACTGTATGACGCTAAACTTATCGCTCCGAAAGAGATGATCGTTCTCAACTGCAAATATGCTTAATGGAGGTGATAGAAGATGGCTAAAACAGGAACAGCAGTAGCAGCTGCACAGCTCGTTAGATCAAACGTAGGCATCAAAGAGTCTACACAGTCAGTTGCGGCAACAGCCGCATCGTATAACATTCCGGCCAGCGGCAAAAACCTGCTTATCGGATTTATTCCGACAGCCGCAGGAAGCTTTACAATCAAGGCAGGCACAGGCATAGCCGCAACAAAAGACCTTACATGGGCGATTACCGCAAGCAAAATCAACTGGATCGAGCTTGACACATCAGCCTATGCAAAAGTCAAAGGATCAGACGGAGACGATAAGGGAGATATTATCCTTACCGCAGACGGCACTGTAGCCGGAACACTTTTCGCAGTAAGCGCACTGTAGGAATTAAGGGGGTGGGGTAAATCCTCGCCCCCTTTTTTTATAGGAGAAAATCATGACTTACGGAGAATTAAAACAGAGAATGACTGACTTTGGGTTTGAAGATTCAACATATCTGGCAGACCCTACAGCGATGTCAGAGTTTATATCGTCGATCAACCAAGCGAGACAGACCATATCACAGGTTTTCCCGACAAAAGGAAGATATGACTTCGTTCAGGACGGCACACAAACAGGTCTGCACAGAATAGACATGAAGAACAAGACCGACAATGAAGGCGACATAGAGTTCGCTGGCACATTTGACAGCATGGATTCAATGCAGATGATAATTGACGGCCAAGTGTATCCATTCAGCGACTACACGCTTGAACAGGGATATATAGTTGTTCTGAATTACGCAGTCATAGGCACGTTCTCGATATTCTTTGAGAAAGGGATTTCCTTAATAGACCTTACCACGCCAGATGATTTCGACATTGAAATAGATCAAGAAGCAGAGCATCTCGTACCGCTTCTTGCGAGCTACCACGCATGGCTTGACGATGATCCAGAGAAAGCAACTTTGTATTACAACGAGTACGAGCAGGAAAGAAATATCTTGCAGGCAAAGTGGGAAGAAAGAAAAACTAAACCTAAAGCAAGGATAGTAGGTGGTATAAGATGGCATTAAAAGTACCAAAATCGCCAACAACAAGAACGATAACATATAACGACTTAAAGGGCGTTGACTTCTCGCAGGACGCAAGTTTAGTAGACAGACGGCACTCACCCGATATGCTGAATATGATCTCGGACGAGGGCGGTAATCCTGTGAAGCGCAAAGGCTGGGAAGTGTTAAAGACCATAGAAGACTTTAATCATGGAAATGATAACAGAATAAACAATTTATGGTCTTATTCAATGAACGGTACGGACTATCTTCTTGTCGAAACAGATTACGAAAACGACCACGGGTATCACACTTATTATATTTATCTTGTCACGTTAGCAAGCGATGGCACAGTTTCGTCCGTCACGTATAAGGACTTGGGGTCTTACCCAGTGAGCTGCGCGTTTTATTACAAAACAAGCGACAAGGAATATTTTTATCTCTTTGATTCGTATGGAATACGAGAAATAAACAGCAACGGCAATCTTTCATATATAGATATGTACGAGCCGACCATAATAATAGCACGACCGCCCAACGGAGAGGGCGGCACGCCGTATGAAGGGATAAATCTGTTATCTGAATTTGTTAAAGAGAAGTTTATCGTAACAGGCAGTTCTGCAAGCACGTTTGTATTGTCAAAAGAAGCTAAAAAGTATCATGCAAGTTTATATGACGATTATCATATAAAAATACAGACTCTGCAAGCTGACGGAACATGGCAAGACTATGAAGGCACGATTACGGTAGGAGCTGACAAAAAAACAATCACTGTTAATACTCCTATACCTGTAACACCTTCCGTTGGAACTGACAATGTAATAATCAGATACAAATGCAGAGAAGTGGAATATCAGCCTATTTTGAAATGCACTAACTACGCATTTTTCTCACAAGGCACATCAGACCATGTATTCTTAACAGGTTCTGCTGACGAGAAAAATACAGCATGGTATTCAGCAGTTGGAGATCCCACGTACTTCCCCGACACAAACTATCTGTATTTCGGTTCTGATGAGGGCGAGTGTATGGGTTTCCTGCCAGTACAAGGCGAACTTGCATTGTTAAAACCCGACCCGAAAATCGGAACTGCGTCAATATATCTGATATACGATACATCAATATCATCAACGGCTGTATCATCAACAGCGTCGGGCGAGACAACGACCACGACAGAGCAGATACACACTTATGCCGTAAAGCGTGTGGCAACGGCGGTAGGAGCAGTTTCAAAAGACGGTTTCGGAATACTTGGTGACGAGCCTTTGTTCCTCTCAAAGAAAGGGCTGTACGGAATAACATCACTCAACGCAACAGCAGATAAGGCGGTCACTAACAGGAGCAGAAGTGCAGATGGCAAAATGACGGCAGAGGACTTGACGGAAGCACAGGTAATAACTCACAACAATTATCTGTACGTCTTTGCCAATAACCATGTGTACGTGTTTGACGGACGCAACAAGACGGCAGACAGAAAGAACAACACGCCATATTTCTACGAAGCTTATTACTGGGATAACGTTCCTGCAAAGAAAGCATGCGTAGTAAACGACAATCTGTACTTCATCAATGACAATCAGCTGTGCCGTTTCAAAAACAGAGGAGAACTAACAGACTACTCTGACGGAAGCACGATAGTCAACGGAGCGGTAACAGGCGGAGCGCCCATCGTAGCGAGGTGGAGTACACCCAACGATGATGACGGTATGCCGCAGTATTTCAAGACCATGCAGAAAAAAGGGTCTATGTTAACTATCGCTCCGTATGAGTACACAAGTGTCGATGTATGGGCGATACCTGACGGAAGCGCACCACTTAACGGAGATACCACCAACAAATACTACATAGGCAAATTCATAGCCGGATTATTCAACTTTGCAAATATAGATTTTTCAAAATTCTTATTTGATGGCAGAAACGGCCCGAAAGACTACTTCTTCCAGAAGAAACGCAAGAAATATATCCGTTTACAGTTAATGCTCGAAAACAGCGGAATGGACGAACCGTTCGGAATATACAGTCTGACAAAGACCTATGTTACTACAAGATACGCTAAAGGCCGGTAAGAAAGGAGAGAGAAAATGAGTTCAGCAGAATCCAGTAAAATCACAACTGCGGAAGTCCAGGCGACATACGTTCAGAGAAATCCCGACGTCCTTACTGGCACAGCGCAGGATAACAAGAAAGTATTCGATGCACTTCCGCTAATGATAGTCGATAAACACAACGAGCTTGCAGCAGTAGTTGCGACAATCACATCGGGCGAGGCACCATCGGCAGAAGAGGTCATGGACGCAAGACGAGGGGTAGACGATACGATTTACGAATCATTAGGTAACGCTATCAGAGGTCAGGCAAGTGCCTTGCAGGGCGAGATTGACGATATTGAGACCGTCATAGGCACTATCGTCAATCCCATCACAGCAAGCGAAATAACAGAGATAGTAAATGGGGTGGGTGCATGAGAAGAATAAAGAGAAAGAACCCCAAGAAGGGGAAAATGATGTATAAGCCATATTTTTTAGAAAAGAGAAAGATTGCAAGAACGCAATGCGAAGACAGGCGAGACACACTAAAAGAAAGGAGCGTTGGCGATGGCGGAGAAGCCGAAAATAAAGAAGAAGCTGAGCAAATATAATCAGCAGTCAAGAAACGGAAACAGTATCAAGTATATCGTTATCCACTATGTAGGCGAAGTAAGTTCGGCAAAGAATAACTGCATTTATTTTGCAGGTGGCGACAGGAGAGCGTCTGCACATTTCTTTGTAGATAAAAAGATATGGCAGAGCATACCACTCGAAAAAGCCGCCTGGCATTGTGGGGGCGGTCTTCAAGACACAGGCGCTCGCTTTGTAGAAGGTAATGCCGGAGCAACACTTCATTACAAGTGTACGAATAACAACAGTATCGGCATCGAACTTTGTTGCACGAAAAAGAACGGTCAAATCGTTCCGAGTGACACAGCAATCAAAACAGCCGTGCCGCTTGTCAGATGGCTTATGGAAAAATATGATGTGCCTGCTTCAAGAGTTGTCAGACATTTTGACGTAACAGGAAAGCATTGCCCGAACGGATATATCAACAAGACAAAATGGGCAGAACTGCATAAGATCCTAACAGGCAAAAAGACACCAAAACCAAAGCCGTATCCAACTGTAACGCTGCAAAAAGGCTATACAGGCGAACAGGTAAAACTCTTGCAGAACTGCCTGAACAAACTGATTAATGCAAATCTGAATGTTGATGGAAGTTTCGGGCCTGCTACATTCAAAGCTGTTAAAGCGTTTCAGAAGAAACACAAACTTGAAGTTGACGGAAGCGTAGGCCCGAAGACACGTAAGAAGATAAAGGAGCTGATGCCATGAGTGACACAATAATAATAGCGATCCTCAGCTTGTGCGGAACGTGTTTCGGGTCGATAGCCGGAATCATGACTGCCAACAAGCTGACGAATTACCGCATAGGCGAGCTTGAAAAGAAAGTAGACAAGCATAACAACGTTATCGAGCGTGTCACAATACTCGAACAGAACGATAAAGCACAGTGGGCATGGATAGATAAATTCAAAGAATATCACGAAGGAGAATGACATGGGATTTATAACAGAATACTACATACCGTTAGTTTTAGTGGCATGTCTTGTAGTCGGCTATTTGATGAAGAATTTTATGCCGTCCGATAATAAGTGGATTCCGCTTACAGTAACTATTCTCGGAGCGGTACTCGGCTGTATAGCGACTAAAGGCATAACGCTTGAGGCAATCGTAGCAGGTGCGGTATCAGGCCTTGCAAGTACTGGACTGCATCAGCTCTTTAAGCAGTTTATCGACAATGGTTCGATTATCAAAGGTGGTGACAAGTAATGGCTAAAAACCCTTATGCGAAGTACGGCTTGCAGACTCCTGAACAGATAAAAGCACAGGACGCAGCCGCAAGGAAAGCATACGAAACAAATCTGCGGAATCAAGCGGCACAGCAAACCGCCGCCAATAATCAGGCATTTGATAAACAGCAGAATGCTAACTACATCAACTACATGATGGCGCAGAAAGCAATGCCGGAGCAGATGGCGAGAATGGGTCTTACAGGCGGAGCTACAGAAAGCTCTATTGTGAGAATGAACACTAACTACGCTAACACGCGTGGCAATACCGAAGCGCAGAGAAATACCGCCAACACAGGTATAACAACACAACTGAATAATACTCTTGCAAACTACAAATTACAGCAAGATCAGCTACTAAATGACAAACTGGCACAGAATCAGAGCAATCTGTATCAGAGAAAAATAGATGCCAAGGAACGTACTTATCAGAGAAAACAGCATAAAGACGAAACAGCTTATGCGAGAATGTCAGATAGAGTCGGCAGATACGGCACTGTAAAAGACATCAACAAGCGTATCAAAGAGATAAATAAGGCACTCAAGAAAAAGAAGACTTCAAAGGCAAAGAAAGCATCGCTGAGACGTGAAAAATCGCTCTTGAAAGCACAGAGAAGTTATGTCAAAGGCAATAAGAAATAGGTGATATTATGCCAATAGGAAGAACCTATCAAAAAGAACGAAAGAAGAAAAAATACACACAGCCTCTTACCAAAAAGACCAAAGAGCGTGTCAAGACTGAGAAACCAAAGAAGCCGTCAAGGGAAGTCTTGAACAACAGCTTAGGCGGCAGAGCCGGACAGAAAACCGAGAGGAAGATCGAAAGGTCAAGCAAGCCGAGCAAGCCGAGCAAGCCGAGTAAGCCTAAAACCAACATGAACGTAGGCGGAAGCCGCATAGGGTACACCAAGTATAAACCTGTCGAATATAAAGGCTCTACCATCAAACTGACCGACCGTGAAAAAGGCTTAAAGCAGAAATACGAGCAGGCAGGCAGAGTGGGTCTGAACACAGGCGGTAAAGACTTCTTAAAGGCGGTAAAGTCAGGTGTATATTCTGGCAACACTACCGACAAGGAAAAAGCCAACGTTGCCAAAAGCATACAAGAAGACTATATCAAGAAGAACAAGGGCAATCCGTTTATCGCAGGTGCTACCAAATCTGACGTATTCACCAAAGCCAAAACAAAAGCGATAACTGGCAAAGATATAGACTTATCCCCGATCACTAAGTCTGACGCATACAAGAAAGGCGATGTAGCACAGGAAGTAGCGTCCTATTTTGTCGCCCCTACAGATGCAGTCGGAGCGAAGATAGGTGAGAAGTTAGTTACTCATGCCGTTAAGAAAGCACTCAAGAAAGAGGGTACAAAGGCCGCAGAAAAGTTAGCCTCAAAGGGTGTAAAGGAAGCGGTGAAGAAGATAGGTGGTGAAGGCATAGCCAAAGCATCTACAAAGAAAGCCAACAAGAAGCTGATTGCAGAAGCCACTAAAGAGATAAAGGACAAAGTAACAAAGAAAGCTGTAAAAGAAGCTGGCGAGAAAGTAGTTGAATCCAAAGTTAAAAAACAGCTTGCAAGGCGAGGCGGTGACGTTATAGCTAATGCTCCGCTTAATGCCAAATATGCCGTAGATCATTCAACTGACGAAAAAGGCAAAGTCAACGTTAAAGAAGCGGTAAAAGACTTTGCACTCAACACTGGCCTTGACTTTGGGATAGGTGGCGGCATCGACAGTATCACTGGCAAAGTCAGAAAATCTAAAGCGCTCAAAAGAGAGACAGTTGCCAAGTACTCAAAGAATATCAAAGGCGGTATCACACGTTCAAGAAACGAACTGAAAAAAGCCGCCGAGAAACGTGCCGCAGAAAGAGAGCTTGCAAGAGCCGAGAATGAAATCAAAGTCGGCACAGGCAAAGCGCAGAAAAAGAAGTCTGCTAAAATGCCCGAAAAGATAAGACGTAGCGAACAGAAAGTAGTCCATAATCCCACAGAGGGATATAACATCAAACGTGGTAAATCTGTTCAGAGCACAACCGCACTCGATAAGGGCAAAGCCATTAAAAGACAGTATGACCGCATAGACGAGCTTGAAGCATCAGGAGCAATATCAAAGCGACAGGCGAGGTATGAGCGTAAAGCTATAACCGAAGCGGCGGAGAAAATCAACGGCGGCAGAGGTGTAGCTTACAGAAGCAAAGACGGAATCAAATTTGCAAGGGCAACGAAGAAAGGCCTTGAAGAAATAGATCGTAACGAATACGGCAAGGCGCTCACCATTGATAAGCGGTTTGAAGGTAAGGCAAGCAAACTGAAAGAGGAAACTCCCAAAGCGGAGACCCCCACAGGAGACGCTCAAAGCACTATTACAGCCGAGAAAACCCAAGAACCGACAAATGTATCGAGCAAGGCAGAAAACGAGCTGAAATCGGCTGAAAATCAAGACCCATTTGCAGACATCGAGACTCTTGATAACGAGAAGCCAACAGAAGATAAGCTCCGTGAAATAGTGGCAGACGAAAAAGCCGATACAAAAGGTGCAACGAAATCCGAAGCCAAGCACACTGGCAAAGACGACGATACCATTACCGCCGCAGAGGACGAGTCGATGCGTGAAGTTGATAGCGTAAAAGAACGTACAGAATCACGTACTACGCACGACGATAACCTCACAGAAGAAGGCAAAGCTGACAGAGAAAGAATCAACGCACGTTCAAAGGAAAAGGACAAGTTGTCGGATCAGTACTATGACGAGAACTATGCTAAATGGCAAGCCGATAAAGAGGCCGCTACCAAACAGCAGATGAAAGAGCTTGACGAAAGAGCGTTGAGTGGTGAAAGTACACCAAAGTCCGAAACATCAACAGAGAAAAGTGTAGATTATACACCTGATGGCGGCATAGTCAGAAACCCTGAAAAGAAAAGCGGCATAGCTAAATTAAACAAGGGTTCAACTTCATTCTACAGAACGGTCGTTGATAGTTTAGGTTTTACCGAGAGAGCGGCACAGAGATTTGCTAAAGACAATAACATGCCCGAGTTTGCCAACAAAATGACTGGCGACTTAAACAACTTGCGTCAGGCATCACAGCAGGCGGCTCACTCTCTCGAACATGAGCAGATAGACATTCATGGTAATAAAGTCGGCAAGAGCGGAAAAGACATAGTGCAAGGCATGGAAAAGCGTGGCACATATGACGATGTGCAGAACTACTTATTGCTTATGCACCATGCCGACAGACTTGATAACGCTAAACGTGGTGCTGACGAAGAAATCATCAAAGTCGGTGGCAAGGACGCAGACAAAAGGATATTTCCTGATAAGACAGCAGAGGAAGCGAGAAAAGAAGCCGAAGAAATATTTGAGAAATACAAAGCGATGGGTCGTGGCGACGAGTTTATGAATGACGCTACAGACGTTATCAGATATTTCAGAAACGACTTGCGCTCACAGATGCTATCGGGAGTTATAAGCAAAGATACGTTCTATCATTACATAGATACTTATCCTAACTATGTACCGACACACAGAGTAGACAACGGAATACCCGGCGCACCGAAAGTCAATCAGAAATCAGCGGTAGAGTATACCGCAACAGGTTCTGACAAGGGCGTGCTTCCGCTCTATTATCAGATGCAAATATCTACTAACAGTACGTTCGGCAGATCGGCAATGAATGATGTGTCAAGGAACATAGCCGAAATGAACGGAGTGCCGAAAGAAGTCTACGACTTTGTAAATCCGTCAGATATAAATCCGATAGATACAGGCACATTCTTTGACATTGATCATGGCAAGCTGCGTTTTACTGAAAACGGCGAATGGAGAGAGATTGATGTAGATAAGAACTTTATCAAAGACCTTAAAGACGCACAGACGAATTATTTCAGCGACAGTACGTTGCTCAAAGGGTTCACAAAACTCAATCAGGCTTTCAAGGCACTTATCACTTCATACAGCCCGACCTTTATGATTAGGAACTTCTTCCGTGACGTTCCAGAAGGTGCGATACAGTCGCAGAGCTTAAGGCATTATGCGAAGAACTTCCCCGGCTCTTTCAAGTCGATTGCGACTAATGACGATTGGTACAGAGCGTATGTCAGACAAGGCGGCTCACACGCACAGTTTATAAACCCAGAAAAGATATTCAACAAAGAGTGGAAAGTACTGACTCCGCTGAAAAAAATCGAAAGGCTTAACGAGATAACAGAGCAGATACCGAGGATGGCAGAGTTTAAGGGTTACCTTGAAAAGATAGGTAAAACTCCACAGACAGCCACAGTATCAGAGTTGAGGCAGGCTTCACAGGCGGCGGCTGATGTAACAGTAAACTTCGGTCGTAGCGGAAGTATCGGCAGACTTATAAACAAAAGCATTGTTCCGTTCTTTAATCCTGCTATACAGGGCACAGACAAGCTCGTAAGAGTAATCGCAAAAGACAAGTCGATTGCCGGATATACGAAACTGCTCACAAAGGCGGCAATACTTGGTGTAGCACCTGCGGCACTCAATGATATGCTTCTTGCGGATGATAAGAACTACAAGAAGATACCCGAAAGAGACCGCATGATAAATTACTATGTTCCGCTTGATAAGGACAATCCTCTTGCGAGATTGTTCGGTAGCAAGAAAGTCGGCGCAGAGGACGGAGAAATATTCCTCAAGATTCCAAAAGCAAGAATACTGTCGATCATAGGCGGCGGCACACAGAAAGCAATGGGCAACACACCCGATACGTCATTTGCTGACTTCGTGGCGATAGCCAAAGATCAAGTCGGGCCAGTCGGAATAGAAAACAACATATTCCATCAGTTCATAAATGCAAAGAACAACAAGACATGGTATGACACACCGATAGAAAGTCAGGGCGATCAGTATGAATATAAAGACGGAGTTAGAGTTGAAAAGCCGATGCACGAACGCTATGACGCTAACACATCAGATATCAGTATCGGCATCACAAAGGCGCTCAACAAGATGGGGTTTGACTATTCTCCGAAACGTCTTGACTATCTGATAGACAGTTACACAGGCGTGGCAGGTGATTTCGCACTCGGCAAAACAAGGAAAGCCGCACAGCGTGGTTACTGGGCGAAGGCGTTCAGCACAGACACAGTTACACAATCAGATATACAATCAAAGTATTATGATAAGCTGACGAGCGACAAGACGAGCAGTAAAGACCGCAAGAAAATGGCAGAGTGGAGCGACAGGATAAGTGTAGTCAAAAAAGCCATTGATAACGTTCAGAACAGCAACAGCAAGAATAAGGAGAAAGAAGTCAGAGAACTTACGAAACTCCGCAACAGCTTGATGGAAAAGGCGGTCAACGGCAAGACGAGCAAAGACCCGACAGGTGATATATTGAAAGTCGCTGATGTGCTCGGTGCAAAGAAAACCTTTGACATGGTTGCAAACAAGAGCGACAAGGAAGTGCTGAAAAAGTACGGAAAAGCTGATGATAAATTCCTCAACAGTTACGTTGCTGTCAAGTCGCTTACAGCTGGTTACAAAGGGAAACCATCAAAGACGGCACAGGCGGTAGCGATCGTGAATGCTGGCGGCGACAAGAAAGTAGCAAAGGCGTTCGGAGTGACACAGAAGTCAGGTGACGATATTAAATCGGCATACAAGCGAGCCGAAGAATACTTTAAGAACGGCGGTAGCGTGGAAGAGTACAAAGGTTTCCAGACCGCTATCAAGGAAGATAAAGGCAAGAGTAGCAACAGCTATTTGAGCAAGGCTTATGCACTGGCAAAGATGGGCGCAAGCGACAGAGCTTATGCTCTTTATGACATTAAGGAAACGAACGTTGCAAAGGCACGAAATATGGCGGCTGTCGGCATAACGCCAAAGCAAGTGCAGTCTTACAGGAAAGAAGCTGACACAAGCGGCAACAACTACTTGAACAAGGCGGAAGTACAGGCTTATGTCAGTAAAATGAAAGGCAGTAACGAAAAGAAATCTGTTGTCTATGACAGTCTGGCTTTCTGGCGAAGCAACGGCAATCCATACGGCCATGTCAGCGCTACAAAAGAGCAGGCAACAGACAAGAAAACTGCGGCTAAATACAGCACAAAATCCGCTCCGAAGAAAGCCCCTGTCACTCCGCATGAATCGGGATATCAGACCGAGAACGGCAAGAAGAAACCGAACGGAAAGACAGTCGGCTCTATCGGAGAACGCATAGCACTCCCAATGAAGGAAGGCAATGTACTTTCACCTGCTCGCAGACGGAACTACGATGAGTGGAAACGTGAAGCAAAGAAGAAAGAAATCAATTTGCATAACGCTTTCGGCAGCCGAATAGGCGACAAGCAGACCGTCACCGAGAAAGACAAGCCGAATGTCATTGAGAAGATCAATAAGAACAAAGACGGTAGCATAGATATTAAGTTTGCTAACGGCGAAGTATGGCACAATCCAGTGGGCAAAGAGGCCAAGGATAATACCAAGCTCGAATCGTCCGGCTCAAACGGTGGCGGCAGAGGTCGCAGAGGCTGGGGCAGACGAGGCTGGGGCAGAGGCCACGGCAGAGGAGGAAGTGGTGGCGGTAGTGCATCACTCCCGAAAGTCGATTATAAGCCAGTCAAAGACTATAACCCTATACTGGATAAGGTCAAAGTCGGCCTGACAAAAGCCGAACTGCGGAAGATACTCAAGTCGGCCATGTCGCAGGAGACCGAAACGGCAAGGCCGAGATCAAACAAGAAAGACGTATATAAAGTGAGGTGATTAAATTGTTCAATTTTCCGAATATGTATAGTGGCAACATTGTCACTGTTTACGGCAGACAGGGCGCAGAAGCGTTTCAGATGATGCCTAACAGCAGTATCGTACTGATAGACAGTACAGCAGACAGAGTATGGCTTGCACAGACAGACGGCGCAGGGTTCAAAACCTTGCGTCCGTTTATTATCACGCCCGAACAGGACAAGCCGACAAGCACGTTAGAGGAAAGAGTAGCAAGATTGGAGGGATTATTCAATGAATCAAATGTTGCAGGCAATGAACCAAATGGGGCAAGTAGTACAGATGATGAATCAGGTACGGTCAGCGAGTAACCCTAACGCAATGTTACAGATGCTTGCACAGACCAATCCAGTAGTGCAACAGGCTATGACATACGTCAATCAGAATGGTGGAAATGCTCAACAGGCATTTTACAATTTAGCACAGCAGAAGGGTGTAGACCCTATGACGGTGCTGAATCAGCTTAAATAAGTTAAAAATCGCGCGATTAAAAAAATATTACTCTATTAAACACGAAAGGAGATATTTCGTATGGACAACAATGGATTGACAGCTTCTGACGTTGCTCTTTTGAACAGCGACGGAATGAACGGAGCAGGCGGCATGATATGGCTGTTTGCAATCATCGCTCTTATGGGCGGCGGTTTCGGTGGCTGGGGTAATCAGAACATGGCTACTTCCGGCGAAGTGCAGAGAGGGTTCGACACACAGAACTTACAGGCACAGACGAGAGACATTCTCGGTGCAGTTAACGTCGGCACAGCACAGGCAGTAGCGGCCACAAATCAGACATTCCATGATTCACTGATGGCAAACCAGAATCTGTACAATGAGATTGCAAGAGACACAGCTAACCTCGCTATGGGTCAGGCAAATCTGCTTGCTAATCAGAACGAATGTTGCTGCTCAACAAAACAGCTCATCATGCAGAACGAGTACAACAACGCTATGAGAGATGCGGCAACAAACGCTAACTTCACAGCGCAGATTCAGGGTGTCAAAGACATGATGAAGGACGATAAGATTGAACAGCTCCAGGCACAGATTGGCGCTTTGCAGCTTGCACAGGCAACAAACAACGTTGTAAGGTATCCGAACACATTCACCTACAACGCAGGTACTAATCCGTTCTGCCCGTCAACAACTACCCCGACGACAGGAGCGTAAGGCATGAAATTAATTCAGGAATTATCGGACATGATCGAGGACGAACTTGAAGGTGCTGAGGGCTACGCTAAAATGGCTCTTAAACTCAAAGAGGAAAGGCCCGAAATGGCGAGGACATTCAACATGATGGCAAGTCAGGAGATGGAGCACATGAACAATCTTCATAAGATGGTAGTCGATGTTATCGACAAATACCGTATGGAAAAGGGCGAACCGCCTGCTGCCATGTTAGCCGTATATGACTATCTGCATGAAAAGCATATAGAAGAAGCGGCAGAAGTTCGGACTATGATAAACATGTTTGCTTAAAGGAAGATAGGGGGGCTGTTGTTCGGACAGCCCCTTTGTCAGCAGAAAGAGGACAATAAAGTAATGAATAAATATTTAGATAAAGCAGGTCTGCAAGATTTTGCGACAAAGCTAACTGAAAAATACAAGACTCTGTTCAGCAGCCCCCTTACAGCTTCTACCGTTGCCGGAATGACCGATCACACTAAAGTTTACGTCTACACTGGAAGTGAGACTGGCTACACAAGCGGCCATTGGTACTTCTGGAATGGGAGTGCGTGGGCGGACGGTGGAGTATATAACGCAGAAGCGATCAACACTGACACCACACTCTCCATCAGCGGAGCAGCAGCGGATTCGAAAGTAACGGGGGATGAGATCGCTGGCTTAAAGAGTGCTTTAGATATTACCAATGATTGCGTAATACTAAATTACATTTACCAAAATGCCTTTATTAATACGTCTGGAGCGATTGGGTCTGTTGTAAACACGACACCAATAACTTATCCAGGATGGGGCTATTGCATAACTAATGCAAACGAAGGTGATGTATTTTATATCAATGGCACAGGTGGAGATAGCCCTCGTCTTTGGTGCTTTGTTGATGCAGAATATCAAATTATCTCTCATGCAGGTGAAAGTGTTTCCGGAAACAATCTTGTTTTAGTAGCACCGAACGGAGCAAGTCACTTAATACTTAATAGCAATTCAAAAGTGATTTCTTACAAAGGACTTCCTCTAAAGCTGAAACTTGGAGCCGAAGTGATAGGCAACGAAACGACACTCGGAGGAACATTTTACGCTTCACGTGATTATAATGTAAACGATATTATTCAATGTTATTTTTATAATACTGGGCTATATAGTTACTATAGAATAACATCGGCTGTACATGCGGGAGATGCATTGTCGTCTCTTACAAATCTGGAACGGATTGTTTCTGGAACAAATGTAAATGCGCTTGGTGTAATGCTTGGGTTGATTGAAGATACTAACGATGAATTAAATTACCTTTGTGAAATACCAGTTTCGTGGATTTCTGGTAAATACATTTACCCCACAAATGGTGGTGCGGCAACTAACGCTGCCTATAAAATAACTGACTTTATACCCATTAACGAGATAAGAAAAACATTTCATTACAATGTAAGTGTTTCAAATGCCGTAGCTACATATGCACTTTATGATAAACAAAAAGCATATATTCCCGGCTCTGCAAGAGTTGTTAGTAGCTCTTCACTGACAGTTGATGAAGGTGAATTTTTACCATCCGCAAAAGACGCCGCATATATCAGATTTACGTCAGCAATTACTTATGAGGCTATAATCAAAGTTAGCGCTCTCAATAATAATGAACTTGTATTAAGCAAAAGTGTTGGTATAGATAATTTAGATTCTTCAATAGCTATACATGACCCAACAACTAACA
>Ga0310694_10002770_pt1 | contig 17603 bp, 6 predicted proteins | sample 174DNAGHGhighgp2_FD_203884 | JGI IMG/M metagenome (GOLD analysis project Ga0310694, IMG submission 203884) | Sheep rumen microbial communities from Palmerston North, Manawatu-Wanganui, New Zealand - 1742 DNA GHGhigh gp2 (v2) (version 2) | ecosystem: Host-associated > Mammals > Digestive system >... | reverse complement strand
CAAGGCAGGGTGAAAAAGGTGATAGTCAACAAATAGAATGTCAAAAAACATCACTCAGTATAAAAATGAGCATATGTCCCTTCAACTCCCCAAAACAAGTATGCATATGTCCCTTCAACTCCCCAAAACAAGTATGCATATGTCCCTTTAACTCCCAAAACAAGTATACATATGTCCCTTTAACTCCCCTTTAACTCTCCTTTAACTCCTCTATAACTCCTCTATAACTCCTATAAAAGGAACTCCCCTTTAACTCCTATAAGAACTCCCCTTTAACTCCCAAAACAAGTATACATATGTCCCTTTAACTCCCTTTTAACTCCTCTTTAACTCCTCTATAACTCCTATAAAAGGAACTCCCCTTTAACTCCTCTTTAACTCCTATAAAAATACTCCTCTTTAACTCCCAATAAAAATAATAATCAAAAATAATCAAATGATGAAAAGAACACCTTTCCTTTTAATGTTGGGGCTCCTCCTATCGGTGTCCACAATGGTGCGTGCCGAAGATGGCAGCGACCTCTGGCTCCGTTTCAAGGGTGCCGGCACGGCTGACGTGACCGGTGTCAAGGGAGTCGCCATGGATGAACTCAAGCAGTATTGGCAGGGCAACCCTGTCGTGTTGAAAAAACAGAAAAACGTGGCCAAGGACGGCTATGTCATTACTACAAATGGTGGAAAGACAACCATCGCCGCCAGCACTGACGCCGGACTGCTCTATGGCGCATACCATATGTTGCGACTGCAGCAAATGGGGCAGGGTGGTGCACCGGTCAACGTCAGTGAAAAACCTTTCTACGACCTCCGCATCCTCAACCATTGGGACAATCCAAACGGCACCGTGGAGCGTGGCTTCGCCGGAAAGAGCATCTTCTTGCAGTTCGACCCGCAGAAGATGAAGAAATACGCACAGGCCAACGCTTCCGTGGGCATCAACGGGACGGTGCTCAACAACGTGAACGCCAAACCGGAGGCATTGGGCGTGGAGAACCTGCAGAAAGCCAAACAGATTGCCGATGTCTTGAGACCTTACGGCATACGCGTGTACCTTTCTGTCAATTTCGCTTCACCCATCAAGTTGGGTGGACTGGAAACCGCCGACCCCTTGGACAAGAAGGTCGTGGGATGGTGGAAAAACAAGGTGGCGGAAATCTACAAGATGATTCCCGACTTCGGAGGTTTCCTCGTGAAGGCTAACTCGGAAGGGGAGCCGGGGCCTTGTGATTACGGACGCACCCACGCGGAGGGAGCAAACATGTTGGCCGATGTCCTCAAGCCTTACAAAGGACTGGTCATGTGGAGGGCCTTCGTCTATAACCCGCAAAGCAAGGACAGGGCAAAGCAGGCGGTTGAGGAATTCGTGCCGCTCGACGGGCAGTTCCGTGACAACGTCATCATCCAAATCAAGAACGGTCCCGTCGACTTCCAACCCTGTGAGCCTTACAGCCCGCTCTTCACCAACGTTCAGAAGACTCAAACGATGGTGGAGTTCCAAATCACACAGGAATATCTCGGCGCTGCCAACCACCTCGTGTTCCTCGCTCCCATGTGGAAGGAGTTCTTTGGCTTGGTCAAACCACAGAGTGTGAAGGCTATGGCGGGTGTCGCAAACATCGGTGATGACACCAACTGGTGCGGACATCATTTCGCACAAGCCAACTGGTATGCCTTCGGACGTCTCGCTTGGAATCCCGAATTGACATCGGAAACCATCGCAGAGGAATGGATGAGACAGACCTTCGGCAATGACGACAAACTGGTGAAGCCCATGGTGAAGGTGATGACGGAGAGCCGTGACGCCTGCGTCAACTATATGATGCCTTTGGGACTGCACCACATCTTCGCTGGAACCCACCATTATGGTCCGGAACCTTGGTATGACGCCCCAGGCATTCGTCGCGACTGGACACCGGCTTACTACCACAAGGCCGATGCAGAAGGACTGGGCTTCGACCGTACGAAGAACGGGTCGGATGCCGTGTCGCAATATCCGAAGGAGTTGTGTGACTTGTACAACGACATCAACACCTGTCCCGACAAGTATCTGCTATGGTTCCACCACGTGCCTTGGGACTACAAGATGAAGACGGGCAGGACGTTCTGGGACGAGTTGTGCCACAGATATGACAAGGGTGTGCAACAAGCCCGTGGCTTCCTTGCCACCTGGGATGCCATGCAGCCATATGTGGACAAGCAGCGTTTCGAGGAGGTGCAGCGCAAACTACGCATCCAAGCCCGTGACGCCGTGTGGTGGCGCGACGCTTGTCTCCTCTATTTCCAGACGTTCTCCAACCGCCCCATCCCTCAGGATATGGAACATCCCGTCCATAACCTTGACGAGATGATGAAGTTCAAGATAAGAATCACCATGTACGAAAATCCTGAGTGTGGCTATACCAAATAGCCGGTCTTTATAGGTTGTTTAGGAGGCTTTAGGATGAAAAAATGTCCTAAAGCCTCCTATTGCTTTATCATCAAGGGCTCCCTATATGTCCTCACGGTCTTTTGACGTTGAGTGCAAATATCTAACTTAAGTTTCGGAAGTTCGGTTATATTGATTTTCAATTATTTACAGTCGATTCTTAAAAAATCCATGGATGGCCAAACGATGATTCCATCAATACGCCTCCATGTGTAAGGATTTTTACTTAATACTTTATTTGTTGTATCTTGGTTTGATGTTGAACTAACCCCGAAGGGGTGGTCAGAGTACAGGCAGGCGGTGGAGTGCGAAGCACGGAACCCCTGCTAAAAGCGTAGTGTGAACAACAACCCCGAAGGGGTGGCAGAATGACAACTTCATAAACTTCATATCGTTGCTCTGTCAACCCTTCGGGGTTGTTGATTTCATATCATTGTCAAGCAGGGGTTACGCTTCGCTCCACCACCTGCCTGTGGTCGTCCCAGCCCTTCGGGCTTCACTTCACAACCGGTTGCCATACAAGATAAATTACAGTTTTGTAAGGCATTTTCACTTCCGAAACTTAAGTATCTAATTTTCAATTTTCAATCTTCAATTTTCAATTTTCAATCTTCAATCTTCAATTTTCAATTTTCAATTTTCAATTTTCAATCTTCAATTTTCAATCTTCAATCTTCAATTTTCAATCTTCAATCTTCAATTTTCAATTTAATGAATGCCATATCGAAAAAAAACACTACTTTTGCACCGAAATGGAGACACTTGGTACACACAGGGCAACTTCCTTATGGATGATGCTGGCTATGGCTTTGGTCATTGCCTGCCTTTCGGCGTGCTCGACGGCCAAGTACATCCCCGAAAACGAATACCTTCTCGACAAGGTGGAAATCAAGTCGAATGACAAGGACTTCGACCCGTCGCAACTGGAGCAATATGTTCGACTGAGAGGGAATTCGAAATGGTTCTCACTTTTCAAAATCCCCCTTGGCATCTACGCCATGTCGGGAAGGGACTCCACGAAATGGGTCAACAGGACCCTCAAACGCGTGGGGGAGGCTCCCGTGCTCTATGACACCGTACAAGCCATGGTCACGCAGCGCGACCTCCTCACGGCCTTGCAGAACATGGGTTATATGAACGCAAAAGTGAACCACTCCGTCAAGGTCAAGAAGAAGAAACTCAAGGCCATCTACACCCTCGAACCCGGGAGGCCTTTCGTCATTCGCAATATGACTTATGACATCCAGGACCAAAACATCCTCGACATTCTTGCAGAGAACGATTCCGCCAACCTCGTCCTTCACAGCGGTTCACCTTTCACCATCAACGGACTGGACAGGGAACGAAGCCGCATCTCGTCACTGCTCTTGGACAGAGGGTTTTACAAGTTCCATAAGGAATTCATAAGGTTCGAGGCCGACACCATGAGAGGAAGCCGACTCGTGGATGTCACCATGCACATACTCAAATATCAGGAGCATAGCCAAATGCCTGAAACAGAGCACCCCAGGTACACCATTGCGAATATCGACTACCTCTGTGCCGACTCCACCACCTCCCATATCCGGCAAAGTGTGCTCGAGGGAAGTACGGCGATACAAGTGGGCGAACCTTACAAGGCCTCGGCTGTGCAGCGCACTTATAACAACTTCAGCCGACTTAGCGCCATACGTTTCACCAACCTGCGGTTTACCGAGAGGGAGGAAGAGGGAAAGCTCGACTGTCACGTCAACTACGGACTCAACAAACCTAGCACCATCTCCTTCCAGCCCGAGGGCACCAATACGGCGGGCGACTTGGGAGCCGCTGCCACACTCACCTATCAGAACAGGAACCTCTTCCATGGGTCGGAATTGCTCTCCGTCAGTCTGCGCGGAGCATTCGAAGCCATCACGGGACTGGAAGGATACCAGAACGAGGACTATGTGGAATATGGAGCGGAGACCAAGATATTGTTCCCAAGGTTTGTCGCTCCATTCCTCTCCAAGGACTTCAAGCGCGAGGTCAACGCTTCTTCCGAACTGTCTTTCAGTTACAACCTGCAGAACAGACCTGAGTTTCACCGCAGGGTCGTCTCTGCAGGATGGAGATACAGATGGGAGAAACCGCGAGACAAGTGGACATTCAAGTGGGATGCAATAGACCTCAACTACATCTATATGCCGTGGATTTCGTCCACTTTCAAGCAGCAGTACCTCGATAGCGTCAGCAACAGGAACGCCATACTCAGATACAACTACGAAGACCTCTTCATCATCAGGACGGGATTCGGACTGACCTATAACAACGGACTCCACGCCATCAAGGCCAATGTGGAACTCGGTGGCAACCTGCTCAGGCTCGCTGCCTCGCTCATGGACTTCAATCGCAACCGCGACGGGCAATACGTGCTCTTCAACATAGCCTTCGCACAATATGTAAAAGGTGACTTCGACTACACCAAGGTCTTCCATCTAGACAATCAGAACTCCTTCGTCGTACATGCAGGACTGGGTATCGCCTATCCTTATGGAAACAGCAGGGTGCTCCCCTTTGAAAAACGATATTTCTCAGGGGGTGCCAACTCCGTCAGAGGATGGAGGGTGAGGGGATTGGGGCCCGGCTCTTTCAAGGGTAGCCATGGCGCCATCGACTTCATCAACCAGACGGGTGACATGAAACTCGACCTCAACCTGGAGTATCGCACACACCTCTTCTGGAAACTAAACGGGGCGTTCTTCATCGACGGAGGAAACATCTGGACCCTGCGGGAATATGAAGACCAACCGGGGGGACAGTTCAAAATCAATGAATTCTACAAACAGATAGCCGTGGCCTACGGACTGGGGGTGAGACTCAATTTCGACTATTTCATCATGAGGTTCGACATGGGCATGAAGGCTATCAATCCAGCATATGAAAATTCGCATGAACACTACGCGGTGGTGCATCCCGACATGGGACGCGACTTCTCCTTCCATTTCGCAGTGGGAATGCCATTCTAAAAAACTTACCATGCCATATCGTTATTCATACAAACACATCTTCACGCCCCACGCATGCCTGCTGGCCTTTTTCTTGATATTCGCAGGCAACGTCAAGGCTGAAGAACAAGACTCCCTGACACATTGGGGATTTTCCGTGGTGGCCAATCCAGGAACCATCCTCAATATGAAGCAATTCGATGGGAAATACGTTGTTCCGCACAAAAGTAATTTCTCCATCGGGGCGGAGTTGAATTATGCCACCTTGCCCGCTGACAGCGACGCTTTTGCCTCTGACTATGACTTCCCGGTGTTCAGTGTGGGATTGAAATACGCGTCCAACAAAAAAATCAAGTTCTTGAGGGATCCGGAATATGATTGGAGACCTGAGGACGTGAGGAATTACACTTCATACCTCGGTGACACATGGATGCTCTATGGGGCAATGAAAAGGAAGTTGTACAGGTCGAAGAAATGGATGGCAGACATAACGGTCAGCATGGGAACCGCCTATAGCCACGACAAGTATGACAAGAACGACAACGTGGATAATGAGATTGTAGGGTCGAGATGGCTCATCTACTTCGGTGCGGGATTGCATGCCACCTACCGCATCGCCCCCCAATGGGGAGTGGGGGCTGGACTGGAATACTGGCATGTGAGCAATGGGGCGTTGAACAGACCCAACAGGGGAGCCAACATTCTTGGACCATCCCTCGCACTTACCTATTATCCATATTACGAGACTGTCTATAACAACAGGAATGCAAAGGTGAATCCTCCTTTCAACCCATATTGGTATCTCAATTTCACCGTCGGACTGGGGGCGAAGACATTGGAGGAGGACTGGAGTTATACCCAGTTCGACCTGCCTTCCGACGACCCCGAATACCGCACGGAGGATTTCAAACTCTACACGTCATGGTCGACTGAAGCTGACATTATGTACCGATATGCGAGGAGATGGGCTTCGGGTGTGGGCATCGACCTCTTCCACGGCAGTTACGCCTCAAGGATAGAGGAAGTGGACAAAATCAACAACCCCCCCGACAAGCACAGCCCATGGTCGGTGGGAATTGCAGCAAAGCACGAGGCTTTCTTCCACAATTTGTCCATGCATGTCTCATTGGGCGCATATCTGTACCGCGAAATGGGATACCGCGCCAAGTTCATTGAAAAGCGTTATTATGAGACGGTGGGTGTGAGATACATGTTCCCCTCGCTTGCCAATCTCACTCTCGGCTTCAAGGTGAAGGCACATTATCTCAAGGCCGACTACACGGAATTGGTGCTGGCCATGCCCATCAGATTGGGAAAAAAGCAATAAAAAGCTTAAAATTTCACATGCACTTGTTGGTAGCCCACCAGTTGGTCGGTGCGGCCGCCTGGCTCGCGATAATAGACAAGGGCCTGGTATTGGTTCTCGGTTTGGAAGTAACTGCCCTCGGTGGGCATGATGGTGGGTCGGCCGTTGTCGTCTATCAGCACGTACTGATAGGAATAGTAACCCATTTTCAGCATCATCTGGCCGTTGTAGCAATGGGTGTCGTAGTCATATTCCATCTGATATTGAGGTAGGAACTGGTCATAAGTCCAGTTGCCGTTGACAAACAGTTTCCCTTTCGCCTCGTAAGGGCTGTTGAGTTGGAAATGCACCATCACATAGTCGGTCAGGCGGTTGTTCTCCACGTTGTCGCTGTTGCGGATGTAGAAAGCACCGTTAGCGTCCTCGTCGTAGATGTAGTTGGGACGTGGCTCGTCGGGGACGACGAAGGCGTGGAACACGGAGCCGTCCCATCTGATGCGGTCGATGCCAAGGGTGGGGTGGTCGGTGTCGAGCACTTCGAACTTGTGGTATTCATTGCCGGCGTCGAAGATGAGGGCACGGTTATGGTCCCATTTCAAACCCTTGCCCATCATCGTGTATTGAGGTTCGGCGTTCACCACGGCATTGTCCCAACGACTGTTCTGCAGCACCACGGTCTTCACCTGCGAGGTGGGGTCTATCACCCTGCAATTGTTGTAACTCACCTCCATCGCCACTTGCTGGTGGCTGTGGTTGATGTCCACGTCGGTGTTGCTCGTCACCTGAAGCCCTACTTCCATCTTCGGGTCCACCACCATGAAGCAGGCGGTGAACATTGGTTCTTCATCGTTGTTGTCGTCAAACACCGTCAGGCGGTAGTTGCCGCTCATCTTTAGTTGGCAATGCTCATTGGGGATGACCAACCGGTAATGGGTGTAGAGCGTGTTGGTGTTGAGCGATTGTTCCGTGTCCTCTATCAGGTTGCCTTCCGTGAACCCCTCGATGTAGTCGCTTTCAAACAAGCCTTCACTCAACGACCAGTCGTACTCACAATGCTCCACCTTGTAAGTGAAGCGGCTGTACTCATGTGTCAGGTCGTCGAAGGAGATGATGATGGGTGTGCGGCTGTTCAAGTAGGTGACAGGAGGCGATAGCCAGTCGTCGCCAGCCACCACTTGGAGCGTGGCTATGCGGTCGTTGTAGATTTCGTGGCGTTGGGCGGTAGCCGTTGTGGCACCCAGGGCCAGGATGGCGGCCAGTATGAGGTGAAGGTGTACTCTCATTATTGTCGGATGTTTGGCAAATGGTTTTATTATCTTGATTTTCAGTCTCTTGTATTAAGAAATACTAAAGTGTCATCCTTCTTCATTCTCCAAGTATTTTCATTCTCCAAGTATTGTCTTTAACTTCGAGCGAAGCGATAACTTCCTTAACTTCTTTAACTTCTAACAACATCAACAACATCAACAACATCAACAACATCAACAACATCAACAACATCAACAACTTGATTCTCCAAGTATTGTCTTTAACTTCGAGCGAAGCGATAACTTCCTTAACTTCTTTAACTTCTAACAACTTCAACAGCTTCATTCTCCAAGTATTGTCTTTAACTTCGAGCGAAGCGATAACTTCCTTAACTTCTTTAACTTCTAAAACAACTTCTAACAACTTCTAACAACTTCAACAACTTCATTCTCCAAGTATTGTCTTTAACTTCGAGCGAAGCGATAACTTCCATAACTTCTTTAACTTCTAAAACAACTTCTAACAACTTCTAACAACATCTAAAACACCTTCATCCCCCCGGATTCAAGATGATGTTGACGACCTGTGTCACGTCTGTGATGTTGACGGTGTTGCTGCCGTCGATGTCGGCATTGGGGAAATAGAAATGCTCGGTGTTATGGCTGAGGATGTAATTGACCATCAATGACACGTCGGTGATGTTGACCATGCCGTCCAAATTGACATCGCCCATCAGTCCGCGAGCGGTGTAGCCGATGACGACAGGATCGCTGGGTGTGCCTATGGAGGCCGTGGGCGTGAAGGTGATGTCGCGGTCGGCTGTGGCGTCGAAGGCGCGGCCGAAGTCGTAGTCGTAGGTCTTGAAGGTCACCTCTTGTTGTTCGGTGCTGTTGCTCCTGACACGCATGATGCCGTAGTCGGTGCCCTCAAACACGCCGTATCCCACGCACTCCTCGCCGATGAACGCTCCCACGGCCTTTGTGGAATAGTCGTCGAGGCGTTGCCCGTCGGCCTCCACCACCACATACAGGGTCATGTCGTATTGGTAGTCGAATGCGTTGGTGTGCCAAGGGGTCCTGATGATGCGCAACGTGCCTCCCGACCTGTCGTCGGTTCCAGTCACGTCGACGGGAAGGGTCTCCAACCCCATTGCGTAGACGTCAACCTCTCCGTCGGTCATGGTCAGGTCGGCGTCGGCTCTGATGCCCGTGCAGGGGATGGTCGCTCCTGCCTTGTCGTTATAGGCGCCGCCAAGCACGTGGACCTCTGTCGTCCCGCCGCTGATAGTGACAAAACCTCCGTTGAGGACGGTGGAGCCAGTGGTGTATCGCTTCCCCTTGATGCCTGTGCTGCCGTTGCCGGTGACGATGATGCTGGTCTGGCCGCCGGCGATGTCCACCGTGTGGCGGGCGCGTATGCCCTCGCTGTCATCGCCTGTTACCATCAGGTTGACGACTCCTCCCTTGATGCTGACGATGCTGTCTGCCTTCAAGGCTGTGGCAGCGTGCTCCACCGTGATGCTCACGGCTCCGTCGTTGATGCGGATGGTGCCGTAGTCGTCGGCATCGATGCCGTCGCCTTGCACCTCACGGATATCCACCGTGCCACCGTCCATCTGGAAATAGTTGTTCTCCCAATCGGGATTGCCTTTGCCGCAGTGGATGCCGTCGCTCACAGCGCCGAGGATGTTGATGAAACCTGTCGACTTCTTCAGCTCGATGTACTCCTTGGCGCAGATGGCGTGTTTCAGGTAGCCTGTCACGTTGAGGGTGCCTGAGCCTTTGAACTCGGGATGCCCCTTGAAGTATAGGGCTGCTTTCTGGGAACCCAAGGGAGAGTCGGCGAGGGTGTTGATGGTGCCGTCGGACAAGATGACGGAGATGCGCTTCCCGCACTCCACATCGATGGCCGCCCCGCCTTTGGCGTTGGTGAGTTGAAGGCCGTCGAGGCTCATCGTGAACTTGTAGTTGCCATTGAAGGTCAGCGAACCATTTTCGGATGCTCCCGATAGGGAATAGGTATATTCCTGTGTGATGGTCGTGGAATTGATGATGACGTGGGCGCCCGACACCGTGTAGGTGACTCCCTTGACATTGTCGGGGACGATGACAGAGGCGGAGGCTCCGTCGAATATCACCTTTACAGTATCTTGCGCATGCAACGGAGAGTATGCAAGGATGGCTAAGAAGAGGGAGACGAAAAATGCTTTCATATGATGGAATGGGTCAAGGAGTGTCATTTGATTAGGATTTTATGGAAGGTGCCATCGGCATGCCTCATCACGTAGACGCCCGGAGGGAGTGTGCCTGCATGGCCTTTCATACGTGTCCCGTTGAGATTGTAGAGGCCTTCCATCGTCGTGGTGGCAAACACTTGGCTGCCGGGGAGCATGATGCCGTCTGTCGTCTTGTCCATGGTCAGGATGACGGGGTCTTGGAGACTGCCTTCGATGTTGGCGTTGAAAGCCAAGGCTTCCTTGATGGCGTGGGTCGTGCCGTCGATGTTGTCTACAGCAAGGAAGGTCAGCGGTTCGCCTCCCTCGCCGTGGATGGTGATGAAGGCATGGTCGCCCACCCATTTGCCGGCGCCGCGACATTCGTCGGAGGAGAAGGCGAGGATGGTGTAACGGTCGGCTTCCTGCTGCATGCCGTCCATTTGCAGGACGGCCACCACGCCCATGACGTTAGGATGGGCGGTCTTGTCGATGCCGAAGCGTTGCGAGAGGGGCCCGCGATGCTTGCCCTTGTTGACGTTCAAGGGTAGCGAGGGACTGGCGAACCTCAGGATTTTCGCCCTGTCGGTGTTGAGCATGTAGCCCTTGCCTGTTTCAAGGGAGGACAGCGAACCTTGCCAGGAACCGTCGTTGAAAATCGCGAAACCGTCTTGTCCGATGATTTGGTCGCCTTCGTCGGCTGGGTAGTCGGCCAAGGCGGAGGAGAGGGGTTGCATGCCGTTGACAGGATAGCCTATCCAGTTCCACCCTGGTCGCAGGGCGATGGGCATGTCGGGGCGGCAGGGAGTCTCGTCGCTGCTGAAGGTGTCGGATGCATCCATCAACACTTTGTAGAGCGTACCTGCCTCCATCAGTTTGAGTGGGCCGGTCATGCCGAGGACGTTATCCTTGTATGCTTCCTTCATCCAACCGGTTATCCGGGTGGCGTGGTCGGACAATTGGGTGACGGAAACGGGAGTGGAGAGGTTGTGAGACACCCAGTTCCATCCCGATGAGAGATGGAAGGTGAACAGTTGGTCGTCGGGCATGAGGTTCAGGTCTTCGCCCACGATGGTGTCACAGGAGAGCAGGGTGTTGGTGTGCTCGATGGTGGGTTTCGACATGCGGTAGAAGAAACGCCCTCCGTCGGGATATCGTCCCATGCTTTGGTCGCCGTCGTGGGTGTGGTAGGTCATGCCATCGACAAAGTTCTGCATTCCAGGATGAGCGTTGAAATAGTCGGCGTTGCGGGCGACAAAATCTTCACTGCTGCTTGCCAGGACCATGTTGTTGTCGGTGTTGGAGAGTTTGAAGTTGGCGTGGATTTGGGAGAGGCTTTCCAACTTGTCCGCCCATACCAACAGGTGGCCTCTGGCGGGGATGATGGTGTTCACCACGCCGTTGCCCTCAGGGATTTGGTATTTCAAGGGCTCGTCGATGTCGTCGCTCAAATACAGGCCTGCCACGTCGAGGTCGGTGTCGGTGTTGTTGTAAAGTTCTATCCAGTCGTTCTTCTTCATCCAGTCGTTGATGAAGACGCTGTTGCCGGCACTCACCTCGTTCACCTTGATGGGTACGGCGATGGCGGCCAACAATTCTTCATCGGTGTTGGATTCCTCGTAGGTGGCCACGAGTGTGAGCGACCCTTGGTCGGCTATGTCATATTCTGGGTCTGTGCTCAACAAGCGCCCTCTCTCGTCATACCAACCTTTGAAGACATAGCCTTCGGGGGCGGAGGACTTGATGATGGCGGGTGCGAACAGGGTTCCGTCGAACCGGTCGGTGGGAATGGGGAGACCGTTGAGTTGAAGTTTGCCGGAAGGGATGTTGGAGGAGATTTTCACCTGTTGGCCGGGAGTGGTGATTCGGGCGTTGCTCCATTGTGCCAGGGCGTCCATCATCTTGTTGCGTCGTGTCACCGTGAGTGCGGCTTTGACGTAACCTGCTGTGGGGTCGGTGGAGAGCCCCTCCCAGGCAAGGGCGGGGTTCATCTCGTCGGACATTCGGTCGATGATGTCGGCGCACCTCGTGGGTTCGAACACACTGCCTGCCACAAGGCAATAGGTGTCGATGAACTGCTTGCGGAAGGTGTCGTTCTCCAGCATGTTGAGGAAGATGGACACAAGGGGGCATCCGCTGTTGTTGGTGATGTGGGTGAAGGCATAGGCATCGTAGCGAAGGGCCTGGTCGATGTCGAAGAGCACGATGTGGAATTTGCCGTCGTCGCCCTTGAAAGCCTTGCAGTTGTTGCCGGGCCAGTCGTCGCCGCCGAGGAAGATCTGGGTGGCCATGTAATTGATGAACTCGTCCATGTCCACCATGTTGCAAATCTGCTCGTAGGTGTCGGCGTCGCTGGCAGATGCGGAGAGCGTCCTCCAAAGGTTGAAAGCATCGGCATTGCCCACCTTCACGTCGATGCCGCCGCCAAGTTCCATCTGGTCCATCAGGTCGGTGTCTATGCCGTAGTTGGCGTAGGCGAAATGCTTGTTGCTGGGTTCCCGCAGGTTGAGCATCCCCTGGTATTTGCCGTTGATGAAGCTGTGCACGGGCATGTAGTCCTGGCAGTCGAGGTGGAACCCGCTGCTGATGATGATATGCTGCAGCGAGGCGTCTTTGATGCGGCACAAAAGGTCGTTGCCGCCATTGCGCAACTGCAGCGCCTTGTGCTTCAGGTAGGGTTTGTTGTCGAAGAAGGGATGGTTCACGAAGTTGAGCCCTTCGTATTCTTTCTTGGCGATGAGCTTGAAGTTGAAGGGATACCATGACCGGCTCCATCCGCCAAACCTGAACAAGGACATCTCTTGCTCGTGGTGGTTTTGGTTGTCGGGGGTGAAGTAGCTGAGATGTACGGGGCGCTCCCAGTCCATGTTCCAGTTGCAGTTGAAGTTGACGCCGCCGCCGGTGATGCCTTTGGTGCCGGTGACGAAGACACCCATCTCGTCGTCAAAGAAGTTGGCGGGGTCGGAAGCGACGGAGACGATGGGCAGCATGTAGTCCTTGTCCTTGTAGATGAAGGAGCAGGTCTTCACCGGACTGGGCAGCATGCCGTTTTTGAACAGCCGCAGCCTGAGGATGGTGGTCTCGCTGATGTGGAAGAGGCCGTCCTGGCTGATGTCTCCGTGCTGCTCCGTGGGTGTCGACCCGTCGGTGGTGTAACGGAGTGTTGCGCCGCTGGGGATGTCAACCTCCACGGTGAGTTCGCCGGTGAAGAGTTGTGACTCCTGGCTCGTTTCCGGGGCGTCGAGACGGAGGGCGGTCAAGGCATCGAGTTTTTCCTTGCTGCCGGCATTGCTGGCGCCAGGGGTGGGGTAGGCGGTGACGACCCATTTCCCCGTGCCGTCTGTCGTGCGGGCGTAGGAGGTGCGGCTGATGGCGGCAGGATAGGTCTGGCTGGCGATGAGGGTGCCGTTTGACTGGCTCAGGTAGATGGTGCCGCCGTCCATGTCAAGCTTGAAATCCACTTGGCCGTCGTAGGTCTCGCGGTGGTCGAACCACACCAGTCCGAAACCTTTGGGCGGGACGGCTCCGCTCTTCGAGGTCAGTCGGCATTTCAACAGGTTGTCGGGGTCGTCGCTGACATACAGGTTGCGAAGGCTGACGCCTTTGTCCGTGGGGTTGTATAGTTCGATGTATCCTCCATAGTTGGAGGAGGGGTCGACGAACATATCGATGTTTGACACCTGTATCTCGTTGATGAGCAAATCCTTGGCATTGGCAGTGCCGTTTTCCACGGTGATGTTCACGGTGCTTGACACGTGGTTCTTGGAACCATTGGCGATGGCGGTGACCTGGGCGGTGCCTTCCCCCCTTGCAATGAGCAGGCCGTTGGCATCTACTTCCACCACGCCTGTGTTGGACGACTGCCAGGTGAGCGTCGTGTCGGAGGCCGTGGCGGGGAGAACCTTGCCTTCCAACTGCCTTCTCTCATAGGTCACCATGGTGAGCGACGGGGTGTCGAGTTGCACACCGTCGGCATAAACGAGGTTGTCCTTGCCAAGATAGAAGAGTTGGAAATTGTCCCAGCAGGCCCAGTCGTATTTGTAGCCGAGCGACTTCTTCACGCCGATGGTCAGCGTGCCGTCGGTGACGGGGACAAGCAATTCCACGGGGTATTCGCCATCGGAGAACGCCCCTGAGGCTCCCCTTTGTGTGTCGGGCACCCAACCCAGTTCGGTGGAGTAGTCGTCGGGATGGGTCGCTGTGTCGTGGGCAAAGTCGAAGGGGGAGGGAAGGCCGATGGAAAACCTGTTGGCATAGAGTTCTGCAAGATGCTTTTCCAAACCGAGCTTCCTGCTGATGACGGCGTAAGGGATGGTGTACATCGCATACATGTTGTTGGCATCGTTCTCCTCCCATCCGCCACCATAATACGACTTGTGCTGCTCGTCGTGATAGTCGCCATAACGGTAGAAGCCTTGGGCTTGGAGGCGGTACCAGCCGTTGGGAAGGTTGTCCAGGGTCTGGTTCACGTCGAACGTGGTGTTGTATTTCTCTGCGTTGAGGTTGGAGGAGGCTCCTCCGATGACGGGACTGCCTTTCCATCCGTTCGTGCTGTTGAACTGCGGATTGGTGATGCGCGAGGTCATGTCGTAGGGATTGTCGGGACTGGCGTTTTCGTAGTCCTCGGGGTCATCCCCATCGTCTTCTATCTGATAGTCGTCGTTGTTGAAGGCCTGAAGCAATGTGAGTTCGATGTTGTCCCATATCGTCCAGTCGCAACCGTCCTTGCGTGTCTTCCTCAACCCGATGGTGAGCTGGTGGTCGGAGACGGTCACCTCCAACTCGTTGTCTGCGTAGAGGCCGGCGGTGAAAGCGTTGGCAGCCTCTGCCATGGAGTAGGGCAGGTTGGCACTGGAGCCGCTGAGCCCCATGCCCACCATGTTTTCATATTCGCTGGCGATGCTTTGGAGAGAGGTGGATGTGTTGTTGGCGTAGAGTTCGGCACGCAACCGCTCGGTGCCGTTGTCATGTGCCTGCAAGGCCACGCTGTTGGTATTGTCCCTGGTGTTGTTGTAACGGTAGAACCCTTGTGCTTTGAGACGGTACCTGCCGTTGGGGATGTTTTCCAATTGTTGGTGAACATCGAAATTGGCGTTCCACACTTCGGCGCAGAAATTGCCAATCTCGTTGTTGCCATCAACGCCTCCGATGCCGAAGGAACTGCCTTCCCACCTGCCCATGTTGTAATTGCGGTCGAAACGGGCGTCGGCCACCAGGAAGGTGGCATCCACGGGATGGGAGGTGGTGGCGGTGAGCAGTTGGCGGAGCATCTGTGCATGGGTGAGGAACTGCCACTGCGCCTCGTTGCTGTTGGGGTCGGTGAGGAAGGTGCCCACGACATCGGTGCCGAAATAACCTAAGTAGCCGCCATAGGGATTGCTGATGACATGGCAGCCTGACTGCCCTTGGCTGATGGGCCACGCCAGTTTGTAGGAGTCGAGAAACAACCCCTCTGTGGTGGGGCTGAGGTAGCCTTCGCCGGACTTGTCAAAACCGGTGCGGATGTAATAGGAGCCTTCGCCTGCTTCTTCCAAGGTAAGAGGAATGGCATGGTCGCCCAATACGGCTTGGGTGCCCCAGTTGCCTCCGGCCATGAGAAATCGCCCTGAGGCCTTGTTGTACAAGTAATAGGTTCCTTCCTTCAAGGTGGATTGTGCGACTGCGGGCATGCAACATATCACCAACAGGAACAGTAGAAAGCTAGAACGGGTGTATGGTCGGCTTGTCATGGACTATCTGTGTGTGTCGATGATTGTCAGTGAATGGTGGAGTCTGTCGTAAAGATGTTGTCGCCTTCACATCTCACCTTGCCCTCGCGCTCCAAATGCTCGATGACGCGGTAGATGGCCTCCTTGGTCTTGGATGTGCGGCGGGGGAAGCCGAGGAGACGGGAGATTTGCGAGAGAAGGTCGTCGATGCTGAGCGACAGTTGCTGGCTTATGGCCAGGAGGACGACGTTTCGCACTTCGACCAACGGGATGTCTTCTATGTCGCGGCCGCTGACTTGGCGGTATTTGTCATAGCCCTTGGCAGCCTCGGCATTGGCCCAGTAGGCGGCGTTGGTGGGTACCGAAAGCGGGTCGACGTATGCCTTGGCAAGGCCTTTTTCCAAAATGTGCTGCAAACGTTCGGTGTTGCGTGTCTGGCCGTAGATGGACATGATGCGCTTGCGGAGATAGCCGATGGTCACGGGCTGCTCGGTGGCGATGATGTCCCTGATGTCTTGTTCCACCTGGCGGCGTGCCAATGCCAGCACTTCCTGGGTCTTGTTCGTGTAGCGCTGCGGGATGTTGGCTTTCTTGTAGGGAATCTCCTTGTCGTTCTCCGGTGCTTCCAACACTTCACCTTCTTCCACGGTGAATCCCATGTTGCCAAGCAGCCCACTCTTGGGAGCGGTGGCGGCGGCAGGGGCGTTCGTGCCTTTCTTGAGCTCTGGGGTGCCTTTGCTCTTGATGGAGTCCAGGAGGTCGAGGATGCGGTCGGTCACCTTCTCGGGGTTGAGGAACCAGTCGATGGTCCACACGCGCATGAGGTTCCATCCCAAACCCTGGAGGACACCGGGTTGGCAAATCTCACGATCGCGCTGGGTGCGTGTGTTGTAGTAGTTGTTGCCGTCACAGATGATGCCGAGCAGGTATTGGTCGGGACGTTCTGGGTCGACGACGGCCAGGTCTACCTTGAAACGGGAGCGGCCAACGAGGGTGTCAACCTTGTAGCCGTGCAGACGCAGTTCGTTGGCGATGGCATCGACGAGGGCGGTGTCTGTCTCTTCTTGTATCTGCGTGGAGGAAAGTGACATGCGACCGCTCTTGGCATATTCCAGGAAGCGTTTCAAGCCTTCCACGCCACGGGCGCGGCTGCGGTTGAGGTCGATTTGTTCGGGTTGGAGGGTGGAGAACACCATCATCTCGTAGCGGGCGCGGCTGACGGCAACGTTGAGACGACGCTCGCCGCCCGTGTTGTTGAGCGGACCGAAGTTCATCGACACGCGGCCGTTCTTGTCGGGACCGTAGCCCACGGAGAAGAGAATGACATCGCGCTCGTCGCCTTGCACGTTTTCCAGGTTTTTCACGAAGATGGGCTCTTCGCAGTCGTAGGCGCGTTTCTCCAACAGCGGGTCCTTGCTCAACTCGTCGACGAGGATGTCCTCGATGAGGTCTTGTTGCACCTTGCTGAAGGACACGATGCCGATGCTGTGCTTCGACAACTCGTTGTCTTTTAGTCGCCTGACCACTTCGGCTACGATGGCTTCGGCCTCGGCACGGTTGCTGCGCGACTTGCCATAGTCGTAGGTGCCGGCCACAGGGACGAAGTTCACCTTGGAGGCACGGTCGTCGACGGAGGGGAAGGTGTAGAGCTTGCCGTCGTAGTACTGGGAGTTGCTGAAGGCGATGAGGCTCTCGTGGCGGCTGCGGTAGTGCCATGTGAGGTAATGGTCGGGGAACGACAGGG
>Ga0310694_10002768_pt1 | contig 17604 bp, 14 predicted proteins | sample 174DNAGHGhighgp2_FD_203884 | JGI IMG/M metagenome (GOLD analysis project Ga0310694, IMG submission 203884) | Sheep rumen microbial communities from Palmerston North, Manawatu-Wanganui, New Zealand - 1742 DNA GHGhigh gp2 (v2) (version 2) | ecosystem: Host-associated > Mammals > Digestive system... | reverse complement strand
ATACCAACACATATACCTAAAACAGGTTTTCCTGTTTTAATAAATTCATTTAAAACAACATCAAAACCTCTATTTCTAAATGTATTAATAGCATCAGCAAATGCACCAACTCCAGGTAAAATTACTTTATCTGCAGATAATATAACATCTTTATCACTTGTAATAACATTATCTAGTCCTAAGTAATCTAGTGCGTTTTTAACACTACCTAAATTACCTATACCATAATCTATTATAGCTATCATTAGATCACACCCTTAGTTGATAAGCTACCTTTAATTTCATCATTAATTTTAACTGCATCTCTGATGCATTTAGCTAATGCTTTAAACATTGCTTCAATTATATGATGACAATTATTTCCTCTTAAAATAACGAAATGTAAATTAATTTTAGCATTATCAGCAAATGATCTAAAGAATTCATCAGTTACTTCTGTTTCAAAATCGCCACATTTTGGAGTATCAAAATGACAATTTGATTCATAATATGCTCTACCACAAATATCTATAGCGCACATTACAAGTGCATCATCCATAGGCATTGTAAAAGATGCATATCTATTGATTCCTGCTTTATCACCAATAGCTTCATTAAATGCTTCACCAAGTACAATTCCTGTATCTTCAACTGAGTGATGTGTATCAACATTTATATCACCATCGCATTTAACATCTAAATCCATAAATGAATGCTTAGCTAAGGTATTTAACATATGATCAAAAAAGCCAATTTTAGTATCAACTTTTGCTAAGCCTTTACCATCAAGATTTAAAGATACATTAATTTTAGTTTCTTTTGTTTCCCTTTTAATTTGACTTTGTCTCATTTTTTAATACCTCCATTAATCTTTCATTTTCATATTGAGAGCCTACAGTAATTCTATATACTCCACTTTTAAATTTACGAATATATATTTTATTTTTTAATAATGCATCATTATATTTATCATCAAATAAAACATATAAGAAATTAGCTTCAGATGGATATACTTTAAAGCCTAATGCTTTTAAATCCTTATATAGCCTTTCTCTTTCTTTAACAATCATTTTAATTTGACCCTTATATAAGTCAAAATTATTGATTGCTGTTGTAGCAATAATTTGTGATATTGTAGATACACTATATGGTGCTTTAATTGCATCAATCATATCAATATTATCCTTATTAGATATAGCATAGCCTACTCTAATTGAAGGTAGGGCCATTGCTTTAGAGAATGTTTTAAATGCAATTACATTTTCATATTCTATTCCTAAATAATAATAATCCTTAATAGCAAAATCAATATATGCTAAATCAAGTGCTATTAATGCATCAGTTGATTCAATAATTTTTCTTACTTCATCTTCTTGAAAATATTGTCCTGTAGGATTATTAGGTGTACAAATTAAAACTAATTTTGGATTATATTCCTTAATTGCTTTAATCATATCAGATACATTAAATATACCATTTTCATCTCCAAATACAGGGATATATTTTGCACCAACTAATTCTGCAAATACCTTATACATTGAAAATGAAGGACTAAATCCTAATACAATATCATTTGGTTCAAGTGTAGCTCTAAAAATTACATCTAATAATTCATCAGAACCAACACCAGATGATATGTTTTCAGGTTTAACATTATATCTTTTTGCAATTGCTTTATTTAATTCAATTTCATCCATATCAGGATATCTATTGAATTCGATATTAGTAATTTTAGTTTTGATTTCATCTAAAACTTTTTGAGGAGGTAATATAGGAGATTCATTAGCATTTAAAATAATACCATCTGTAATAAGCTTTGAATGATATGGAACCATACCAGTAAAGCTTTTTTTCATATATTTCATATACTACTCCTTTCTTACTCTTGCAGCTAGGGCATGCATAGTAAGTCCTTCAAGCTTTGCAAATGAATCTACATCATCTACTAAAGATAAGGCAGCTTCTTTTGATAAGCATTGAAGTGAAGTCTTTTTAATAAAATCATCTACACCAAGTGGTGAGAAAAATCTTGCAGTTGCAACAGTAGGTAATACATGGTTAGGGCCTGACATATAATCACCAAATGATTCAGCACTATAGTGACCCATAAATATTGCACCAGCATTATTTATTTTATCTATATATTTTTCAGGTTCATCTACAGCAATTTCTAAATGCTCAGGTGCAACCCTATTAGCATATTTTATAGCCTCATCAATATCTTTAACTACAATAATTTTAGAACAATTAGTTAAGCTCTTATCTAATATAGCTTTTCTTTCTGCATTATTATAATAATTAATTAATTCAGCTTTTACTTCTTTAGCTTTTCCTTCATCAGTAATAAATAATGTTGATGATGCAATTTCATCATGTTCTGCTTGAGCTAATAGGTCAGCAGCAACATATTTTGGATTACATGAAGAATCTGCAATAACACAAATTTCAGATGGACCTGCAATTGAATCAATTCCAACAAGACCATAAACTTCTCTTTTAGCTAGAGCAACAAAGATATTTCCTGGTCCTACAATCTTATCTACCTTTTCGATAGATTTTGTACCAAATGCTAGTGCGGCAATTGCTTGTGCACCACCAACTTGATAAACATGATCAACCTCAGCTACATATGCTGCAGCTAAAACTAATGGATTAATTAGACCCTTAGGTGCAGGTGTTACCATATTTATTGTTTTACAACCAGCAACCTTTGCAGGTATTATATTCATTAATACAGATGAAGGATATGCTGCTTTTCCACCAGGTACATATACACCAACCTTCTCAATTGGAGTAATTTTCATACCAAGTGATGCACCTATTTCATCTTTATACATCCATGATTCTCTTTTTTGATGTAAGTGATAAGAATAAATTCTTTCTTTAGCTCTAATTAAAACCTTTTTTGTATTTTCATCTAAAGAATCAAATGCTTCTTTTAATTTATCTTTTTTAATTTCAATATTTTTAATATCAAAATCAGGATTATCAAATTTCTTAGTGTATTTTTCTAATGCTTCATCACCATTTAATTCAATATCCTTAACAATTTCTTTTACTGTATTAGAAAAATCACCACTATTTACAGCACCACGTTTTTTTAATACTTTAAAGAAATCTTCAATTTCATTTTTATTTTTAATAATTTCAATCATTTTACTTCTCCTTAACTAATGTTTCAAATCCTTTAATGATTTTTGAAATATCTTCATATTTAGTCTTAAGTGAAGCGTTATTTACAATTAATCTAGCTGATAAGTCATGAATTGTAATGACTGGAGCTAAACCATTTTCCTTTAATGTTCTTCCACTTTCAACTATATCAACAATTACGTCAGATAAACCAACGATTGGTCCTAATTCTACAGAACCATTTAATTTAATTATTGTACAGTTTTGATGGACTGAATCAAAATAAGATTTTGCAATATTTGGGTATTTAGTTGCAACCCTTAAATTAGATTTATATTTAAAAGAATCTCCATCAGATTCTTTAGCACAAACGCACATTCTACATTTGCCAAATCCTAAATCTAATACTTCAGTAATATCTCTATTTTCTTCTAATATAGTATCTTTTCCTACTACGCCAATATCTGCAACACCATTATCAACAAATGTTGGTACATCAGATGGCTTAGCTAAAAAGAATCTATAATCTCCATTTGTAATAACTAATCTTCTATCTTCATCATCTACTGTAATATCACAAATATTTAATTCCTTTAACATTTTAAATATTTTATCAGCAAGACGACCCTTTGAAAGTGCAAATGTTAACATTATTTGACCTCCACAATTTCATATTTATTATTTTTATACCAAATTATTTTAGTATAACCATTTAATTTAGCATATTCTTTTGCATCATCTATATTATCTAGGTGACTATCTCCTACAACAATTCCTTTATTTCTAAATTCTTCATTGTTTTTCATTGAATAAATAAATGATTCTTTATCAGATAAAGATAAATATTTTTCCTTAGAAACATTAATTAAATTATTTTCAATAACATAATCAGTTAATGAATCAAGGTCAATACCAAAACCAATATCTGGTAAATCTTTTCCAAATTGCTTAATTAAATTATCAGCTCTACCACCAGTTATTACACTTTTTTTAACATTTTCAGTATATATTTGGAATAATATACCAGTATAATAACCAGCGTATGCATAAATTGAAAAATCAAATAAAATATCTTTTACATCTAATTCATTTAATATTTCATATAAATTTTTCAAATATTTTAATTCTTCTAAAGCCTTATATCCTTTTAATTTATCCATTAATGAATCAAGGTATCTTAATCTTCCACCCTTTAGCATTAAATCAATAATGAATTCAGCCTTATTAGAATCTAAATTATTATTTAATATTGATCTTAGTGTTACATAATCTTTATTTTCAATTGTTTCACTAATTATCTTTTTTGTATTAGAATCAACTTTAAAATCATCTAGTAATAAATTCAAAAATTTTGACGAACCTAAATGAATTGTAAACTTAGAAACACCACAAGCCTTTAGTGCTTGGTATGCTAAATAAATAGCTTCAGAATCACAATATTCATTACTCTTACCAATTAATTCAACACCAGCTTGTAAGAATTGGTGATTCTTACCTTGATATAATCTTGGATATCTAAATGTATCTGCAATATATGAATACCTTTTAATCCCTTTAGAATCATCTAAATTAGAACCAACAAATCTAGCAATAGATCTTGTCATATCATTACATAAGGATAATACTTCTCCTTGTCTATTGATTAGGTTATATAAATCAGGTTTTTGTAATCCATTATCTGAATAAAGATCAATATATTCTAATGTTGGAGTTTTGATATGAATATAGCCATAATGGTTAAAACAATTTAAAACTCTATTTTCAATTTCTTTTTTGATTAACATTTCATTACCATAAGTATCTTTAAATCCCTCAGGTACATGAAGCTTATAACTTTTCATAACTATCCCTCCAAAAAAATATTTATTCAATTATACAATATTTTTATATAAAATTCTAGATTTTAACTTATAAGTTAAATAATAATTCTATTAAAAAACGCTTACATATGCTAAAAATACAAAAAGAGCCGAAATAAATCGACTCTTAAATGTTTATTTTCTTTCACCAACATATGAATATACTGTATTACCATTACTATCAATTGATTTCAAATCTTTATAACTAAAATATGTAGTATTAACTAAAACTGAACCACTTAAATTACCAGGTCTTAAATTCTCACATACTACACTAGTAGTTTTATTTAATAAATCTCCACTGTTTTCAATAGTTTTTGTTCTATATATTAGATTTGAAGCATCAGTACCAATAAATCTTACTTGATTACATTGAACACCATAGAAAGATGATGCAAAGAATGTTATTGATGTATGTATAATAATAATAGAATAATTTGATTTATTTATTCCTGTACAATTATAGAATGAATTTGCAGAGATAAAAGTATTTGGATTATTAAATTTTAAACCAGTGATACTCTTACAGCCTTGGAATGCACCTTCATCTATCATAGTTGTATTATTAAAAACATCACTATATTGAGATATTGATAATTTTTCACATTGGTAAAATGCATTTTTACCAATTGTTTCAATTTTAGAAGATATAGATGATATAGCACTATATTGGAATCCATAATCTCCAACTGTTTTTAAATTTGGAGCATAAATATAACCTAAATTCGTACAATTTTGGAATGCTGCATATAATACAGATTCGCAAGAAGCCAAAGAGATATAGTTAATAGATTTATTACCATTAAAAGCATATTTATTTACTGTTGTTAAAGAATTAAATCTATAAGTTTCTACATTTGAATTTATAAAACAAGATTCAGGAATACTTGTTAATGATGGTAATTCTAAAGTCTTTAAGCCAGAGCTTTTAAAAACATCAGTTGAAATTGAAGTAACTTTTGGTGCAGATAATTTTGTAAGATTAGTAGTATTATAGAATGCAGTTTTACCAATGTATGTTGCAACTGGGATACTTACTTCTTCTAGGACTCTACATCCAAAAAAAGTCTCCGATTGTAGTTGTTTTAAACTAGGTAATTCTACTTTAGTTAATTTATAACAATTTGCAAATGCAGCTGCACCAATAGTTGTTGCGATTGGTAAATTAATTGAAGTTATAGATGATCCACTAAATGCTGATTCTCCTACTGATGTAGCATATCCAAAAGACAAATCTCCTAGTGCTTTACAATCATAGAAAGCTTGTGAATTGATAGTTTGTATTTTCCAAAATGAGACAGTAGCTAAGTTAGTACATCCAGAGAATGCTTCTTTACCTATAGATGTACATTTCATCGCTTCAATAGATTTTAAATTTGTGTTATTTTTAAATAAACTATCATTAATAGATGTAACATTAGTTAGTTTAATATCCGTAAAATGTGATAAATCTGATTTAATTGTATCATTTATTGAAGATGAGCCAATTTCAATATATGAATTATCATAAACACTTGTAAAATATGAAGGGAACATAGATGTTGTATAAAGTCCCATTGATGGTAATTTTACAGATTTAAGTGAGCCACATGATCTAAATACTTCTTTTCCTGTTGTTTTTGCATTAGGAAGATTAACAGTTTCCAAACAATTAGAATTATCAAATAGATTATTAGGAATTGATTCTACAGTTGAGTAAAATGTAATTAGCTTAGTACACATAGCAAATGAATATTCACCTAAAGAGGTTACTTTATCAGAACTAAATGATGTAATTGCAGTAGCATCAAGTCCATAAGCCTCAATCTTCACTAATTTATCATATTTACCTAAATTTGAAAGTGATGAACAGCCAGATAATCCAGATCTTAGAATACTTTCTACATTCACTAAATTAACAGATTTTAATGATTTACAATTAGTAAATGAATAACTATTAATTGTTGTTAAATTTGTAGTATCAAATGATGCTAATTTTTCACAATTATAAAAAGCATAATTAGCTACATTAGTAATAGTTGATGTAGTTACACTTTCTAATAATTTAGAATCTCTAAATGCTGAATTTGAAATAGATGTTATTTTATTTATATAAATATATTTAGCCTTACTTCCAATGAATAATCCATTTGGCATAGTTGTAATATTAGGTAATTTAATTGTATTTACTTCACAACCTTTGAATGCTGAAACATATGTACTATTCTCATAAACACCTAAATTACTTACATCTTGACATGATTCAAAATTTAATATTGAATTTGAGGCAGATGAGTTGAAATTATTAAATGCATTTAAGCCAATTTCTACTACATTTGAAACATCTAAATTATTCTTTATTTTTATACCAGCTAAAGCTTCATCTTTTAATACTTTAATACTTGGAATATTTAAATTATTTATAACACGAGATGTGCTAGTTGTAGCAAATACACCTTTATTTAATGTTTCAAGTGAATTCAAATTAACATTTGCTAATTTAGATATATTATTAAATGCATATTCTAAAATCGATGTTGCATTAGGTAAATCAATTGCTGTAACATTTTCACATCCGCTAAATGCATATTCACCAATATTAACAATTGAAGATGATGCAATATCTCCAATTTTTGTATTCTCAAATGCATGGGCACCAACAGTTATAACATTATCAAATGTAAATGATTCTAATAATTTATTATTTTCAAATGCATATTCTGAAATTTCAAGAACATTTTTAGCATTTAAATGTTTTAGAGTTGTTAAAGATGCAAATGATTTTCTATTTATTGATTTAATTCCTGAAATAGTTATACTTTCTAGATTAGTTAATCCTTCATGGAAAATTTCAGGATTAAGCTCTGTAAAGCTATCAGCAAAAACCATTTCCTTTAGTGATGAATTTAAACCAAGTAATGCATTAACACTACTTAATTCATTTAATACAGTTATTTTTTCAATTGAAGGAATATAATATCTACCATCTTTGGCATCATATTCATTCATTCCTTCAACCTCTTCAGTTGAAAAGAAATAGATTAATGATGAATCTGATTCATCATCAGAACCAATAAATGGAACTGTAAGATCAACTAAATTTTTACATCCCTTTAAGATTGTATTTCCAATTTCTTTAACACTAGATGGTAATACAACCTTACTAACATTTGAGTTAGCTAAGAAATTATCAGGAATATATTCTATACCTTCTTGTACTGTTATAGATTCAAGATATTTTGTATTAGCAAGTGCATTATCTGCGATATCTCTTACGCTTTGTGGTAAAACATAATCAGTATCTTCTTTTGCTTGAGGATATAATAATAATTTTGTTTGTTTCTTATCGTATAAAATACCATTTTCAGTTGTAAATCTTTTACTAGATGGAGAAACAATAATTTCTTTTAAATTCTTTAATTGTTGAATTTTATCCATATCAACATTATTGAATTGAATTCCTCTATATTTTTCAGGTATTACAATTGATTCTACAGTTTCATCATCAATTGAAAAGAATGCATCTGTATTATTAAATTTAATCTTTGATTGTAAATCTAGTATTTCAAGATCTGATTTTTCTAATGTACCTTTATCAATTAAGATTGTTTCATAAATCTTTGCATATTTATTTGATGCTTCATTATGTAAATTAACATATGATGCAACACCTGTTTTATCAAATACAATAAAGTCTCTATTAAATCCTGTTTGAGATTTTGCAAAAATTATATAATAATCTCCATAATTATAATATGAAAATACACATTCACCATTTTTACTATTTTCATATTCTTTTAAATTAGAAATATAATTTTTAACATTGACAATAATTGGAGATATTACATTTCCATAAAAGCTTCCATCAGCTGATGATTTTTTAGAATAATCAATTAAGAATGCATCATCTGATTTAGTATCAATATCTATACCTTTTTGTTCAATACAATCAATTGTATTTAATAATGATATTTGTTCAGTTTGATTAATTTTAATACCATTTGAAAATGCTTGTTCACCAACCTCTATATATTTACCTGAAGGTAATTTTGGTGAATTAAAATCTTCATATATTTCTAATAATATACTTTTATCATCAACAGGAGGAATTTCAATAATTATTTCTTCTGGTTCTGTTTCATCGTTTGTTTCTATATTATTAGTAGGTGTACTATTATTATCTAATGATGTTGTATTTTCAGTTGGAGTTTCACTTTCATCAACTATTTTTGTATCATTATTTGTCACATTTGATTTTTTAGATGTACAAGCTGATAACATAAATGTAGCTGATGCTAGTGCAATTCCTAAGCAAACTAGTCTCTTTTTCATTTTTAATTTTCACCTATACTTTCATTAATTAATCCAAGTGAAGCATAAATCTTTTCATAATATCTAAAATCATCTTGATAATCATAAGATAGGTTTTCTTTATTTGTAATACTGATTACAGAATATCCATCTTTTTCTAATAAATCTAATTTTTTATCAAGCATCTTTGATGGCAATTCTTCAAAGTATGAAAGCTTATTACCAACTTTAATATTTGTCATATTAGAATTTGTAAATAATGATGCAAAATATACTAAGTTATTAAATCTATTTTCAATAATCTTTCCATCAGCATATTTATATCTTAATTCTAAAGTATCTGAAGGATTAGCACCATAGAATGCCTTATCAGATATATATTCAATATCATATAAATTTAAAGTAATTGTCTCACTACCCTTAAATGCATAATCAGAAATTTCTTTTGTATTTTGATTAATATTAATTTCTTCTTCATCTGTGTTAGCAAATAATAATGTTCTATAATCAGATGTATATAATAATTTTTCTATCTTATCATATTTAAAATATGCTGTTGATTCAGTATTTGAACTTAATCCTGTTACATTTGAGAATGTATTTGCAGTAATAAATTTAGTTGTACTATCAAGTGATAATTGTGAATCACCAAGTGCACCAATATAATATTTTTTATTTTCTAATGCATCTAATGTAGTTTTAGCATCATCTAATAGATAATAGAAATTACCATTCTTTGAATATTTTGAGAAATTTGAAATTGGGTTATCACCAATATAATTTAATGTAGCAGGTAATACTATATTTCCTGTTAAATAGAATAATGATTTAGCACCAATTGATCTTAATCTAGCATTTGACATATAGAAGTTTTCAACACCTGTTGAATAATATGGATCAGCTAATAATTCATCTCTTAAGAATAATGTATATTCACTAATTGTTGCAGATTTTTGCATTCTTGTATTATTAGAATCAATTGAATATGCTAATACATATGGGTTAGCATCATTTCCTACATATTCTAATCCATTATCAATTAATGTTTCTTCTACATCACAGTTAAATGCATAATCTTCTACTACTTGTAATCTTAAATTTTCATCTTCACCTATTGCTAGAGTTTCAAAATTACAATTTTCATATGCTCTTTTTCTAATTACTTCAACAGTATTAGGAATTACCATTGAATGTAGTGAACTACATCCATAGAATGCAAGTGCTCCAATTTCTTCAATTGGGTTATTTTGATTATTATATAATGAAATAGATTCAAGCTTTTTGTTATTAGCAAACATACCTGCAGGAATATCTCCTCCAGATACAATGACATGAATTACATGTGCATTATTAACATCCTCTTCAGTACCACCGAATAAATCTTTAAATACATAATTTGTATATTGGCTATTATAAGCTTCTGCAATAAAGCTGCCTTCAATATTTAAAGGTTTAAATACATTTGTTGAGAATTTTAAATCATTTAATTGAGAACCTGATAAGCATCCTCTATAAATTGATACATCAGATGGAATTTCATAGAATCCTTTTTTAGTTGATGGAACATAAATTAATGATTTTAAAGTATAATTTGACTTTCTATATGTTCCTATTAATGCATCATCAACTACACTATATACAGGGTTTTTATCACTAACTGTGATATTTTCCATTTTTTCCATATTTAAGAATGCATTTTCACCAATATATCTAATATTTTCACCAATATGAATATTAGTTATTGATTTATTATCTGAAAATGCTCCTGATAGAATCTTAGTTACAGGAAGTCCATCAAATGTTGCAGGTACTACTACATTTGTATCACTACCTAAATATTTTCTAATATACCATCCTTGTTGGTCTTCTGATAATTCAAATAAAAGACCATTAGAATAATATGTTGTCGAATATATAACCTTATATTTTGCTGTATATACAACATTTTGATTTACAGTCTCTAGTGGCTTATCCCATCCATCAAAAATATAACTTGCAAAATAATCACCATCTAATCTTTCAGGTGTATCACCTTTGTATGTAGCAACATCTCCTGCATGAGCTGTGTAAGAATATAATTCAGTACCATCAAAATTATTAAATGTTACCTTAAATTCAGATACTTCAGTTCCTGTTGTTTCTACATTCTCTCCTGTTTCAGTAATTTGTGGTGCTAAGGTTTCTGATTCCTTCTTCTTTCCACCACAAGAAACTAGTGTTGCAATAGAAACACAAGCTAATAAAGTTAAAAATATTTTTTTCTTTTTCATAATATACATCTCCCTCTTATAAAAAATCCAATTTTATTATATATAAATATAAAATAAATAACATCAACCGAACGGATGATATTTATAAAAAAAATAAATATTTTTTATGTTAATAAGAACTTAGAATATGTTAAATAATGAAAAAAAACTGAATTATTAAAAATTTATGATATAATATCATAAAAAGTAGGTGAAAGAATGAAGCATAAATTTTTAAATTTAATATTAATCTTTGTTTTATTTTTTTCTATTACTTCATGTTCTAAACATAAAAGTATATCTACTATAACTGAAAATCAAAATCAAAATCCTAGTTCTAAATTCATAAAACAGGATACATATAATTTTATAGTACCTAAATCAGATAATCCAAATGGAATTAAAGTTATATATGATTTAAATAATGGATTTAAATTTTATTCTACTGCTACATTAGAAAATCTAGTATTAAAGCCTGAGGCAAATCCAACTAAGATTGCTTCTACTTTTTTAGGATGGTATAGTGATATTGAATGTAAAATTCCTTTTAATTTTAAAAAAGAAATTAAAAAAGAAACTACAGTATATGCAGGCTATGAAACAGATTATAAAGAAATATCAAATCTAATTTCAGATAATATCTTAAAAACTTCAGTTAAGGTTATATCTACTTTTACAGAATCCACTCTAGGTGGACAAACATATGAATCAATTGGTTCAGGTGTAATAATCGCTCAAACTTCTAATTACTATTATTGCTTAACAAATAATCATGTAATATATAAACCTGAAAAATATAAATATGAAGAATATAAAATCTATGATTGTTTTAATAATGCATATACAGGAATTATAGCTTATGCTGATTCAAATTATGATTTAGCACTAATGTATTTTAATAAAATTCCTGATGATGGTAAGACTACTGATACACTAGATACAATTACTTTTACATCAAATATGCCAAATGAAAAAGATACAGTTATTACTGTAGGTAACCCTAAAAGGGTTATGAATACAATTACTTATGGTTCATATGTATCATTAGACGAATTTAATTCAGATGAAGAATCAAAAATTAAATCAGATATTAAATTTTCTGTAATTGACCATACAGCAAAAATAAATGATGGTTCTTCTGGTTCTATGTTATTAGATTCAAACTTAAGATTAATTGGAATAAATTTTGCAAGTAAGGTTTCTGCATCAAATGAATACTTATATTCTTATGCTATTCCATATTATAAAGTAATTGAATTTATTCAAAATTATGAAAAACAATCACCAACAAATTAAAGGGGCAGCTTATTTGCTGCCCTTTAATAATTTTTTTATATAATTCATAAATATGCTTCTTACAGGATAACCTAGATAATTAAATGATGCAAAGCCTGGATTTGTATTAGCCTCACAAAATAATAATCCATTCTTACCAAAAACGTAATCTACGCTTATAATATCTCCTTTTAGGATTTTATTTAATTTTAGTGAATTAGCTTTTGTAAAATCATCAATATCATATCTATATGATAAACCACCTTGTGCTAGATTAGATTTAAAATCAGAATTATTTACTCTTTCGCATGCACCTAATATTTCATTTCCTACAATAAATACTCTAACATCTTTTCCGTATGTTGTATCTATATATTCTTGTAAAATATAATCTTCAGGATTAATATTTTTTAATACCTCATTAAATTCTTCTTCAGTATTTATAATATAAATATTTTGTCCTTGCTTACCATATCTATATTTTAATATAAATGGTAAACCTACTAATTCTTTTGATTCTAAGAATGTAAAATTTTTAAAATGATAAGTTTTTATTTGTGGTATATCTAAATAATCTGCAAAGGCATGAGTTTTTAATTTATCAATACAATTAGTAATTGTATATGTAGAATTGATAACCTTAATACCTAATTCTTCTAGCATTAATGATACATTAGTATCATTTCCTCTTAATAAAGCTATTTTAGGTAATTCTAATACCTTTTTACCATCATAATATATTTCATCATCTTTAAATTGAAATAAATCATAAAACATCAATTTAGCATTGATGTTATTTTTTATTGCTTCATCATACATTCTAGTTGCAGGATTAGGCATATTATCTTTAAAAGAAATACTATATAAAATCCATAAATCTAGCATAATTTCACCTAAAATTTAAGGATACATTTATGTATCCTATTTTAATTCCTCTAGGGTATTTAAAAAATCAGTAAAATATTTAGGTAATTCAGAATCAAATTCCATCCATTCATTTGTTGTAGGATGAATAAAACCAATTTTTTTAGCATGTAAGAATTGTCCTAAATCACCAATTACTTTTCTTCTTCCATATATTTTATCACCAACAAGTGGGTGACCAATATATTCCATATGGCATCTAATTTGATGAGTTCTACCTGTTTCTAATTTTAATTCAAGTAATGTAAATCCCTTAAATCTTTTTAGAACCTTAAAATTAGTAATAGCTTCTTTACCATCTTTATCTACTGCCATTTTCTTTCTATCTTCTTTTGATCTTGCAATAGGAACATTTATTCTACCTTTATTTTCTTGGAATTCACCATAAACTAATGCATAATAAATTCTATTACATTCGTGACGTTTTAGTTGTTCTGTTAAAGATAGGGATGCTTTATCATTTTTAGCAATCATTAATAGGCCTGTTGTATCTTTATCAATTCTATGAACAATACCAGGTCTAATTACTCCATTGATTTCTGATAAATCATCCATTTCATATAATAGGCCATTAACAAGTGTACCTGAATTAACTCCAGCACCTGGGTGTACAACCATTCCTTTTGGCTTATTTATGACTGCAACGTCTGAATCTTCATATACAATATCTAAATTAAGATTTTCAGCCTCTAAATCTAAAGATTTAGGTTCTGGTTCATTGATTTCGATTTCATCATTTAGCTGTGCTTTTTGGCTTGGCTTTATTGTCTTACCATTAACTAAAATATTTCCATCTTCAATTAATTTTAATATATTATTTCTTGTTTTATCTGGTAATAATGTAGCAATTACCTTATCAAGTCTAATTCCTACAAATTCATTATCTATGTGAAGCTTCATATTTTTTCTTTCTCCTATCTGCGAAAAATAAAAGATCAATAGCTAATAATATTAAACCTATAACTAAATAAACATCAGCAACATTGCATATCGCAAATGATGAACCAAATAATTTATCAAAAATTATATCTAAAAATTCGAAATCAATCATATCAACTACACCAGGTCTACCATCAGTTGTGTTTAATGAATTAATATTCATAATAATTCTATCAAATAAATTACCTACGCAGCCTGCTGTAATCATTGTTAATAAAAAGCTCTTATATTTTTCATGCTTCCAATCATTTTTTAATAAGAAATAACCTAAAACTATTGTAGCTAGTCCTGAAATTATGATTAATAACCATCCAGAATTATCAAAAGATGAAAATGCAGCACCAGTATTATATTCTAATCTAAAAGACATTACATTAGGAATAAACTTAGTGTTTATTTCAGTTGATAGATTAGCTTGAGCAAAATATTTAGTTATTTGATCTATAAAATACAATATGAAAAATATAATAGCTGTAATGATCATATTAAATAACTCCTATAAAAAATATTAAAAGTATTGCACCTAAAACTAATATTGCTGGTAATAAAGTTTCTAAAAGTGCGACTATCCATAACTGTTTTACTTCACCCTTAGTAATAGCAACATAATAAATTAACTGTATCAAAAATATTTCAAATATTAATAATAACGCACCAATAAAGATAATTAATTTTAAATAATTTTTAAAAATTACAAGGTTAATTAATATTAGTGCTGGTGCACTAATAATTAGTAATGATAATAATAAAGCAATTAAAAACGCAAAGAATTTTTCTTTAAATGGTCTATTATATTTTTCTAATTCTTGAATAACTTCATTATATTTTCTCATTTTAGTTCCTTAAGATATTTAATTGCATCTTTAAAATTATCTATTTCGATTAATTGCATCTTGCTTCTACCATTTAGAAAATCATATGCTTCTTTTGCATCACTATAATTTCCTTTAGGACAAAAGAAAACATCAATATTATCATCTATGGCAGTTGGTATTTTTTCTCTTATACCACCAATTTCTCCTACACTTCCATCAGAATTAATTGTTCCTGTACCTGCAATTTTTTTACCATGTGTTAAATCATCTTTAGTTAATTTATTATAAATAGATAATGTTTGTAAAAGTCCTCCTGATGGGCCTCCTACATTAGTATCTTTTATTTTTAATTTTGGAAATATTGTATCATAATTAATTTCGTATCTTTTAGTAATAGATACTGAATCTATATTCTTTTGCCAAATTATATCTAGTGGCTTATTATTTCTTATAATATGGATAGTATCTTGATCCTTTAAGGCTCTTAAGCCATTATATAATCCTATTTCTGAATCATTAGAAATATCATTAATACCAATTATTTCATCACCAATTTTAAATTGACTATCCTTTTTATACCATGTTACATCAAATGATTTAAATTTATAATCAATATTAATTGAATCATCATCTAATTTAGCATATGTATAAGCATTAATAATTGCAATTTCAATACTTGAATAATAATCAATTTTACCAGCCTTATATGTTTCTATATCACTTAGATGAGTATAGCTTGTAGACATTTTATATTTCTCTACTGTAGGAAGTCCTGCAGTAATTAGATTTTGAAATACAGTTGATTTATCCATTGATATTACATATATTGTGGAAAAGCTTCCTTCTTCTATATAATCTGTATCAATATCTACTACACTATTAAATTTAGTTGTATCACCTTTTAATATTAATGAATAATTTGTTCTTGTTGTAGTAATAACGATAATTGGAATATAAATTATTAAAATAAATACAATATGAATCCAATATTTTTTTAATATATATTTCATTTTGAATTTAATGAAATTTCAATTTCAGGCATTTTTTCATATGTTACGCCTGCAGCATCTAACATCTTTTTAGATGCGATGGTTGAAACTGTACCAGAATGAATGTCAGTCATATATACTATATGCTTAACACCTGATTGTATTAGAAGCTTTGCGCATTCATTACATGGAAATAAAGTTACATAAACAGTTGAGCCTTTTATATTTCCACTTGAATTTAATATAGCGTTAGCCTCAGCATGAACTACATATTGATATTTATTTAATAATTCATCTTGGTTTCCTTTTCCCCAAGGGAATACATCATCAGAACAGCCTCTTGGAAAACCATTATATCCAATTCCAATTATTCTTTTATCTTGGTTAACTAAACAAGCTCCAACTTGAGTTGATGGGTCTTTACTTCTTTTAGCTGAAAGTAAAGCTACACCCATAAAGTATTCATCCCATGTAATATGCATAAAATCACCTCGATTATGGATTTAATCTATCTGGTCCTCTAAAGATGAACATAGCATCTTTAATACCTTCATTGAATAATAACATTGTAATTCTATCTACACCAATACCAAATCCACCATGTGGAGGGCATCCATATTTAAAGAAATCAAGATAGAATTTAACATCGTTATCTAAGCCTTTTTCTTCTGCTTGTTTCTTTAAAATTTCATATCTATGCTCACGTTGAGCACCTGTTGTAATTTCGCATCCCTTCCAAATTAAATCATATCCGCAAGGAACGCCCTTTTCATCTCTCATATGATAGAATGCTCTATTTTCTTTTGAGTATCCTGTAATGAATAAGAATTCATGACCAAACATATCTAGTGATAGATTCTTAACCAATCTTTCACCTTCAGTTGTTAAATCACCTTTTTCTTCTTCAGGTACCTTATAACCATATCTCTTTTCTAATTCGTTATATACATCATGTAAGTCCATAACAGGGAATGGTACTGTAGGTACAACTACATCAATATCATATACCTTTTTAATTTCATCACCATAAACTTCTTTTACAGCTTTTAATGCATAAGTAAGCATTTCTTCTTCCATATGCATAACATCATAGTATGAATCAATATATGAGAATTCTAAATCGAATCCTGTAAATTCAGTCGCATGCTTTCTT
>Ga0310694_10002766_pt1 | contig 17620 bp, 23 predicted proteins | sample 174DNAGHGhighgp2_FD_203884 | JGI IMG/M metagenome (GOLD analysis project Ga0310694, IMG submission 203884) | Sheep rumen microbial communities from Palmerston North, Manawatu-Wanganui, New Zealand - 1742 DNA GHGhigh gp2 (v2) (version 2) | ecosystem: Host-associated > Mammals > Digestive system... | reverse complement strand
GTTGATAATCAGCGCCAGGATCCCAATTACGAAATAGATACGAACGGTCTTCGTGGCGCGCTGCTTTTCCGCATTGCTGTACTCAGCCACCTTCAGTACAGTTTCTTTCATTTCCTCATTCATTTGCTCGTTTTTCCTTTCTCCGTTGAGCAGCTCCCGGAGATCCACCTGATAGAGATCAGCAATCTCTATCAGCAGATCCAGATCCGGCATGTTGCTTCCGGTTTCCCATCGTGAGATGGTTCTCCTGGAAACATTGAGGGTTTCCGCTAACTGCTCCTGTGTAAGATTCTTCTCCTTGCGAAGCTCTTTCAGGAAATTTCCGATCTTCTGCAGATCCATGTTGGTTCCTCCTTCCGGATGCCAGTCTACGGAAAAATGACGGGAACGAACAGGACACAAAACGAGCAAATGCCCTGTTTTCAAGGATGGGACACTCTTTGTCCCATGGGAAAGCAATGTCTCATGACGCGCCCGTATTAGCGGAAACCCTACAGTTTTTTTCCCTTTTTATTTCAAAAGTTCCAAAGTCGATATTAATCAGAAATACCTGCGTTGTCTGGAAGGCAGATTTTTTCGGCTATTCCGACAATATCCAGGCTGCCCGGATCCATCGTGAAGACTGCCAGAGACCAATTGACTTCATGGTTCGGATCAACCCATAGGCACCTTTCCACCCAGCGGCTGCCGTCCCGCGCACGGCCAAAGATACCGCTGTAATTTTCAAAGCTGAACGTTTCTTCATCCATCCATTCATAATACAGCCCGGAGATGTCATCCGGCCTGCCTTCCGTCTGATTGACAGCGCGGACACAGTATTCATCGCCATCCCGGGAGAACTGTACCTCTGCGAGCCCCTCATCCTGCTGGCAGCGATAACGGATATTCTCCGCGTCTTCCGGAATATTGAAGCACACGCCGGTAACATCCTCCAGCTGCTGCTTCGTAGGCAGTTCCGTCCATGGATTCACGAGGGATACCAAAGGAGATTCCTCATTTTCCTGATTCATCAGTTCCAATACAATGGCTTCTTCCGGTTTCTCACCGCCTTCGCTGTATTCCGGTACCAGCATCAAATTGCTGAGATTATCCATAAAAGGGAACATGACAGCAAATGTCACTTCTTCTGCTCCATTTACCGCGGACTCTCCGCAAAGATCCGAGGAAACAAACACGTCATTCTGATACAGGTTCCAGCAGACAATAACATCTGTTCCTGTTCCTTCCTCTCCTTCCTGCCAGGCAATCCAGCTTGCCGCCTGTTCCGGTGAGGTCATAACGACAATTCCCTTCAAATCCACTTTTCCCGTGTACAGAATTGCCCTGGCCTGAAAAGACTCAGCCAGTGAAGCACCTTGTAAATACTGATTATACGGATGCTGTTTCAGGGTAAACTTCAGAAGCTGCTTTTCTTCACTTTCAGGGATTCTGTAAGCCAGGCAGAAAGTCTGGGTTTCAGCGAGTTCATCTTCCGGGACAATACATTCCCTCCATCCGATGACCGTGCTGTCGTCCTGCTGTACTTCACCGCCCGCAGTGATGTCCGCAAAGGAACCATCTTCCAGCTCAAGGCCATCCAGAATCTCTGCCGCCCCATTCACATGATAGGAGATGTAGATTCGGTTCCCTTCATAATAAGCCTGGCTGATCTCTACGGTGGTTTGTCCTGTGGTTTGCGATATCGAAACTGTCTCCGCTGCATTGTCAATGGCTTCAAGACGGTCGTCTGTGTATTCGGTTTCAATCATTTTCCTGAATAAACCGGTTTCGGACGCAGATGCCACTGAAATGGAAATGATCAACAGGGCAATCATCAATCTTCTGGCTGTTCTTTTACTGATCATATTCGTTCTCCTTTCATCCCGGAATATCCATACAGTATTGATCCAAATCCCGGTTTGTTTCAGCCAACAATTTCAAAAGATACCTGCACAAAACAAGTGCTTGTTTCCTATTGTATAATCAATTCAGCGATCCGGTCAACGGACATATCGCTCGTGTCAATGACATGATCCATGGCGGAGAAAACGGGCAGCGATTTCAGGCTTACATTCATCCACTCATCCGTCCGCCATTCACAGTTTTGATCATAACTCCATCTGCGGATCAGGTTTTCCCTGTTGCATACAAGTGTTGCATTTCTTACTTCAGCTTTTAATGTGTAAAGTCCGTCCATGATTCTTTGAATCACCTGCGGATCATCCATCAGCCATGCCAGCACAACCATATTGCATACGGAACATTTCTGGTAATTGCTGATCATATGGAGGATATTGTCTGCAGCCATTGCCCTCGTTTCCGGATTCCCGACAAAAGGATGGATATCCATGCACCAGTCTCCGTCGATAAAAGCTGTTCCCGGATGATGATCGGCAATAAATTTTCCAACGGTCGTTTTTCCAACGCCCATGGGGCCGTTAATGATGAATACTTTCATTTGAACGCTCCGTTTCATCCGCAGTATGCGATCGCATCCGCCTGGAAATGCAGACCATCCGGCCCTCCGACATGGGCGAAGTTGGTCTGGATGGATTTCCGGGCAGGATATTTTCCTTTAAACCTTTCCTTAATCACTTTTTCCATTACGGGAATGTTGTATACGTCCCGGAAAAGGCAGTCCATCTGAACCACATTCTCCAGTGTCAGCCCGACCATGGCAAGCCTTTCTTCCATGTTATCAAAGGCGCCATTGATCTGTTCCTCGATCGTGCCACCGATATTGCCGACACAATAACTCAGGAAACAATAATCTCCTGCTTTTACAAGCCCGGAGTGATTCCATTCCTCATGTACTTCATACCGTTCGATTTTACCCATACTTCCTCCCCCAAATTCTGTTCTGTCTTAACTGACAATTTCGAAAAAATCTCCAAATGTCAGATACATATGATCAGGCGGTCATATTTTCAAGTTGATCTCACCTTCGACCGATCCCAACGGTCATAATTGTCCTCGGCTTCGAATTCCTCAAACAGCCCGGGGACGTATGTGATGGGCTGGTTTCCCTTCATGGATTCCACCCTGCCTCATTCAGTGAATGAATAAGCATGTTTTATCAGCCGATCTCCTTTGACAATAACGACACAAGATAATCCACGTTTTGTTCAACCGGCAGCGTCCCATCAATCCGGATCACCTGACAATCAACCGTTTCAAGCCAGTCAGCAACATAGTTCTCCGGTCTGCTGTCAATCAGTGAAAACCATTTGCTCTCTTTATCGTACAGGTCACCGCCCGGGAGAATCCTGTCTCCGAATTTCTGATACGAGCGATCCCGAACACGCTGGCTTCGAATCTGCTTCGGAGCATCAATCAGCACAACGTAATCCAATGATGCGATCAGTTTGTCGCCGTAATTGCCCTTTACAGCTGCGAAGATGAACCGGTTATTCACACCGATCTTTTCTTCCAGAAGCCGGATCGCTTCTTCTTCGCTTCTCGGGCTGGAAAACATGTACGAAGGGTCTGTCTTTGGGAAAAAGAGATCTTCATTGTCTATGAACTCAAATCCCATCCGGTCAGCCAGCATTCTCCCCAGAGTGCTTTTCCCGGTTCCATTGAGTCCGCATATCAGAATGCCCATTCCTCGCTTTTCCTCCAGTACTGTCAGGTCTGAGCGTTCATAATGATTTGGACCTTTCAGGCTCTTTTTGTACTTCCAGCACCTAATGGCGTCATCCAGTGTCTTTCCGTTGTTGTCGGCAAAGAAATCCCGAATGTAGGTGTTATACTCAAACTGCCTCCCGATAGAAGTCTTTTCGGTTTTCTTCTTCTGAATCTCGTAATATGCATCAACGGCATCCGCATATGTTTTTCCGGCATTCGCCTTCAGCCATTGTTGAAACAGAACATTGAAAGAAAAACTGTTGCCGATCTCTTTTTTGAAAAATGCCCGGTGCATTTCCGTATCCTCTGTTTCCGATATTTTGATCAACAGTTTCAAGAGTCAGGTTCAATCGAAGATACGATCCGGCAAAAAGCAGAACACTGGTCGATACAAATGTAAACCGAATGCCGGAAACCAGCAAAAGATTTCATAGTCGCTTCCCATAGAATTCAACGTTGATGACTGTTCCGTCCGGATATGTTTCGGTACCGGTACGGATGTACTCCGTAAATCCCCAATGGCGATAGATCTCCTTATTGAGCGTTTCATCCGGTTCCACGCCCACGATTGCCTTTACCAGGCCTTTTCGTTTCAGATCATTCAGTATATAATTCATCAATTTTGAGAAATATCCCTTTCCCCGATACGCTTTAATCGTGCGAAATGCGCAAAGCTCAACGGAAGGCTCCTCTTTCACTTCACCGTTTTCCGGCGGAATGCCGGATGAGGGCACCGCGGTAGCTTCGCAGATGACTGTTCCATCAAGGATTCCATAATACGGAACGGAACGGCCGGCCCTGAAGCCTTTAATTGCTTCGTCTTTCCAGACAATCCAGTTTTGTTCCCCGGGATGTTGGCCGATTTCGTAATCCCATTTCTGGTTCATCTCCTCAGGCGAGGCGATTTTGCAGACGTATTTATGATTGCCTGTCATAACCTAACCTCCGTTTTCTGATGGTTCTCAAAAATGCAGTATGAAACTTCAAATTTGGAAACTCAAGTGTCAATGAATACTTGCGACAGTACACAGCTTGCCCCGCAGGATATACCCGATCTTTTCATAACAGGCGTTGGAAGCCTGATAATCCGCGTCAGTATAAAGTATCGGTATATATCCCATCTCTGACACTTTCCGTGTCACCTGATATACCAGGTTCTGGGCGTAATGCTTCCTGCGTTCATCCGGAAAAGTATATACACTGCCGATCGAAGCCAGCCTGCTGTCCAGTTTGTAGGAACAGCATGCGACAGTTTTTCCGTTTTTGTTTTTCCAGAAGAAGAAACCTTTGCCCGCTATATAAGTTCTCACTTTTTCCAGGCAGTGTTCATAAGACGGTTCTTCCTCTCCGATTTCCGTATAGAAATTCGGAATAATAGCCGCTGCTTCTTCCTCGTCATCCGTGGTGCAACAGAATATACCGCCGTCAGCAACCGTATCCGGCAGGATAGGCGAAGGACAATCATATACAAACATATTCATCGATATTCCTGCGCTGACTCCCTCACCGGCTGCCATTTTTAAAAAATACTCCGCCAACTCATATTTCAAATTATAACGGTATCCGCTGCCGAGAGGGCGAAGGCAGCGGAGCAGTTCCCATGCGTTTTTTTTCACTTCATCTGCTGCATTGTCCGGCGTCCAGATCCAAACAGGATAATGTGATTCTGAATGGCATAACAGCAGGTTTTCGTGATTGCTCTGAATAAGCTCGCATTCTCCTTTCAGGATCCTCATCAGGACTGCAAAGGTATAGCGATCCTGTCTGAGCAGTACAAAATCTTTCTCATTCACAAATGAATCCATGAATAGCAGCCTCCGGGGCAAAATAGGCCTTCGCCTGTTTAACTTTCGGGATTTCCGCTCAATGTGATCTGTTTAGAAATCCCCTCCGTTGTTCAGCGGAGGGGCGCAAAGACTTAAAACTGTTTGGTAAGGTTATTCACAAGCGCATTGGCGTACAGTTCCTTGATGAGTTTGAGTGCTTCAACGCTGCCGCTGCCGTTTTCATCCGAGTAATCCAACGAAGGAATGACATCATTCATACTGTCCAGGATCATACGTGTCCTGGCCGTCCTCGCCTCTTCGGACGGAACAGAAAAATGATCGTTGTAGACTCTTTCAAGGAACCTTAACTGCTGCTGGCAGGTTGTTTCCCTGGCGATGAACGCCTGGCTGGTCGCCTCCGCGATATGGCCTGCGTCATCTTCGCCGCCCTGATTCGCAATGGCTTCCATTGTCCTGGCCAGTTCCTGCATGCTGAGCATTTCCTGTCGGACGGCGTCCATCCTGTCCAGGAGACTTTCCACTGTCATTCCGCCCGGATTGGCGTTTTCAGTTTCTGTACTGCGCTCTGTAATGACCTCTGTCTGCTTATTGTTTTCCATTCTGTTGTCCTCCATTGGCTCCGGCGGACACGCAAGACAGATCGTTTTTTCATCCAGCCAGCGTGCCCTGCCTTTTTTCACAAGACCGTTGGCTCTTTTCAGCCAGGTTGATTCAAATACTGTCCCGTTATCGTCCACCACAATGATGTTTTTTTCGATGGGTATCATCCCCTTTGCGGTGTACGCCTGCCTGTTTTTTCCGATGGGTGCCGTCCCCAAGGCTTGTAACCATTGTAGGTTAAGCAGATTCTTTCGTCAAGATACGCGGGGAATTTCAAATGCATGAATCCTGTTTAATGGCTTTCTCAAACCTGAGCATGCCACCCGGGAATAATTCATCCATCTGCATTTTCGGATCGATATATTCATACACAGCAAATTACCCTTTGGATTTCTTCCAGGTTTTTTGCAAAACAAATGCCCCGCTGCCGTTCTTCTGAGGAAAGGCCCAAATCAATCATATGCGCAAGCTGTGCCTTTAATCCGTCATAGTATCCATTCAGGTTATACAGGATACAAGGTTTGTCAAGATGTCCCAGGGAGACTTTTGACATAACTTCGGCAATTTCCTCCAGTGTGCCCGTTCCGCCGGGAAAAGCAATAAAAGCGTCGCCCAGCTCAATCATTTTTGCTTTCCGGTCCGTCATGTCCTTTGTGACAATCAGCTTCGTAACAGCATTGTATTCAAACCCGGCATCGATAAAAAACTGGGGTTCCACGCCGGTTACTTTACCGCCTGCGTAAAGCACACTTTCTGCCAGCTCACCCATCAGGCCGGATTTCGACCCGCCGTAGACAAGTGTGTGGCCTGCGTCTCCGATCCAGGTGCCCAGTTTTCTGGCTGCCTCTTTCAGCGATGAGTCATTCCCTTCGTTTGCTCCAAGATAAACAGTGATGTTCATATGCTTCCCCCTGCAGAGTATTCAGAACAGTTAATGACCTTTTTCAGCAGGAACAGCCGCCCGCGGATTTCCCCCTTATCCTTCAGGGCTGCGATCCTGACCGAATATTCTGTCTTTATTCATCCTTCCGGTTTTTCCGCCCTTGAATGATCATGGATAGTGGATACCCGCTGTGATCGATCGCTGTAAAGCCGCCGCTGATATCGCGGTCAAACTCCTGAAGGCCGGTGATCACAATTCCGTTGCTGCACATCCCGGAGATGATCTCTGACATCGAATGGGTAAAATCAGTGAAGGTCTTCGAGTGGTAGCTTTTCTGCGTTATATAATACATGCCCCCGTTACCGGTCCACTCGTGCTCAAAATAGGAAAACCGACATTCCGTCCTGTGTTCCGGATCGAACTCTTTATCTCCCTCGGAAGCCAGCATATTCGTGCAGGGATGCTGCTCATTAATCACAATGACCGCGCCAGGTTTCATGCATTTGGCAACAACGGCAAAGAAACGGTTCAGGTCATCAAACCAGCATAGCGCACCGATCGTGATGATCACGATGTCAAATTGTTCCTTATACCGGTCATCAATATCATATATATTTACTGCTTCAAACATGCAGGAAAGGCCAAGCTCCTTTGCTTTTTCATTGGCAAAAGCCACCTGGTTTTCAGCAATATCAAAACCGATCCCTTTCGCCGCCTTTCCGCTTTTTACCAGGGAGAGCAGTTCGCGTCCGTTATTGCAGCAAAACTGGCCGATCACCGTTCCCTCTGTGGGTATTTTCCGCATGGCAGCCACTGTTTCTTCGTTGAAAAAAGGGTAGTCTTCCTTCTGAATGCGGTCTGTTATATCGGTTCCCCAGGAATCATCCCTGTAATCAAAAGCTTCCTCCCATGCCGCTTTATTTCCTTCAATATACTTTTCCATGAAACCTTCCCCTGTTCATTGTTTTTGATATAAATCTATAAATTCAGGTTTCCGTTTTATCGTTCAAAACCGAATTCCTGCAGGAAACGGTGAAATGCCCGGTCTCTCTCTTTTGCCGTCTCATAATACGGCAAACCGTATTTCCTGCATTCTTCTTTTATCAGGATGCTCTGTTCAACAAGATATTCCGCGCCTTCCCGGAGTTCTTCATCCGATTTATAGAATGTATAGTCTTTTTCCGTATCATATTTTTTCTGGATCAGGAAACGCTCTTCCGGCGTAACATCCGATGTAATGAAGTAAGCGATCTCACAGTTCGCCCCGCGTATATATTTGTCATAGTCCTCCGGCAAAAGCTGATACATATCCAAAACCATACCGGGTTCAGGCCCGTCATATCCACCGTTTTCAAGCATAGCGCGGACAAACGGGGCCATTTTACCGCTGATGACGCGCAATGTCTCCAGGGATGACAGGCCCTGATACGTATTCACCCCGGTTTCAGGAAAACACTTCTCGAATCCTGCAATGATGGAATCCATACTGATGTACTGATAGCCATATTGCCTGGAAAGCAAATGGGAAATTGTGCTTTTCCCGGCTCTTGGAACGCCTGCAATGATCATATTGTTCCTCATGCTGTAATGATCCCCTTACTGTTCCATCTGAGCACCGTCCGGTATCCAAGCTTTTCATACCAGTAACCCAAGTGCGTATAGTGTATCCATGATATGTCAAATCCTTCATCTTTCAGCACATTTGTTGCCTGTCTGACCAATTCCAGGCCAATCCCTTTTTCACGGTACTCCGGGATCGTTCCGACACATCCCGGTCCGCCGATGTGAAGGCCATCATGCCTGCCCCAATCGCCCAGAATGCAGAAAGAAACTATCGTGTCCATGTCAAAAGCGCAGAATGTCCTGCTTCGCTCAAAATACGGCACCCAGTCTTCATTCACCCGACCTACTGTTTTCTTCAGTTTTTCGATATCACTGTGGTTCTCCCCGAATGTAATATTTTCAGGATGCGGATAAGGGGGCTGGTTGGGCGTGTCCTGTCTCAGATCCATGATTAACTCAGTGAATACCCAGCTTTCAGGCATACTTTTTATATTCGCCTCATTGAAGAATCCGTTATGCATACTGTTAAACAGTTTCCTGTAATTCATATACTGATATTTTCCTCCTTACCCTTACTCCGAATGTTTGCTGATCATTCAGGCATGGAACGGAAGATACAAAGCTTTTTGATGATGACCGTCCCGGTCGCCGCCTTCAGATAATACCATATTCCGCCGTTTCCCAAAAGGCATTCCCGAAGACGTCCCGGGCCCGGTTCGGATTCACATGCTTCCCGTTCCGGAGGATCCTGTGCTCCGGCATATAGGCGGAAAGCCCTGTAAACATCCCCGCCGGTTATCGTTTTCCTGCATGATTCCATCTTTATGCCGGAAGTGCAATACAGACAAGCGCCGAAACGGTGTACATCCCGTTCCGGCGCTTGTTCTTTATGCGTACTGTTATCCCCCGGCTTATGCGTACTTCCACATATCCCCTGCCGGGAAGAAGGTCATCGGCAGGCTGTCATCGTTAACGATCGGCCGGAGCCATTCCGCCGCCCAACGCATACCTGCTTCCTCCTGGACGAAATGCCCGGGCACAATCATGCCCTTGGCTTTGCCCAGGTCCGCAGCATCCCGGATATACAGCGGCAACGTCCAGTCCACCGTCTCGCCCGGAATGACCACGTCATAATCCCAGCTGGCCGCCACTTGTTTGTTGTTGCTCCAGTTACTGTCCGCTCCCGGCAGCAGGTGACCACAGAAACCGATAGTGGAAACAATGCTGTCGGGATTGCCGATATAACGGATGTGCTCCAGCCCCATACGCTCCTTGACGTGGGCAACCAGATCCCCCAGGCGGGTGGGCGGCAGGACAATCTCCCAGCGGCCCCGATCCGTTTTCTGGTATTCCAGCCATCCCATCTGTTTCATCAGGTAGTGGAAGATGCCGTCCGGGCGGTGGGCATGGATATGGTCGTGGTCCCGGTAAACAGTGATTCCATTGTCCACCAGCAGGGCAAGTTTTTCTTCATATACGTCATTTCCTGCCAGCCATTCGCATTCGTCATCATAGCCGCTGAAAAAGGTGGGTTCATGGACAAAAACAAAGTTTGCACCGATCTCGATCGCTTTGCGGATGACCGGGACGGTAGGTGCGATGGAAATCAGGATCCCTGTACATTCACGGTTTGGATCCGCACCCACAGCCACGTCACAGGTACGCCGGTCCCCGATGTCCGGATGGTAAGCCAGGATGCCGTCGATGATGCTTTGGATGGTCATATCGTTCTGTCTCCTTTTCTGTCATGATTTGATACAACCACTATACTGTGCCGGCTGTGACCGGAACAGCAATAAAGTATCCAGATCTTCCAATAATCTCTTTTTTGTCTTCATCCAACTGGTACCTGATAAGAAGGCCGCCTTGAGGATCAATCAGTTGCACCAGGACAGCAATACCCTCAAAAACGACCAAACAGAAGGATGCCGGCGTGTATCCTTTCAACGTTTCCAGTCCGGCATCCATCAGCCGTTTTCCGGTGCCTGCACCGTAAAGCGGAAATCCTTTTTCTGCCGATACAATTCCTTTTCCAGTACATCCGCATACTGCTGAACGGCTGGCCCCAGGTTTTTCAGCCACTTTTTTATATCTTCCTTGTCCTTGTATGCGGCAGGATTCCGGCGGATCTCAAGCGCTTTTTTCAGTGGCGCTTCATCCCGGAAAATGTGCTCCGACAATGCCCAAAGCCCGGCCGGAAATCATCAAGGACAACGCTTCCATACAGCCAGATGCTGTGGACATGATTGTCCAGGATGCTGACGATCCGATCTGTCAGACGTTCGATAGATTGTTCCATATCAGCTTTCATCGGCCTGATTAACAACCTCCCGGCCTCCATGTTTTCTGCCCTTTATCTCCGTAGGGGAGCCGGAAGGCTGGCAGGCTCCCTTCGTATCGGCCATATCACAAATCCGGTTCAGTACGGTTTCACAGCGGTCAGTTTCACGGATTCCTTCTGAATAGGGACAGATCTGAAAACTGCGGATGGAATCACAAAACCGACATCCCGGATACCTTCGTTCCCCGATTCCGGTTTCTTCTTTTGCGAAGATCCCGATTATCTGATTGACACTCTCCATTCGTCTCCTGAAACCGAATACTGAAATTCTGTCAGCTCCGGCGTGTTCATTACTTTCAGGAGATCGTCAAAATCGTCAACGGTTTTTACTGTTGAAAGGTCGCTGTACTTCATCCAGTCCATTTGGCCCTCACCGGATGAGATAAGTTCTCCTGACCACCGCATGGCCTTAACCAGCAGGACAACATACCTTCCGTTTTCCAAGGGAAACTGTTTGATTCCGACCAATCTCGGATCAAGGATCGTTAAGCCGGTTTCTTCTTTCATCTCGCGGATAACCGCGTCGACAAAGGATTCTCCGGGCTCAACATGGCCGCCCGGCAGTGTATACCCCCGTCAGTCTTTCTTTATCCTGTTTTGAAGCAAGATTCTATCGCCGTCTTCGATCAGGCATAATACTGTCAGTTCAACATTCTCTGTCCTGCTCATGTTTTTCCCTCACAACCGTATTTGCCGGTTTCCCGAAGTGCCGGTTGTCAGATCCGCTTTCCAAAAATCTCACAAATCAGTTCTTTTGTCCCGTCTTCCCTGACCAGCATGTTTTCCCAGTGAAACCGATCCGGTGTTATATCAGAAAAAACCCAGAATGCGTTTTCTTCATCAAGCACCCGGCCTGTTAGCCTGTTCCCTTCTTTTGTGAAGGTCAGCCTTTTCATACATGTTTCACAGGTATATACCACATCATAACAGCCGTTTTTCCTGTTAAACATGCGAAGAGAAGTCCCGTACTCACCATCAGGCTGCGGATTGGCCGCCTTTGTGCTCCCGGATGGGAAGATGAAAACATCCTGCACTCCTGTTCCTTCCAGGATCCTTCTGAAGATCCATTCTCCGACTACGTGACGCTAAAGGCCTTTTCCGGTTCATCATAGTAGTCACATTCCCAGTCCCCGATCAGCGGAGCAAACCAGTCATAACCATCCGGAATTCTGTCAGTTTTGCTGCTCAAAAGCGCTTCACAAAAATTGTCCATCCGCATGCCCCCTGAATGTATCAATCCAGTCTTCATATATTATCCAGATCACTTCAATCTTCCGGCTGGCAGCCTTCCCTGCCGCCCTGCTGCATCCCGGCAATGCGCTTGTTATTCTTTCACGAACTGCTGCCAGTTATCAAAGGGTGCCGGGCGTTCGCACGAAGTTTCAGTCATGCGAACCGTTCCGCCGGCTCCGCTTTCAATCATCTTTTCAACAATATCCAGCACATGGCAGGCCATCTCTGCAGAAGCTGCTGGTTTTCCTCCCTCCCGAATGCACCTGGCCAAGTCCGCCGCACCGATTCCGCGGCAGTTGTCCGACAGCGGGGAAACAGGCTCCAGGGTTCTCCATTCCGGATGCATAAAGTCGTTGGGCAGGAAAGAAACTGTCCCGCCGAACTGGTTGGCGTCTCCCAGTCGCAGGATTCCCTTTGTGCCGTGGATTGTAAATTCCCCCTGATCCGCAGCGGCGCTGTCCCCGTTCAGGGAAAACGTTCCGGAGATGCCGCCCTTTGTTGTCAGTACTGCGTTGACCTGGCTCTCGTTGTCATAAATATAATCCTGGCCGAATTCCGGGCTTTGGGGAAACACATTTTTCCTGACCCGGCAGTGGTTGCCCACCTGGGCATAAACCTTTTCCATCGGCCCGAGCAAAGCACACAGCGCCGTCAGGTAATAAACGCCATAGTCATAGCAGATCCCACCGCCCGGCAGCCTCAGGAATTTAAAGATGCTGGCAAGCATCGTCAGGTCCCGGTTCGCGACAATATGAAATGACGTGATATCGCCGATCAGTCCCCCGTCCAGGGCCTTCCGGGCTGTCTGCACCGCGCTTCCCATAAAAGTTTCGGGTGCGGATGCCAGCAGCAGCTTCTTTTCCCGGGCCAGGCTGATCATTTCTTTTGCCCGGGAAAGCTCTGTCGCAAGCGGTTTTTCAAGATAGACGTGTTTGCCCGCCTGCAGCGCCCGCATGACCAGTTCATAATGAGTCGGTGCAGGCGTCAGGACAACGATCATCTCGATTTCCGGATCTGCCAGCATTTCAGCTGTATCGGCTGCCCGGATGCCATACTGCGCCGCTTTCTTTTCCGCGTTTTCCCGGTGTGCGGCGCTGCAGGCAAGGACTTCCTGCGCCCCGAACCGGTTGATCATGTTCTGAAGATAAATGTCACTGATCGCCCCGCATCCGATGACTCCGGTTTTAACTGGATTCATATGCTATCTTCCTCCCCATATTCACAGAATGCTGTACTGAATTTGGAAAACTCCCTTTTGAATTTGTTTTTTATTATATCATAAAACTGGCCGGCAAATATCCGGTGCGAAAACAAACATCTGTGCGGCCTTGTATGACATCAAAATTCCATGGTTGTGTCAGGTTTGTGACCGTTCCGACTGAAATATACCTATTCATCACTGCGTTCAGGTCTGAGTTTTCAGCTTACCGGATCTCCATCCAAATCCCGGAGTCGTGAATGGATGCCCCTTCGACACTTTTATAAAAGCGTTGCGCTTCGTCGTTGCCTGCCATCAGCGCGATCAGCATTCCTACACCCTGCGCTTTGCATTCGTTTCTCAGTGCGGCCAGCAATGCCTGCGCAACTTTTCTGTGCCTTTCGCTTTTCAGTACGCAGATCCAGTCAAGATATGCGCTGCAGCACGATGCGTCGCTCCTGCTTGCGATGATGGAAGCATCGATTCGCCCGATTACCTGATCATCTTTAACGGCAATAAAAGACATGGCAGTATTGAACCGTGCATTATCAAAGCTTGCTTCCAGCTGCTGTCTGTAGCTTTCGTCCGGTTCCCAATAATATGTCTCGGGTTCCTGTTTCCGGAGTTCCAGTTCAAATGCGATGACCTTACGAACATCCGCTTTCTCAAGCCGTTTTATGCTGAACATTTTCTTTTTGGCTGCTTTCATGACCGTATACCCTGACGATTCATCTTCTTAATATTTGTCCGGGAACAGTTCTGCCAAGAATGCTGAAACAGTTTCCCTGTATCGGACCGGATTTGTAAGGATAGATACTGCGTGTGCTGCTCCGGGAATCAGGCAAAGCTTTGCAAACCCTTTTGTTGCGTTCTTCATTCTCTCGCTGTGTTCCGGCAGGATGAAACTGTCGTCCGCTCCGTGAATAAACAGGATCGGAATCATGTTGCCTTTCAGGCTGTCGATGGGCCGCATCCGGCGGAAGGAATACCCGAAGCGGGCCTTGGCGCATACGGACGCAATGTATACCAGGAATCCCGGCAGGTGCATCATTTTCAGTCCGGTCTTCAGCACCGGGACGATATCGCTGAAACCGCAATCCGCCACAACGAAATCAACCGGCGGTTTTTCCTCCAGCACAGCGATGGATGTCGCCGCGCCGAGGGACTCGCCATGGATCCCGAAGAGCGCAGTATGCGGATAACGTTTTCTGCTGTCCTCAATCATGGCCAGCAGGTCTTTTCTTTCACGGACGGAATAGGTGCAGAAATCAGGCCTGTTCTGTCCGTGGCCGCGCAAGTCGTAGATAATAATGTTGAATCCCTGTTCCAGATACATGTATGCATATTTTAAGGCACCGAAACGGTTGTCCGTATATCCGTGGGAAATGAGCATGCAGCGGTCTGCACCGCCCGGATTCTTCAGAAACTGTGCGTGCAGGACATATCCGTCAAAGCTGCTGACGGTATAATCCGCTTTTTCCAGCGGATCATACCAGGACAGATCGTAATGGCTTTCCTGCCAGGTCCGTGCCTCCTCCAGCGTCTGCCTTCTTCCCCCTGCCATGGAATAGCCCGCAAGGAGGAATCCGGCGGCTGCCAGCAGGGCTGTCAGGACAGCGATGATTATTGCAACAGTAAGCATAGGTTTCTCCTCCGGGAGTATGGGCAGGATGAATGCCCGGCTGTTTCCTGCCGAAATTTCGGGATTTACCGTTTACGGTTGTCCCTTTCATGATTTGCCCGGCAAACCGGAATATATCACTCTCCCAATATTTCCATGGCTTCTTCGAATGTTACAGCGTCTGCGAGTCCTTCCCAGACATCGTCATTGTAATAACGAACTGTGGTTTCGCCGGACATGTAGTCGTTATCAAAGGTGGAATTAGTCCCTTCAGGAATAATCACATCATATCCCCTTTCAAACGCGGATTTCACAGTGGCATCGATGCAGTAATTCGTCTGCAGGCCGATGATCATCAGCCGTTTGTCTGCCTGCTGCTTCAGGTATTGCTTAAAGTCTTTGTTTCCAAAGCAGCTGTTAATCGTCTTGACGAATACTTTTTCCCCTTCTTTCGGTGCGATCCGGTCAATGATTTCAAAACCTTCATCCCCCGCTGACATGCCGCTGCCCGGATCCGCGTCATGCTGAACAAAGATGACTTCAACATTATTCTTTCTCGCGACGTCTACCAGCCGGGTTGTCCTTTCTGAAAAAGTATCAAACGCATACAGGTCTTCGTCAACCAAACCTTTCTGCATGTCAATAACCAATAAAATCATTTTTCTGTTTCCTCCTCAGATTCTGATCGGCAGATAATCAAATAATGAATGTTTTTAGCGGCATCCATCCCGGCCCCGCCTTCAGATAATACCATATACCGCCGTTTCCCAAAAGCAAAAGAATCCGGCTGCAAAACCCGTCATTCCGGATCCTGCCGGGAATGCTTCCCCGTGCAGGCACCGGACTGTTCCGTTTTCAGCGGCGCGGTTTCCGGTTTCTCCCGGTGCTCCGGCTTCATGGTGCTGAGCACCTTCGGATCCGGCGGGCCGACCGATGGATGAAACTTTCTCTTTTCCGCTTTCCGTTTTCATGATACACTGATGACAGCAAAAATCACGATGATACCGGGAAACAACCGGGTCTGCAACTTTTCCCCGCCTGCCTGACGGGAAAGGCACGACGCAAGAACTGAAGAAGATTGCGGATTCCTCCGGCAGCGATCCCGGCTTCTTTATCGATGCGGCGGATGCCGCGGTATCTTTTATCCGGACAGAAAAAGCAAATAAACCGACCGACAGAAAGGAGACTCCTGCCATGAAAAAAGCATTCTCCCTGCTGCTCACCCTTTGCCTTCTGTGCGCCTGCTGCGCTTCCGGCGCGTCAGAAACAGCATCCCTGCATTATGAACAGAACGGTTTTTCAGTCGACATCCCGGAAGGATGGATATACGGCTATACGGAAGGCGCTTCAACGTTCTATTACGCAAGGGTCGAAGGCAGCGAAGACCTCGCCATGCTGATGATCATGATGACCAGGGACGATTCCCTGGCCGGCGTCCAGCTGACGGAGGAACAGCTGCAGGAAGCATACAACGGGTTCATCCAGGACGCCCTCGGCATGGCCATTGACGGCAACCTGTCCGGCGGCTACTCCGTCATCGCGGAAACGCCGTCCGTCATCTACTGGTTCCGCCAGACCATCGACGACACGGGTACGGAGTACTCCGTCGCCTACGACATGGCCATCATCGACGGATGGACCTTCGGCATGACCCTGCTGCATACCACGATCGAGCCGGAAGACCTGGCGAACGTCCTGAACAACATTGCCTTGGCAGTCGCATACGACAGTGCGGCGGGAAACGCCCATGGAAAAGCCGTCACCCTGGCGGAGCTCCCGGCGAAGGATCACCCGTACGCCTTCAAGCCGACCATCACCAACCGGCAGAACTACCTGGCGCCCCAGTGGATGGTCGATGAGAGCACCCGCGCCCTGTGCACCATGACACTGACAATGGACCTGGATATCAGCATCACAAACTCCTTCAAGGCCTCCTATCCCATGAATGTATTCGCATCGTTCATCGGCTGTGAGGGAGATACCATCAGGACGATCGTCCCATCCCAGGATGAGACAATCGCCTACATCTTTGAGTATGACGCAGCGGAAGGAACCGCCCTGTACTACGCTGAGCCCTGGAGTGCGGAAACCCTCGCTGCCTTTGAAGCCTCTTGCACGGACCAGTATTACGCCAATACCGAGGAGGCGCTGATCTATGTCGCGCAGCTGATGATGGGTGCCTTTGAGGAAGCCGCCGAATAATTCCCGGGCCTCAATGGCCTGGGACGAAACGCCTTGCTGCCTCCAGCAGGGCGTTTTCATCCTGCCAGAGTTCACCGGTCACAGCGCCGTTTCCTTCGGTCAGGCCTACTGCGTATTTTCCGTCTTCCGAAAAGCCGATCCTGCTGAATCCCGCGGCATTCTGCATGGTAAAGAGGCGTTCTCCCTTCTCCGTGTCGAACACGTCCACGGCCGTGCCGTTGTTACGCCCCGCCGCCAGGAAGCTCCCCTCAAACATGAATACCCTGAAGATACCTTCCGTGTCCAGGATATTCATGCTGCCGTTCTCCAGGTTCTGGAACATGATCCGGCCGTAGCTGTCCGCAGCGGCCATCCGGCCCCCGAAGATTCCGAAGGCTGTCGGTTCATTGTAGAACTGCGTATTCAGGAGGAATGCCTGCTGCCCTTCCCCTTTCCGGAAAACTTCAATTGCGCCGTCCGGATAGATCAGGGCTGCATATTCCCCGCCCGGCGCGTAATACAGCTTCGGATCATAGTTCTCCATCTGATTGAGCGCTTTGAATGTCTCTGACACCCGGTGCCCGCCCAGCGGTTCTTCCTCCCAGGG
>Ga0310694_10002765_pt1 | contig 17620 bp, 23 predicted proteins | sample 174DNAGHGhighgp2_FD_203884 | JGI IMG/M metagenome (GOLD analysis project Ga0310694, IMG submission 203884) | Sheep rumen microbial communities from Palmerston North, Manawatu-Wanganui, New Zealand - 1742 DNA GHGhigh gp2 (v2) (version 2) | ecosystem: Host-associated > Mammals > Digestive system... | reverse complement strand
GATACTCGGCAAATGAAAGCTGTTCTTTTTTCTTGTCTTGCGCTTTGTCAAGATTGTTGGTTGTGTTTTCTCGCTTATCTACCTTGCCAATAGATTTCACGTTCTTCAACCATTCAATGCCACCAGCCACAGCAACCATGTTCAGGATGTTCTTGTCATCATCGCTCTTTGCGTTGCTCTTTGCATCGTCCAGCTCTTGGCGAAGTCTATCAATCTCGGCATCCTTTTCAGCGATTTCAGCCTTGAGGCGGTCAATCTCGGCATCTTTTTCGCTGAGTTGTTCATCAACTTCAAGTTTACGCTCGGTGTCGTTCTCCTCGCCCTCCTCTCTTTGCTCAACCTCGGTCACTTCTTCGACCACCTCCTCGGCTGGGCGAATCTCGGTGATGACGGATTCTTCAACAACGATGGTGCTACCATCGGGCATCAAATACTCGCCATCTTCGCTTGTCACCTTGTCACCAACTACTGGATCACCACTCTCTTTTTCAAGTTCGAGGGTCTTACCGTCTGCGGTTTCAAGCGACATTCCAAACACTTTTGCAAGTGCCATGAAAATTTTTTCTTTAATGCTCATTTTGTCACTTATGTTAGGGTTCTTATTTTGTGCCGAAATCGGCAGAATCTCTTCATGTATAAAACCTAACTCAATTGCTTTCGCCACATTCATTGGCTTGTCCTCATCCATCATCGCACTCAGCACCTCTCTATCTGCACCAGTGCGGTCAACATAGATGTTCAAGAACTGCTCCCTCACATCTTCCAATGATTCGGCAATGTTGCCGATTCGCTTTGAATCGCCCTCCACAAATCCACTGATATAAGGGTTGTGGATGAGGATTGTTGCGTTGGGATGCGCTTTTCTCAAGTCTGCTCTTGCTGCCAATAAGAGCAACGTTGCACTACTTGAGCATTCACCAATCACCTCTGCTGAGATGGTCTTGCCAGTGGCACGAAGGGCATCATACATCGCCAAGGCTTGGTCGGTCATGCCTCCCCTGCAATTCATTGTTAGGTTGATTTCGCCATCGTCTTCGGGAATGCTTGCGATGAACTTGTCAATGTCCAAGAAGGAGATGCCTTCCAGTCCACCCCAAGCCATAAATGCTTTGCACTCTTCATCAACGATGTCGCTGTATATTTTAAGTTTTGCCATACGTTTCTAACTTTTTTGGCAAATTTAGTGAGGTTACACAACTTTATGCGGTTATTTTACCATTATTTGTGGTAATTCGTTGTACCACACACAAGAAAAAACCACCCACGCATCACTGCGCAAGTGGTCTGCTACTAAATAATTATAAACAACTAATTTTATGAATAAATGAAAACAAAAACAATACATATCAAATAACATCTTCTTCCATCATCTTCACGATTAAGCGCACCATACGCTCTTTGTAGCCGTATTTTTCTGCAACAACCTGAGCAACCCAGCGAACTTTGTTGCCCTCTGCCACAAGTTTCTTGTAATCGTGGTAGATAGGCAAGTAGCTTATGTAGTTGCCCGACACACCATTCTTGTGCAGTCTTCGCAGTATGGGCAAATTATCACTGATTAGTTCGTGGATTTTCATAGTGTAGCCCTTTCGTTCATGACCTCAACTTGTCGCTGACCTCGGTTGATGTCCTCAACACTCACCACTGGTGCTGGTAGCATTGCCACACCTCTCGCCACAGCTCTCGCAAGCATATCCTCGCCACGCACGGATGATGCAGTTTGTTGCGCTTGAATAGGCACACCACCACCTAACTGGTTAAGTGAGGACAATAGACCACTAAACATTGCCGTGGTGTTGGCATTCATAATGCTCTCACCATTGCTGACACGCACTGGTATCGAATCACTTGTCGAAGTGCCAGCCCCTTGGATGTAGCCACCAGTGGCGAATTTAGCAGAATCAAGTGCTGCGAATGCTTGTGCCATTGCAGAGGTCACGGCAACAATAGAGGTCGCTATTTGCGCAATGAGCTGCCACGGTGTCACGGCATTAGAACCAGCCTTTACTGCGTTGGCAATTGCCACGGCTTGAGCAATCATAATCTCACCAAGTGCAAGGGTCTTTTGCAACACTGCTGCCTCTTTGCTTTGTTCGCCAAATGCGCCCACGACTTCGCCAAGTCCACCGACCATTGTGCCGATGGCATCATATTTCGTTTGCTCAATCTGCTGAATTGTCTGAGCATTCTGCATTCGTGCATCTTCCTCTTGCTTGCGATATTTTGCGAGGATTGCTGCTTTTTCCTCTTCGGTGTTGCCGTAGAGTGCCAGTTCTGCCTCTTTCTCCATCCTGATTAGTTCAAGTTGGTAGTTGAGCCATTCTGCCGTTCCTTCGGTAGTGCCAGCAAGTTGGGTTTGCACAAGCCTTTTGGCATCTTCTGCTGCTTTCGCCTCGGCATCGGCATTTTTTTTCGCTTGTGCATCCTTGAACTTCTGCAACTCTTTCGCTTGCTCATCAAGGTTTGCCTTTAGCATGGCATTTCTTGCCTTTGCAAGTGCTTCTGCCTCTTCTTCGGTCTTGGTTTCAATCCCCTCAAACTGGGCAAATATGGCATCGGCTCGTTCTTTGTACATCTGCACGATACCTTCTGCCGTGGTCTTCAAAACCTCTTCCCTTGCCTTTGTTTCAAGTTCTGCGCCCTTCTTGATTAGTGCTGCCATTCGATTTTGTCGCTCACGTTCAAGTCGCTCTGCCTCGGTATCCCTTTTCGGGGTTGCTGGCGTAGTAGTTGTTGACTTTTTTGGCGCAGTAGAACGGGTGCCACGGTTGCGAGAACCACGGTTGTTGTTGGTGGTGGTGTTGGTGGTGGTGTCTATTATAGTGTCGGGTTCGGTGGAATAACTGAAATTGTCATCATCATAGGGTTGATAATTATCAAAGAAATTACCCATCGCATTGTAGGCATTGCGAAAACCAGTTGTCGCAGCTCTGCCAATGTTCACGGTGTCTTTCAATGCCGTGTTTAAGCCTTTGAGTGCGTTGGTTATACCTTTGCTCAGTCCGTTGCTTATCTCATCAATACCTTTGCTCACGTTGCCACTGAGAATGTCACCGACACCTCTGCCCAAATCCCTGATAATGCCGAATGCGCTTTTAAACGTAGTTACAAACGCATCAATCCAAGAGCCTATTGCTTTGAATCCAGCACCTACGGCACGGAATGCGTCAATAATGCCACCAGTAAGTTGCCAAATGACACCAGCAATGACTTGCGCAACCGTGCGAAATACTTGCGACCTCTTGCCCATTTCGGCAAAGCGACCAATTAACTCACGAATGCGCTTTATAACGTTGGTCAGTGATGTCTTCCAAAGGGTGTCGGCTCTAATTTTCAGGGTTTCCCATCCGTGTTCGCCAGCACCGAACATTTTTGCCGTTTCCTCTTCCAAGTCTGCCGTTGCTTGTTGGTTGTCCTCAAGTGCTTTGCCATATTCGCCAGCACTATCTTTCAGGTGTTGTAGGTTAGTGTCAATATCCCCAAGTGATTCAATCATCTCTTGGCTCGAGAACTTGCCTTGCCGTCCGAAGACATCAGCCATCACGTTGCCATACTCTTGCGTGTTGTTGCTCGTTTCTTTGAGTTTGTCACTGACCATCTGCACGGCATCAATCATCTCAATTTCATGGGTGGCAAGTTTGCGCTGCAAGTCGGTCACATCTATGCCGATGCCCTCAAGTGATGCCCTTGTGCCAGCCGACATTTCACGGATTCTTGCGCTTGCTTGCTTGATAGCCTCAAGTCCTTGTTGTGAGAAGATGCCTGAACGTGTCTGCTGTATTAATGCCACTAATTGTTGTGCATTCACTCCAGCATCTTTGAAAACTGGCGCATATTGTTTGAGCAACTGCAAGTAATTGCCGTTGATGTCTGCACCAATAACAAAGCCGTCATTAAGGGTCTTTATTGCCTCGCTTGAGGTTAGCCCGAAATGCGACATCAACAAGTCAACACCCTCAAGCACCTCTTTGTAATCCTTGCCAAATGTTGATGCAGTCGCTTGTATCTCGGCTCTCAGGTGGGTGAGTTCCGTACCAGTGACACCAGTAAATTCTCTCGTTAATCGGGTTGCCTTTTCGACCTCAACGTTGTAGTCATAGAACCATTTAAAAGCCATGCCAGTGCCAGCAATGCCAGCAATTGCGAGAAAGACTGGATTGCTCATAAGTCCCCACAATGCGTTGCCAAAGGCTTTAATGCTTGTTGTTATTGCACCGAACGCACCAGTTGCACCTTGAGAACTTGAGGCAATGAGCATCATGCTTTGGATGTACTTGTTGTTTGCTCCCATAGCACCGATTATCGCATTTTGGTAGTTGCCAACGTTGCGATAATACTTTTGAATCCCTTGCTCGGCTGCGTTGAGTTCGTTGGTTATCTCGTTGATTTGTTTGTTTAGCCGTTTACCTTCTGCGCCATTTTTCCTTTCAGCCTCCGACAAAGCATTGTATTTTTGTGTCAGCCTTGACAGCTCGGCTTGCAACGCATTGATTGAACCTTTCTGCTCATACTCAAGTTTTATCTCGTTCTGCGTTTCACGGCTCAATGATTGCTTTGCCTTGCTCAATGCCTTTGTTTGTTGCTCAAGTTTGGCATATTCAAGTGAACCCTTTTGGTTAGCATCGGCAAGTTCCTTCATCCTCGCCCTATTCTCTTCAATCTGCGAGTTGAGTTTCTGCAAGCCTTGAATTGCATCGTTCGCTTTGAGTTCAATGCTTAATATCTTCTGCACATTCTCTGCCATCGTGTTTGCTCTCCTATATTTGGATTAATTTTAACTTATATATGTCGCTATTGTCGCTCTCTATGCTTTCAACGAGATAGCTGCGCCCAAGCTGGTTGATGTAGACTGGTCGAGCGAAATCGAACGCAAGCAACTCAAGCACGGACAATTTAACCATCACATCAATGGTTTTAGGTCTATTCGCTACTACTTCGTAATTTGTGTAATACTCGGCAATCGTCTGGGCGAAGTCTTGACCAGTATTCAAGTATGTGAATGTTGCAAAATCCATCCCCTCAATGTTGTTGCCAGCATTCTGCCAAGTGGCTTTGTATGTGCTTGCATTCTCGTTCTTCTCAACCTTCCAGTGCAACAGCTTGTTGGTGCGTGGTACTTTGAAGTCGCTCTTGTAGGCATCTCGCTCATCTTTCAGGGTTGCATCGTTGGTGTAGATGACACCCTCTGCCGTGTATACTGGTAGACCTTGCGCCTCATCATCATCATTGTCTTTGTGGATGTAGATGTTTTTCTGCGCCAAGTCATCAAGTGTCATTTCGATGTTCTTCAACCCTTGCATATCGTACCCGATGGCACTTTTGCCCACAATCTCATCGAATGTCACGATTTTGACCTTGTCGGTATGAGTGACCGAACCAATAATCACACTACCAGTGTGGGCAAGAATCTCGCTGATGTAGTCCAAAATCTTTAGATCGGGAGCATTGCGCACATAACTCCACGGATAACCGACTTCACCTTCTGCGACCTCATCAATGGCAACCGACATATAAAGCTGCGTGAAATTTCCCGCTGGCACTCCATCGGTAGCGACCTGAATGGCTGGCAAAACCTCGCCATCATCCATCTGCGTGTTATACCAAGTGTAATCTACCTCATAGTAACCCGTGCTTGGGTTGTATGTTGGCTCAACCTGAACATCGGGCGAAGATGGGAAAATTATTCGGTAGTCGTTTCTATCTCTTGCGCCCCACACTTTCACACTCTTGACCCTGAGGTTGCGCTTTGCGAGATATGTGCCACCATAATATGCGTTATCGTAACGGATAGTGCCGTTGTAAGCCTCTTGACAAGGCAATGGGTTAATTGTGTTATTCCAATTGATATAGTACCTATCCGTGGTTATTTGGCGCAATTGTGAAGTGCAAGAGAACATTATCTGCTCACCCTTTGCGATGATATTCAAAGTTGTTGCTATGTGGTTCAGCTTGTCTATGCGACTTTGTGCAAGTGACGAAATGTCGAACGTTATGCCGTAAATGCGCCCTATAACTGCGAGAATGTTGGTCGCTGAGTTGGTAGGCATCCACCACGGGAACTTGTCTGCCTCATCTTGGCTGTCGCTGTCAAGAGTGTTGTACACGGTTGTATTCATGCCACTATTGTAAGGCTCACCAACCGACAACCCTTCGTGAACGTTGCGAGTGAGTGTCAGCCAGTCACCTTGTTGTTCAGTCCAATGGGTGGAAAGTGGCAACTCGTTCAGTTTTAACCCTTCTCGCTTGATTTCATCGAATGCACCAATGACACCCCAAAAGAGATTGAGGTTGTAGCCTTTCTCATCTATCGAAGTCAACACGGCTTGCCCAGTGTCGAACAACGGCACACCGTCAACGTGTAACGATGCCTTGAGGTAGGTGTGTGTTGTCTTGCCCCCAGTGTCAGCCGTGGGCGCAAATGCAAGGGCAAAGATGTTGTCGTTGTTCATCGTGCGTGGTAGTGCGATGTTGTATGAGTGTGCCGTCATTACCTTGTCGGCATCTGCGAGGATGTTGCTTGCGACCTTGATTTTGATTTCCTCGCTCGGCATATCCACAGCCACATCGTTGATGTAAAGTTGTTGCTTGCTCATAGTCTTGCGCTCTTAAAATTGTTGTACATCATCGGTGGGTAATATCAGCGCAAGAGTAGCCGAGAACGTTGCCTTGCGTGGGTCGCACTCAATGGTCACATCACCCAAGTTGCAACGTGTCCATGCACCATCAAGCAGCACCTCAACACAAGCAGATGATGCCAACGTGCGCAGCCACTTGTAGTGTGTGGATGGTATGTTGTCATCTCCCAATGTAAGGCTCTCGTTTGCGCTCAGGTTGTGCCACTCATCCTTGCCGAAGTCGTAGCCGTCAACAATCTCTTTAACGTTGTGGGGTCTTGTCCACGAACCCGAAGAACTTGCACCGTGTGACTGACCAGCGACCACGAATTTGCGCACATTGATGTTGCCATTTTGGTCTAACCACCTCACTTTCATAACGTTATCAACTCGGCAATCATAACGGAAGTGATAGTTAATGTTGGCAAATTGTATATCATCCTTGCCATAGTACCAAGCAACCAAAAGAGGCATTACGAAATCACCACTCGGCTCACTCTCCACAATCTTGTTGATGTCGCACCAATTAGTTTCAAAGGCTGTCGGGTTGCCACTGGCATCGTAGTTAGTCGCATCATCAACGTTAACCCACGTTTCACCATTGGCATCGTAGTCGAAATAAAGGTCGGTGACCATTTCACCCTTTGGCGCATAGTTCCCAAATATATAGTAAATGCGCATTGCAACGGGTTCTCTTCCGTCCTCGGTGATGCTCACATCTATATACCCACGAAAGCCGTTATCTTGCGTGTCTGCGCTCTCATCGCAATAGAGTGGGTTGTCAAGTATGTTGTGCTGTTCTATATCGGCACGAATAAAAGGCACAAGCGACAACTCTGCTTGTCCCCATCGGTCAAGTGCTATCGTGATGCTATTGTCACCACACTCAACGGTTATTTTATTCCCTGAGTGGCTTGCATTGCCCTCAAACGTTAAGACTGCGTAAGAGTAGGCGAGTGCAACCAGTGGCGCACTTGCCACAACTCCACTCAGCAAGATTTGCGACTGCGAGTTAGGTGCGCTGAAGGGTTGCCCTTGTTGCACATCGTTCAATCTCGCTCGGTTCAATAGTGTTTCGCTCATTGTGTTATCTCCATTGTGCTATTGCGTTGTCAATTTCTTTGTTTACAATCCCGACCATCAAGTCCCCACAATCCTCGGCTGCTTTGTCAACAAGTGAGGTGTAAACATCAAGTCGGGGTCTGCGTGTCTGCGCTGTGCCGTTGCGTATGATGCTCATTGCTATTGCGCTCACAGCTCTCTCGGTGCTGCTGGCATCACCAAGATGCAGACCTTTTGCACTTGCCCAGTCACTGATTATCTGCCTGAACTCCTGAAACGTGCAACGGATGCCAGTTGTTCCAGTCCAACGTCTAGAACCAGTTTCAAGGGCTGGAAAGAACGGTCTGCCATAGAGTGTCACGGTTGATGATGTTGCGTTAACATACATTGATGCAGCCGTGCGACCGCTTGCCGTCAGTCCGTGCGATGATATGCTTTGTGCTATCTCATCCTTGAGCTGCGTGAGCCGTGCGATGATGGCATCTTGCATTTCGGTTGTGAATGTAAGCTGAATCATACACACTCGCCCTCTAACTCTTTTAGTGTCAACGTAACCCGAACTCCAGCCATATTCGCATCCAAGAAGTCAAGCACAACATTGTAATCAAGTAACCCCTCAATCGGCTCATAGTAGCCAGTTGCATCAAGTCGCTTGATGAATTGCTTTGCCAAATCAAGCATCTCATCCACGATGTTGCCGACCTCTGCCCCTTCAAAGTCAAGCGCACAAGGTCGCAAGAATGCAACAATGCAAGTGCGTGAAGTCCTGACCAACGGAGCGAATCGTGTGTCTATCTGCCCATTCGTGGGCAACGTTTCAATTATCAACCGTGTCTTCTTACGGTTGCCATACTTATCTGCTTTGAGGTTTATGCGCCCCCAATCATCATAAATGTAGGCACAACCCATTTCGGCTGCTATGCGTTCAATAATCTTGCTCATCGTTTCATTTTGCTCCTATTCTCTAATATTTTGCGATATCTCTTTTCAAACTCGCCTTGCTCATGGTCTATCTTCATGCACTGGAAGATTCTCGCCCATGGAGTGGCAAACACCTCTTCGTGGTCAACGATTCCCATGCGTTGCGCATACCAGTCAACAATCCCAAAAGCACCGAAGTTCAGCCGTTCGATGCCAGCTGCTTGCTCATCACTTGTCTTGTCGGTGTTCAGGGACTGGAATAACTTGCCAATGCGTTCCATTTCGCTCTGCACCATGTTGACAATACCAAGCACATCATAAGCCTTGCGTGATGCCACTATCTTCTCATCCACACCAGTAAGCACCGACACCAACTTGCAACAAGTCTTCAAGTAGTCATTGTCTTGCGCTGCTTGTTGCAGTTGGGTGAGAACTCCAAAGGTCACCATCTGCAACGTGTCGGGTACATCTCGCTTGCAGAACTTCTTTGGTGGTGGGATAAGCACAAGGCTCTTTATTGTGTCGCTGGTCATGTACGGCATCAGCGCAACGAAATGGGCAAAGGGCAAGTAAAGCCTCTCTCGCCTCATCTTGTCAATGCGCTCATGGTTGCGTTTTATTCGTGTTGTAATGCGTTGTATCTTTCGGTTGGTGTTCATATCGTTTAACTTGTTATCGTTTGTCTATGCGCCTTAAATTAACAAATATGCCCTATGTGTGGTCTTGGTGTTGAGTAACTGCGTTGTGCCATCAGGAACGTTGTGACACCATAGCGCAAGGCATCAAGCGAGTGGTTGTATCGGTCTATCGGTTCGTTGATGTAGCTGCCATTGATGTCACGTTTCCAAGAGTAATTGCGTAACTCATCAATCGTTCCCAATGACCTCTGCGTTACGTTCAGCTTGTAGGCTTGCACGGCTGTTATACCTGACACAATAGAGCCTCGCCCCTTTGCCACTGGCACGGCACGGAACCCACCCAAGTTGTTAATCTCGGCAATTGATTTCTGCTCAGCTGAATCGCACACAATCTGCGCACCTCTGCCAACACCAGCCTCTCGCAGTTCTTTCACGATGTCTTGGTTGAGCATCCCTGTCCTATAAGCAATCTCATCCACCCACAACTCACCACCTGACAAGCGCACTCGCAAGATGGCGGTCGGGTCATTGGTGAAGCCGAAGTCAATGCAAATGAACTCACGTTTACACTCGGTGGGATAGCTTTGCGAGATTTGCCAATTGGTGTAGACTAAACCCTCAACACTGCCAGTCTCGCCAAGTCCGTACACTCGCCACCAATTCGGGTCGCTCTTTTCGTAGCTTTCTATTTCGGCTTTTTGTCGGTCAGTCAAGAAATCATTGTCTTTGTATGTGCTTTTGATGAGTGCGACATTAGGTTTGCCAATCAACCACTCATCAACCCAAAATCTACTGCGTGGGTTGTAGTCCAACATAATCGCTTTGCGTGTACGGACTGCAAGTTGTCGGTAGATTTCCCAATCAATAAAGTAGCACTCATTGATGAAAAGGTAATCCCTTGCAGAACCGTGGACTTTGCCTTCATTGTCTGCACTAAAGAATTCAATGCTTGATTTGGTGTGTGGGAATGTATAAACTTTATCAGTTGCATTCCAACAATCATCATTCCACACATCGCCCATCATACTTTGAAAGTCACGCATTGCACCACGTTTCAAGAATGGGATACTTTCGCCCACAACTGACAACACAACATTCTTCTCATTTGTGGCTATGGTGCATAAGAGTTGAAGTAGTGACCACGTTTTGCCTGAACGTGTGCCACCCTTATTGACCACAACCGATGCGTGTTCACCCATCAGCTTTGCGACATTCTTCTTGTAAACTTTACTCACCTGCCACTCCGAAGTACTCATCAAGTATTGCCTTTGTTTCTTCATCAACTTTGATGTTGATGGGGTTAATGTGTCTTACATCGTGCTCTTGCTTATCTCGCCACTTGGACGGGTCGGCATTCTTCAGTGCGAATATTGTTGCAGTTGCATTCGGTGCAACCGTTATCTCATCAATGATTGTTTCTTTGACTTGTGGTTTGCCATCTTCATTGATGATGCGTGTGCGTTTCTTCTTTTGGGTATAGTTGCCCATTGCTTGGTCATATAGTGACCGCTCAAGGTTGCGCACATATCCCATTCGGTAGATTTCATTTGCCTTTTTAATGGTATTAACAAAATTAACATTATCCTCACACCAACGAAGATATGTCATATTCGTTATTCCCATTTCAGCACAAAAAGACTTAATGGTTGCACCATTCGGTTCAGGATAAAGACCGTGTTCTGCAACCCACTCATAAATGCGTTGCAGTAGTTCATCATTCAGTTTCGTTGTCCGTGCCATCTTTAGCCTCCTTGAACTTTGTTCTGTCTATCTTCACCCAGTCATCATTTTTCGGGTATGGTTGTGCCAGTGGTGCAATCTGCTTTCTCATTGCCTTGTCCATCGGCATTAGATACTTTCGTTTGCCACTTGTCTTGAATATGGTTGCATTTGGGTCAATGTGTTTCTGCACCGCATTCAATGTTTGTGGGCAATGCACCTTTGCGCCATCAACTACAACCATCTTTGAATGCACACTCTTTCTATGTGTTTTCTTGCCCTTAATGATGAAGTAAGTATCTCCTTTGTCTGCAAGTCCAGTGTACACCCAATTTGTAGCTTGGTATATCGTGCCAAGATGCGACTGGTCACAATCGGCATAAGACACAACCAATCTGCACATCGGTTTATCGTGATGCAATTGTTTCAATGACATTGCAACGGCTTGTGATGTGTGTTCTTGTTTGCCGTTCAATGCAACCCTTGTAAGCTCCAACACCTGACCTTGTACAAGTCCATATGGTTTCCCAATGTTTATTGTGGCACCTCCACCGAACAACACTACACCACACCATTCACCCTTGCAGTTATAAACATTATAGCCAGCCGTTGTAGCTGAAGGTGCTACCTTGCTATAATGAAAATGTCTGCAAGCATATGAAATAGCTTTATGTGTCGCTGGTGTCAATCTCATAGTGAAGAAATAGATGCTTTATAAATTGATTCTAACGTATCTTTGTAGGCGGTGATGAACTTGGTTGCATCGTTGCTTGTAGGGAATGATATGCGCACAACCACACCATCTGCATCTTCTTTTTCTGCATCAAGTTCGGTTGGTATTTCTTCCAAGTCAATATCAACACCCCAATCTTGCGGAGTTATGGCAAACTCATCCATTGCTTTTTGCAGTTCTTCGGCATCCCATTCAAGGTCAACGGCTGCAGTCGCATTATCCGCCAGTGCCATCTCTCGCCCTTGCTTTGAATCAAGGTCAATGTCGGTGCGCTTGACTGCGATAATCTTCGTGCCATCGGTTTCAACAATCTGCACATCGTCAAGCCCTATCTGCCCTGCAATCTCGGTCACACCGTTACCAGCGATGATGCGGTTGTTCTTGTCTATCAGGATAGAGCGACCTGCCCCATTGTTGCGAATGCTCTTTTCAATTAGGCTCATACCATACTCGGTGTGTTTGTTGAAATTCTTGTCATCAAACACAAGGTCGCTAATCTTTGCCTCTTTTATTTCTGCCATAACTCTTTAATTTTTAATCTTTTCGCAAAGGTAGTCAAAAAAATGAGATTTACACAACTTTCTGCGGTTTTTTGTGAAAAATTTCATAACTTTGTGGCACAATTGATTTTCTTCATGATTTTGGATTTAGTAAATGGCTTTTGCCCCACCGTCTGCGAAGATAGTGGGGTTTTCATTTCAGCCGTTTTAAGCGCATTAAATTTCTCAAACGATAAACTATACCAAAACGAAATTAAATGCCGTTAGAGCGCAAAAGAGCGTGTAAATTTCGCATTCTGCATAAAACAATGCACCCACACTTTCGCAATGTAGGTGCATCCCTCAATCATCACAGCTCTTCAGCATTCTCCCGAATGGTTAATAAATAGAGCTGAAAGAATTACAAATTAAAAACTAACATATATACTTAACCAAAACTTAATCTTCCTTGCAGTCTTGCCCTCGGTGGCTCGTTCAAATACCACCGCACAAGCTCAACGAACTCGTCAAGTGAGCGCACGATGCTGTACTTGTACCCTTGCGCCTCTATGGCACGTTGCCAGCTCTTTTGGTTCTCGCTTTGCCGTCCTACTATCGTTTTGACTTCAACACACAAGCCGTGGTAGTTGTGCCGTGCGACCAGTAGCAACAAGTCTGCCACTCCTGAAGTCACCCCCTCGGCTTTTAGTGACCTTGCAGTTTGTATGTTGCGATGCCCACCGTTAGGCACAGCAAAAAGACAACCACCCCGATAAGCTGGGTAGGCATAATAGAACCATTTAACGATTGCGCATTGTATGCGATGCTCTTCTTGCCTCATACTTTGCTCTTCTTAAAATCGTGGCAAGTTATTGCCAAGTTTGTACTTATATTCTCTAATCCACGAAAACACGGATACTTTGCGCACATCGTGCAAGCGACACGTTTTCGGTTTATGGGCTTGCGCCGTGGTTTGGGGTCGGGATAATTTCGCCAGTAGGGTCGTGCGTTTACTGGTTCAACATAAATCATCATAGAACGCACCCCCTTTCCATCAGCACGGCATCCGTGTGTGTCTTGATGCCTCGGTAGTGGCTGAAGTACACCATCGCACGTTGCCAGCTTGGGTGATGGTTGTGCAGCCACTCCCTCAAATCGGCAAGCATCTTTCTTTGGCTTGTGTTCTCATTCCACTGCATATTGGGATAGACCTTGGAGATGTAACCCATGTGCATGGTGATGTCAATGTGTGGTCTTATCATTGTGTGCCTCCTTTCTTCGGTGCTTGTGGCAGTGGCATCCAGTGGGTGATATTTCGATGGAGACCCACGGCTTTGTCGTACCACCTGCCATCGCCAGCAAGCATGAGCAAATTTGTATTTTCTTGCCTATCGCACGTTAAAACAAAAACATTACATGGTGGCAGCTCATCCTCAACCGAAATCCAATGTGGTTGAGTGATATTATCATAGGCAGAGGCTAAGAATTCTCTGTCTAACTCCTCGTCATTGCCAACTCGGGGAGACCTAAACCACGTTAATATAGCCTCAATAAATTCTTTCTTGTCTCGTGTCATAATCCGAAATCTTTTTTGAATTGATTAATAATATTTTGGGGGTTGCATGGGCTTGCCCAGAAATTAGCAACATTTTCATTAAGCCATTCAATCACCTTATCGGCATCAAGTTTTTTTGGTTCAATCTTCTTTAATTCTTTCTTCTCACTATCCCATTCATAACCAGCTTCATTTATCTTTTCAAAAAGCAATTCACGTTGTTCTTTGGTGGCTGGATAAATAGTTTCTGCGTATTTTATATGCATCAAATCATAATTCTTTTCACAAAAAGAGCCATCTTTATGCAGACTGCAATGACAGTTTACCCATACACCATGAATGTTATTAAATATAAAGATAACCTCATCTGATACAAGCACATCACCTTCTTTTGCATCTTGAATAGACCAAAGGTGTGCATTATGCTCACAAGAAAAAGGGATACCTTGACCAGTGTCCAACAAATACGCATCATTTGTAATTTCTATTATTTTGCCTGAACAATAGTCATTAACTATAAAATCACCTTCATGAAACTTTGGTTCAACCTTATCAGTAGGTTTATTCTCTCCTTGCTTTTCAATCCAAGCAAGTGCTTCTTCTCTTGTCACGTCAGTATCAAACAGTTTATTACCTTCAAAGATTCTTGAAACTGCTTTAATGAGACCTTTCCTTATCCTCTCATCCTCAAGTTCTTCATGTTTTTCTTTGAGTTCAGGGAAAATATTTTCAATATCTCCGTTTGAGGCAAAATAATCTTTTTTATCCATATCTTCAAGTAGTTTTTTTGCTCTTCTAAGAGCTTGTTCATATCTTTCTTTGTAGTCCATAACTATTTATTTCTTAATTCGTTTATTAGTTTTTGTTCTTCTTCATCGGTCATGCGATAGTCGGGCCTGTAACCAATAAAATCTGAACAGTGATAGCCAAGTTCTTTGCACGGCTTGTTATGTTTTTCACAAAATGCTTGTAGATTGTTATCATCATCATTCCGTGTAACACACCAAGCGCAATGTAAACCTGTGTCACTTATACTGGTATAACATTGTTGCATAATCACAATAATTTTTCTTCGTGTAACTTTAATATCATTTCAACGCAAGCATCAATGAGGTTATCATATACTCCTGAATCAATTGTTGGTTCAACTGCTGTGCCATGATAAACAATATGCCACTTGTTCAATCTTATGTCTTTGCAAATAACTGGGTTTCTATTACCATCATCTATTGTTGGTAATGCTTCAAGCAGTGCGGCAAGTGACCAACAAGGTTCATTATCGTTGAAGCACATATCAGCACTCTCAATCGGTAGTATCTCTGCCAACTTCTTGCTTTGTTCAATGTTTGTAAATGCTTTCATATCTTTACTCTTCAATCTCGTTAAAATCAGTAATATCATATTTCCAGTCCATAGCATCCGCTTCCCTGATATGGTCAGCCAGCCATTCGAATAAGGGTAATCGGCAATCTACCTCGCCAAAGTCAAGTTGCTCGGCAAGTTCATCTGGAATCTCGAAAGTCCCTCCCACTGTATAGGTAACCTCCAAGTCAAGTTCTACTTTCATATCTCAATCTTTATAAGGGTTATTTTCCTCAGTTACTTCAATCGCAAGACCTTTGTCAATCAGTCCTCGATAGTCAAAATGATGAGCATTGAGCCAATCCATTTTAGCAATTTCATTATAATGAGTAAAAGCATAGATTTGTGAAAGTGAAAGTTTCACTTTCTCTTCCTCAGTCATACTTGACATTGGACGGAGATAGAGTTTGCAACTCCCAACATCAAGCCATCCAGCAACTTCTTTTGACTTAAAGTATGGTTCATTTCCCTCTATACCAATAGCTTGAATCAGCCTAATAGATGACCCATTATATTGTACTTTCACTCCATGCGGTAACCTCGCACAGAGGTCTTTAAATAGTAATTCTTTATCTTCTGGTTTCATATTATTCTCCTTTCTTCGGTGGTTGAGGTAGTGGCATCCAGTGGGTTATGCCTATAATTTCAGTTGCCTTGTTTTGAATTTCGCAGTACCATGTTTTCTTGTTTAAGCAAATGCCCACAAAAGCGAAATGATTGCCACCAACAACTGCCAAAACTGGTTCATAGTCTATGGGCAACTCATCCTCAACACTTATCCAGTGGGGGTGTTCATCTGCCCATTGTGCGCCAGTGATAAAATCTTCTTCGCAATATTTTTTGTTTGGCAAATGTTGAGCAATGCCGTTAGCATACACTCTTGCCTCTTTCATTATCTCTTCTTCTCTTGTCATATCAATCTTATTTGCATAGTAAATCCAAGTTGGATTTAACTACTTGATTATTACATCGTTTTTATTTTCGCAATGTTAAAAAGGTGGTCACTCTAAACGTTTTTATCAATTACTTTGGTTATTATTAAATTAAGTAACCACCTTGTAATTAGTTGGTTATAGTCCATCCTCATAGAAGTGAACACTATCCTCAAGTGTGCGAAGGTTGCGCTCTATCATCCTGAGGCTGTCAATGTTGTACTCGGTGGGTTGTTGCTCTCGTTGGCTCTCCACATCTTTCGCCCCGAAGTATAACACCACGATGCCTATTATCACGATGGGCGCAACAAGTGCCAACATCAGCCAACTCTCTTTTCGTTTCTCTCGCATTGCAAATCCTCTCCTTTCTGCCTTATTAGTGTTAGTACTTTTCTTGCCTCTTTGTGATAGGGCATGGTCACGTTCGTTTCGACTGCTCCTATGCCATAGCACACGGTAGCGTGGTCTCGACCCATAAGGTGTCCAATCTGCGTTGTCGTTGCCTCGGTGTACTGGTGCAGACCCCACATGATTAAATGCCTCGCCATGCTCGTTCTGCTATCTCTTCGTTTGCTCATCACATCCAGTGGCGAAATCTTCAGCTCATCGCATACCAGTCGCAGAAACTGGTCTCTTGTGTCAATCATTGTCGGTGTAATCCGTTTAATCGGTCTCATTTTTTGTATCGTTTAAAAAGGCACATCATCCTCAAGTCTTGGGGTTGATGGTGCTGGTTTATAGTTTTCTTGTTGGTAGAATCTCGTTGTGTGTGCATCAAAACCAAGCATCTGCTCACCATTTAGAGAGCCTTGCCTATTTTTACAGCACATAAGCAGAGCCGTTCCCTCGGTGGTGATGTTGCTCCAGTTTTGGCTCATATCAGGGTAGCTGAACTCCTTGCCGTGCCTTTCAGGTCTATACACCAAGTAAACCGAATCTGCTGCATCTGCAATGTCACCACTCTCTTTCAGCTCTTCAAGCCTAGGTGTTGGGTCTTTATCCACGTTGCGCCTCAACTGGGATAATAGCACGATGCAGATTTCAAGTTGTTTGCTCAAGGTTTCAAGCCTATGTGCGATTGATGCCATCTGCTGGTGTCTTTCTCTTTCTCTTGAGCGCAATAGTTGCAAGTAATCAATCACAACCACCTGAACGTTGTGCTGTGCTACCATTGCTTTGATATTCGCTATTACCGTGTCAATGTCTGCCGACCTCACCTCATCGAAGTAGATGGGCAAAGTGTCATCGGCATTCACGGCTGCTGCCCACTCGGTTGCATCCATGTCGGCACGTTTCAGTTTCTCGCCATCCACTCCAGTAGTGAGGCTCAAGATTCTTGTGCCAAGCTGTGCGTTGGTCATTTCAAGCGAGAAGATGCCGACAGCCGTACCACGTTGAGCCACACCCACTGCACAACATAGAGCGAATGAAGTTTTGCCGTTGCTATTGCGCCCAGCAATTATCATCAACTCACCACGTTCAAGTCCACCCTTGTGGTCTATCAGGTCAAAACCGCATGGTGTCCCCTGAGGCATCTCGCCCTTTGCTAACTTTTCGGTGCGCTTGAGAATCTCTTTCAAAAGCATACCCCATCGCATAGACTTC
>Ga0310694_10002761_pt1 | contig 17644 bp, 28 predicted proteins | sample 174DNAGHGhighgp2_FD_203884 | JGI IMG/M metagenome (GOLD analysis project Ga0310694, IMG submission 203884) | Sheep rumen microbial communities from Palmerston North, Manawatu-Wanganui, New Zealand - 1742 DNA GHGhigh gp2 (v2) (version 2) | ecosystem: Host-associated > Mammals > Digestive system... | reverse complement strand
ACCTAAATCACGCTTCAACTCAGCAAGGCTGTTGCCTGACAGCAATATATCCAGGCAATCCCTGGTTCGTGGCAGAATAATCTCAGCTGTTGAAGCCATCAGCCCCGCTGTGCTTCCTCCGCAGCTGCTGACGCATAGCACCACCCTTTCAAAGCCCTGCATGCAGTCTATTTTTTTTTGCAAGTAATCGTGCATCTTATTTGGCTCACTATGCAAACTTTGGGGCAGATATTCCACTCTTGCTTTACTATTCTGCTCCTTTATCGATTGCTCCAGCTCATACCTGATGGTTGGACAAGCCAATATCAACATATCTGCAATCATTTACCGCTCACACATCCTCCACACTCTCAGATTCCGGCTTCAGCCTGATGAGCACAATCTCCGGCGAAACCTGCAAGCGGAAAAGCATCCCCCAGGCTCCATAACCACTGGATACCACAGCTGTCATATTACCGAACTTGCTCGTGCCATAGTCCAGAAAAAACATCTTTCTGGTAAACCTCCTGATAGGCCAGAACTGCCCTGCATGGGTATGTCCGGCCAGATATAAGTCATAGCCAAGCCTTTCTGCCTCCTCTATCCTCACAGGTTCATGTTCCACAAGTATGGAAAATTTTCCCGCCACAGGCATCGGCAGCTTATCCCTGGGATAAAACAAGGCATCCTTCATAGCTGTCACCTGTACATTTTCCAGCATGACGGTCTCGCCAAGGAGGCAGCGAATCCCCTGCTCCGCCAGCTCTTTCTTTTCTCCTTCCACATCCTGTCCGTAGTGGTCATGATTGCCCAGAACCGCAAACGCTCCATATTTTGCCTCAATCCCAGCCAGCCCATGAAAACTGCCATCCTTCAGCACAAAGCTTAGATTTCCATCAATGATATCTCCGCCAAGAATGACCAGATCAGGTTTCAGAGCATTCATATCCCGCACCAGCTTCCGGGCAAAATTCTTGCCCAGCACCATCCCCAGATGTATGTCGCTGGCAAAGGCGACGAGCAGCCCCTGCCCCTTGACCTTCTTCGTAACAAGGGTGATTTCCCTGACAACAGGATGAGATGCCTTGTACCATCCCACCGGAAGAAGCATTCCCAACAAGAAAAGTGCTCCCTTTGCGTAAACAGCAGCCGCCGTTCCCCACCAGGCCCCACAGCCCACCAGATTCAAAATTGCCCAAATAAAAAAGAAGGGCAACAACAGCATGGTTCCATAAAATATAAATACAAAACAGTATCCACCGATCCATGCCAGTACCCTGCTTACAGGAACCGGCAGATGCTCCTCCATGGTGTTGGGCAGAACAAATGCCAAGGGCAACAGCAAAAAGAGCACAAATCCAACAGTTCCCTGCAACTCCTCCACGCCATGCCTGAACATCAACCATTGGCAGAAACTGCATAAAAGGCCAATCCCTCCCAGTGTCGAATAGAAATAATATCTCTGTCTCAGCAAGTTTCCTTCAGCCTCTTTTCGCCCACCTTATAAGGCAATTGTTAAAATTTTGCCGTAGGCAAAATCTTCCAATTAGCCTTTCAACGACGCAACGCTAGTCCCCTTGGGGACGAGGCAGGAGCTATGCTCACAGCCCGTTTGGAGTTCCTCTCTATGATTCATATTCTACCTGATTCCCTCAATACCTCCATCAGGATGTTAATTATTAACATCCTGATGGGCTGTTGTTAGGGCGTGTTGATAAACTCCGCCTGCACGCTACAGCGGCCATTTTTTAACACGCCCTGGTCCAGGCACCCTACGCCTTATGTCCGCCTATCTGACCGTTTCGCTCCCTTGCAGTGGCTCCCGGCAGGAAGTTAATGCCCCGCAAGATGCAATTCCTGCCGTATTTTTCCTTGAGTGCCAGTACCGTCTGCTGCAAGGCCCGTTCCTTGCTGCGGCGCTGTCTGGCTTTTTCCTGGCGCTCTTCCATTGCAGGGTCAGCAAAGAGATCCATTTCCTGAACCTTACTGCGGTGCAGCTCATACTGCTGCTCTGTCATAACACCTGTCGCCGTAACCGTAAGACGCCGCACCAGCAGCCTTGCATCCGCCACCCTGCCAAACAGCTTCCTCATGGCAGACATAAGCAGACTGGCAGACGAAGCAGGCTCCTCCAGATTGATAGAGCCATGAGCCGGAGCCGGTACCATGCGCCCATAATGGTCAATATGCACCCGACCTTCATAGGTTCCGGCTCTTTCACCTTTGAGATTGTCGATATCATAGCCCACATCCAGCACCAGCTGCGACGTTAAATACCTCTTGGCCACTAAATCCAACGCCAGTTGTTCGGTCATCTCCATTATGACCACCCGTGCCTCATGGAAAGCGTAAGCACGCTGCAGCACCTGCCCGCAACTGAGGCTTGTGGACTGGGGTACATAGGCCCTGATGTCCTCTATCCTTACCGGCTCAATCCCCCAGGCATGGTCTATGATCAATTCCGCCCTTACCCCAAATTCCTTGTACAGCAAGTCCTCTGTCCAATAGTCAGGATATCGCCCCAGGGAACACCTGGCAATATCCCCCATCGTGTAGAGCCTGTATTTTGCCAGCCTCCTGGCAATACCATTGCCTATCTGCCAGAAATCTGTCAGGGGCCTGTGCTCCCACAGCTTTTCCCTGTAACTCAGTTCATCCAGCTCTGCAATGCGCACTCCATCCTTGTCTGCGGGCATGTGCTTGGCTACTATATCCATGGCAACCTTAGCAAGATACAGATTGGTACCAATGCCCGCCGTGGCCGTAATCCCTGTCTCATTCAGTACTGCCCGCACCAACTTCATAGCCAGCCCATGGGCATCCAGATGGTAGACTGTGAAATATTTTGATACATCAATAAAGACCTCGTCCACTGAGTAGATATGTATATCCTCCGGGGCAATATATTTCAAATAAATGGCATATATTTTAGTGCTATACTGCATATACTTCGCCATTTGCGGCGGAGCCACAATATAATCCAGCGCCAGCCCCGGATTCTCCCGAAGCTCTGAGGCCAGACAGGACTTTCCTTCCAGCCTGCACCTGGATGTGCTGTATTTCCTCTTGCCATTTATCAGTGCCACCTGCTGTATGACTTCAAAAAGCCTTGGCCGTCCCGGCACGCCAAAAGCTTTCAGCGCAGGTGATACCGCCAGGCAGATAGTCTTTTCAGTGCGAGTGGGGTCTGCCACAACCAAATTAGTATCCAGGGGGTCAAGCCCCCTTTCCACGCATTCCACTGAAGCGTAGAATGATTTTAAGTCTATCGCTACATAGACGGGCTTACTTGCCTCCGGCACAATAACTCACCCCCTCCTAAAATTATTCTAGCACATTTTCCACAAAATAGAAAGTATGTTCTATTTTGTGAGTTATAACTCATTCATTAACTGAATTTTCCTGTTATTTCAAATACTTGCTGATATTTATCTAAAACTGACATAAAAAACTGCCTGCATGAGCGAGCCGCCTTGCTTTGGCTCGTTATACTGCACAACAAAAGGCGGCCTGCCGTAATGACAAGCCGCCAGTTGGCTCCCTTCGTGTGTTCAGCATCACACTATGTAGGCCGATGAACTTCTCTCGAAACTTCAATATAGCACATATACTGTTTTTTTGCTTTAATTTTTAGTAACTACTCACCACTTCCTCAAAAACAAAATAATGTCCATTTTTTCATGTGAGAAGTTTCGGGACTCAAGAAGTAGGTATCCCAGGGGCTCACATAGAATTAATCACTATGGACTGTACGAAAACTTACAGGAGATTGACTATGGCAGATACAATCAGAGCTGGCGACCGTTTCGGTGCCCTCACCGTTATAGATATAGATAATCGTCCCCATCGCACTTCAAGCTGGCTCTGTCGCTGTGACTGCGGCCAGGAAGCATATTTCTGTACCAGCAGGCTGCTAAATGGCAGTGCCAAAAGCTGCGGCTGCAAGAACCACACTGACCGCAACCAGCAAACTGACCTTACTGGCAAGCGTTTCGGTCACTTACTGGTAATCGCCCGCAGTGACAACCCGCGCCGCAAGTCCAAATGGCTCTGCCGCTGTGACTGCGGCAATACGCTGGAAATCCATGCCTCCGGCCTGATAAAGGGACGCAGAACCAGTTGCGGCTGCAGCCACCACTCCAGCAAATATCGCCACGAGGACTTTACCGGCAGACGTTTCGGCCATATGACAGTCATTGCCCGCAGCACCGACCCCAAGAATAAAGCCATGTGGCATTGTGTCTGCGATTGCGGCACTGAGTTCGATGTACGCGCCTCTGACCTTGTGCGAGAGCATCACCACAGTTGCGGCAAATGCAAGTACCACCTCACCCGTGTCAAGGAATCCATGATAGGCAAACGCTATAGCCATCTGGTCGTTATCGGTATTGTTGAACCGGAGCCAAATACCTTCATGCTGCTATGCCGCTGTGACTGCGGAGAATACATCATCACTCCTACCGACCAGCTAACCTATGGCTATGCAAGAAGCTGTGGCTGTGATCTGAAAAATCGCCCCCAACATCAAAAATTATTTTCACCGCAGCCTGTCCTCAGCCCAAAAGCTAAAAACCAACGATAGCATACGTTACCACAAGTCCAGCAGCAACACAGGCATCAAGGGCATTCACAAACGCTCCCGTCTAAAACTCAAGCCATATGAGGCAACACTGACCTGCCAGGGAGAAACCCATTACTTAGGCAACTTTTCAACCCTTGAGGAGGCCGTGTCTGCCCGTCATGCTGCCGAAGAAAAATACTTCCAGCCCCTCATAGATCAACTTGACAAAGATGCTTCCTCCTCCCCAGGATAATACTCCCTCATAAACTCCCCCAGATAAAAATCCACCGTAGTATGGGAATACCCCACAAAGTCAACCAGTTCCCCGCTGCCCATATCCACATGAAGCATACGCTCCCTGATTACCTTTGCCTTAACCGAATCATCCGTTGACTCCAAATACTTCTCCATCCCCCTCTGCAGGACAAGATATTTGTCTCTTAAGCCACATAACCGTCTGAGGGATTCCTCATCTGCCTCCTTTCCATACTCTTCCAGAAATTCGATGTTCCTGCCCAATACTTTGACAAGAGCCGACACTTTGCGATAAGACCATACATCCCGCTCAGGCAGGTCATAATTCATTAACCGTGAAATCTCCTGCAGGAACTTGTCCCGCCATCGCTACAGCCCATTGACATGCATGTGCAGCTTGCAGCTGATAGCCGTGAAATTCCTATGGAGCTTATACTTATCTCTGAGAAAAATCTTCTCAGACTGGCTGGCCTCCGCTATGACAGCCCCAACTATTATCTCACTGCACTCCCGATATAACAGCCTCATGCACAGCTTCTTCAGTCCCCTGCTGTCCGGATCATCCCTGTACAGCTCCTTGACCCTTTCTTCCTGCTCATCACTCAGCTCCTCGTAACCCGTATAATACCTTTCCAATGCCTGCCTGGCCAGGTACATCCTGACTTTCGGTGTTGCTTTTCTCATATGCTGTCCCTTCCGGGGAGGATGTTAATTATTAACATCCTCCCCTATCTATATCCTACATCTTTCTGGACTCACTCTCCACATGCCACATACACGGCTTGGTGCCCATGCGGCAGCCCTGATTACCGTCTTCCAGTACACAGCCAGAGCAAGGTGTATCGCTGGCATCATGACGGCCCTCGCAATAGCTCATGAGCCTGTCCACACTTACCATCAGCTCCTTCTTCTCGGACATCCGACGCAGGCCTGGCGCTGCAACCTGCCCCGATAAATCATCTGCCGGTACCCCTGATGTCAGCTCAGGACTGCCTGCCCCATCATCAGCCTCCTCAGATAACTCTATAGCCTCCTCTGCAGGTCCTGCCGCCGCCGTGCCACAATCATCCTCTTCCAGGGAGCAGCACTCCCCGCTTCCGTTCTCAAGCTGTGCCTGTGCCGCTGACCCTTTCAGGTTTTCTGCTTCCCCAGATGCGGCGAATAGCTCCTCTTTCCTGGCCTTGATGCTCTTCACTGTTATTTCCTGCCCCGCCAGTGACTCCATCAAAGACCGCTGTTCTTCATTGCTCAAATTCGTTAGCTCATGGATTTTCTCTCCCCAATCCATCAGAGAACGGACAGATTCATCTACAACAACAGCAACAGCAACCTGGCCCTTCTCCTTCGACTGCCTTATGGCGGTAATAATGTCACCTGCCGAGCTGAAATCGTCATTCCTGGTATTTACTTTGTCTTGTTCTGGTGTTGTTGTTCCATTGTATTGATTAAGACTTGTAATGTTACTGCTTGTATTATTCGCCCCTGCCAAAGAATCCTGAGAGCCAGAAGCAGCGGGACTTCCCTGGCCTTCACCCGCAGCAGGTTTTTCCGTACACGGCTTTTCCGTGGTCGATTTTTCCGTGCACGGAATTTTAGGGCACGGCCCCCGGACTGCATTTTCCTCCGTGGCGGAAATTTTCCGCTGCGGACTCTCTGCTGATTCGGAGGCAGGTGGTATCTCAATGTTTATTGTGTATAGATTACCTGCGAACTTATTGCCCTCTCCCCTCTGCTGCCTCACACTGACATAACCATGTTCCACAAGCTCCTTCAAATAACTGTTGTAAGTGTCACGGCTAATGCCAAGGTCATAGCAGATAGTATCCCGCTTGGGATATACCTCCCGACCATATACGCAAAGATAACAGTACAGCCCCTTCGCGCCTATCTTTATCGTCCTGTCCCGCATGACCCGCTTGCCGACCACACCGTAACCCTGGTCAAGCACGCTGCCGGGGAACACCTTCAGACGATCCATCTTTTTCTCGTCCATATTCATCCTCTGCTTTCCAAAATATTTGAAATTGCATTTTGAGGATTTATGTGCTAAAATATCAGGTACTTGCAAATTGCTTTTAGCAATAGATCCCCAAAGACCTGGCTGGTGACCTCCATCACTGCCAGGTCTTTTCCTATGGGAAATTCCCCCGGCAATACCCCGTAGCCATCCAAACAACCTCCTTTCACGTAGTCAAGCGTCCAATATATGAATCATTTCCTGCATTAAAAAAACAGCAACCAAGAAATCTCTTGATTACTGCTTACCAGAATAAATATTTGGTTATCATCCAATCATCCTCATCAGAAGGGTATAAAGACCATCACACGGATATTTTCAATCACCCTGGCCCTGTGCCCTCCATAATGGCTTTTAGAATAACGATAGTACCTCTCCCTAAGGTCGAATTCCAACAGCCTGACAAAGCTCCCCAACTGCGTCATATCATAGTGTAAATACTGAGTTTAGCAGAGCAGTCGCTGGCATGAAACACAGCTTCTCGAAGAAAGCATATCCATGGGACAACGCATGCATCGAATCCTCATAACCGGCCTCCATAGCCTTCTGATACCACTTTTTTGCCGTATTCAAATCTATGTACACTCAATGACCAGCCTCATACATCCTGCCCACTGCTACCATCCCTGGAGCTCCTATAACATCACCCCTCTGGGCAGATTTCACATAAAGTTTCATGGCAATGCCGTAATCCTTGGACACTCCAAGCCCTTCCTCATACATATGCCCACGGAGGCAAGTACCGGTTATATCACTACGTTCAGCCTCTTTCTGGTAATATGCTGCAGCTTTTTCGATAAAACAATGATTTTGATACAATCACACCATCTAAACGATTACAACGATTGTACTGTCCACTATTATGCACCGGGTGCAAATTTCCGAGAGAGTAGTCGTTGGATGGTTTATCAAGCCTTATCTGACGGGGTATCTCACGATTGATGCCTAAAATAAAAAAATCGGCGCAGCCGAAGCCACGCCGACAATCTTTCATATGATTTTAGCCTTAATTCAATAACGAGAATTTTTTCAAAGACTCTTCCCCATATTTTTTGCAGTTTCCAGTGATGGATGTCCGGCAATCTCTCCTTGTGCCGTCACTCCGCCGCCAAAGACAGTACCTGCCAATCTCGCCTTGCCAAAGCAGGCAATCCATCCTTTTAATCCATGCACAGCACCGTCCATGGCGTGTTCATCCTCTTCGGCAGCCGTGGCCAACAGGTACACATTCCGGAAGGAATAGTCCGCTGGAAATAGGGGATTTGCTCTGTCCAGCATCGTTTTCATCTGACCGCTCATTTCGTAATAGTAAACGGGAGTGGCGAAGACGAGCGCATCCGCTCTCAGCATTTTCCCGACAATATACGGGGCATCGTCCTTTATCACGCATTCCCCGTTTTTCTGACAAGCCAAGCATCCTTTGCAGAAGGAAATAGACTTGCCGATAAGCGTGACAATCTCCACTTCATGCCCGGCTTCCCTTGCGCCATCCGCAAACGCTTCCGCTAATTTGCTCGAGTTGCTGTTTTTTCTGAGGCTCGTCGAGATAATCAATACCTTCTTGCTCATGGTATCTTCCTTCCCTTATTGAAAAATTTGATATAGCCATAATCCCTATCATCACTAGAGATTCATCAGTTTTCCCCCAAGCTCATTACGACAGAAATATCTCCATTGCCGACAGCCTCCGTTAACCCGGCTGTGTCAACAATCCGACCTAACGGCGTGTAGCGGTAGCTTGTGGCAAAATCCCTATAAAAAAGCACCACCGTGTTGCCGTCATAAAGCATCAAATCCCCGGCATGTATTTGACCGGGATTTTTATCTTGCGTAGGAAGCGATTGAGATAATCGGCAGTATTTCTCATTGTCGTTCAGTTCTCGCATAGTCATTTCCAAAGGAAGAAGTTTCGTAAACTCCTTCGTTGTCATGTTATCCTTAAGTGTCGCAGAAAATACTCTGTTCCCAATTTTTACACTCAAGTGTCTTTCCATGTGTTTCGGCTCCTGTTCTCTCACGTTTTCGGCAGCAGCCCCAGAATCAGTCTGTTTGTCCTCGGCAATTGCGATTCTATCACTTTCGGCAGATGGTTGTGATGTATTGCATCCTAACATCAAGATCACAAATATTGCCATGAGGCCGCCAAGAACATATTTCATGTACATCACCACTTTTTGTTTTATCTCGTTGATTATAATGTATCAGAGGAAACATGACAAATACTTTATTTGTATAATATATTATGCCTATAAGTTATGATAATTTATCTTCACCGAAAATATGATTTTTTTTGCATTTTTCCTTCCACAAAAACATCTACTCTTCATGTACGATTATTTTCTCATCACCCGTGAGTTCCCCGGTCAAAACCGCTGCCCTGGGATTATGCTTATGGAATCCTTGCCGTGCCTTTTCTGCGCTTGCATTGGCATAGCAGTAGCGGCAGCCGTGGATACAAGTATCATAAGCTCCAATATCGAAACTTTCTACACAGTTACATAGGGGACGCTGGCTTTTCGCTTTGCCGGCTTTGACAGACTTGCCCGTGATGCGTTCCACCAGACTGCTGTCAATGCAGGCTCCGTGGCCTATACCGTACAGGTCAAGGTCAATCTCCTCGGAACAAGTCTGGAGCATTACTCCGCTCCCCTTAGCTATCTGCGACAGCCCTGCCGCCAACGCATCCATCTCGGCTTCGGACAATTCATGAAGATTTAGTCCCTGCGTATTTTTCCGTGCTTTGGCGTAAAGGTCTATGAAGCTGATAATGCACCGCTCCACATAAGGAGCAAGTTTCTCAAGCGTATCTTTGAACCAATCCAAATGGGAACCAATTGGATAAGCCTCATTGAGCAGGATGGGGTCATATCGCCATACCACTCGTTCCCTGTCCAGTCGCCGGGATAGTTCCTGCACGGTCTTGATGATGTCCGCCTTGGGGCGAAGATTCTCCTCTATGTCCTTGCCGTATGGCGTAATGGAGATTTGTACATAATAGGGATAGGAGGACAGCTTGTCCAATCCTCCTAGCATGGGCGCAGGGTCTTTCGTCCAAAACACGATGCAGTCCACAGCTTCCGGCTTTAGGGAGATTCTACTCACTTGCTTGCGGTTGAAAGGATTCACCACATCCACATAGCCATCCCGCAGACGCTCACAGAACCAGTCGAAGTAAAATGCCGGGATGTCCGTCCGGCGGCTGGCACTCACTATCATGGCTCCACCTCCGAAATGCGGAACAATCAAACCCATATTCAGGGCTGTTGCCGCCAAAGACGTACGGCACACCAAGAAAAGACATCGCATCGGAAATGATGCTGCGGGCAGCAAGAGATCCACCTCTGCTTACGCCTTCCTCACTCCGCATTATTGCCGCAAAAGTGTTATCATCCACGACTTCGGTCTCTTCCAGCCCCGAATACGACTGAAAATCACGTACCGCCCGCTCCGTGTCCTCCCCGAACACACCATCTTTTTTCAGGTCATAGCCAAGGTAAGTCAGTTGACCTTGCAAACTGGCTACAGTACCAACTGTAGAAAAGTATCTGAATGGCTTGCAAGAAAGCTTTCTGTTTTATCAGGCAGATCGATATGATGTGAAAGGCAAGGAGTATCTGAAAACAGGAGGCAAATACTATGCCGTAGACATGGGACTCCGCAGAACTGTGCTGGGTAATAAATCGGCAGATGCCGGACATATTCTGGAAAATGTCGTATATCTTGAACTATTGCGCCGATATGGCCAGGTTTATGTAGGCAAAGTTGGCAACGCTGAAATAGATTTCGTTGCTATGCAGGAGAGAGAGCCATGCTACTATCAGGTAGCCTACACTGTGATGGACGGGAACATCCTGCAAAGGGAACTTGCACCCCTGAAAAGCGTAAAGGACTACTATCAAAGATATTTGATTACCATGGATTTAGTTCCTTCTGTGTCCTATGATGGTATAAAACAAGTTTATGCTTTAGATTGGCTGCTGGGGAAGTCATAACTTTTCTGCACACCAAAAAGGGAAGCAGAGTTCATGGAACTCATCAAGAAGGATATCCTCATGCTTGGTCCAGCCAGGGCTTCTCTATTTCCTCTGCAGTCATGAACATATCAGCATTCCTCCAAAGCTTCGGGAACCCGCCCGTCGCAAACGGGGTCATCCATATAGACCGCCTCGAATACCAGATTACCCATCTTTGCATGCCAGCAGACCTTGCCAGCCAGGAAGTCCTCAAATTGCTCCTGAATTTCATGCCAGTCGAGTTTCATGATAACCTCTCCTCTCGAAACAAAACTAATCCGACATGCAAAGGATAGCCATTCCTGCTGCTATGGTAAAATTGCCGCCCGCACAGCTAATCCCCTTGCAAAAACCAGCCCGCAAAGCTATCATAGAGTACAGAGTGTGATTACTAAAGGAGCTGAATTCTGGAAGGGCTGACATTTTGTGTCTTATTTTCCAAATCAATATTCAACACCCTCACGGGCCTCGACACCTTTAGCATAGTAGTGCTTGACTTCTTTCATTTCCGTCACCAAATCAGCACGCTCAATTATCCAGTCGGGGGCACATCTTCCGGTCAGCACTAATTCCACATTTCCCGGCACCTTATTCAGCAGTTCTTCGACAGTCTCTCTCCCTATCAGTCCAAAATGTAACGCCACATTGAGTTCATCCAGAATAACCAGACCATACTCTCCTGAAACTACTGTCTTAGCCGCCTTATCAAAACCATCCCTGATTAAATCAACATAATCCTGGGGTGGTTTTCCCTTTGGAAAGATTACTACGTTCTCTCCAAGTTTATCCAGTGAATGCTTACTTAATTTGCCTTCTTCAGCAATAAAAAACGGTTTTCCACTGGTTCTTAATGTAAGCTCAGGAAAGCAATCTTTTAACACTTTCTGCTCGCTGTAGGCAAGGCTCTTCATGAACTGCATAATGTAAACATTCATGCCTGCTCCTATTGCTCTAATAGCCAGCCCTATAGCCGCTGTAGTTTTGCCTTTCCCATTCCCTGTATAGACCTGAAGCATATTGCTGTCCTCCTGATAAATTCCATCATTTCTTCCGACAAGCGTATATACTCTCTATTCTGCATTCTTTCAAAAGCACAGATGCCGAAAACGGTTTTAAGTAACTGCAACTCCAATCCCCTTTCTCATCTGCATGTAGAATAGCTACATCACCAATATTCGATTCTACCTGCCAGTCTTCATTTGTAGTCCCAGGAATAGGCCAGCTATTGCCGTTGCCGCCGTAAACGATGCACCTCATCAAATCTCTAAGTTTAGCATTATCTTGAAAAGACATTGTATATACATCGTTCTGTATATCATCCCCCATACACACGCTTTGCCTGCGAAATGATATTTCTATCATAATTGCCCCCTTGTTGTCACGCTATACCTTGCCAAGCAAGCCCCTCACCTTTCCTGGAACACAATCGTGCCTTCCAATATCCCCAGATTGCTTGATTCATGGAATGTATATGCCTTGGGCGTATATCCCGGCTCCGCATCCTCAGTCAAATACCAGATATGACTGCCATTCGGCTCCCATTGCACAGTATATGGAACCAGCTTCTTCCCTTCAGGCAATTCGATGGTAGTAGACCCTCCGATTCTCTTGGTAATATACTGCGACCCCATGAATAGATACAAGCCCCCGCATATCAGCAGTGCAAAAATTACTGCTCCTATGCCTAATTTTGTCCTTACATTCACTGCTCTCTCCCCCATTCTATTTGTCAGACAAACATTTCTGTAAGGTAAGCCTTCTTTAATGCCTGTAGCTTCCCCAGCTTACGCTGGTGAAGGGTGATAAGGTTATCGAGATTTCGGAAATAGTCGCCAATCTTCTTCTGCTCGTCGTATTGAGGACAGTCGATTGGTATTCCCTTACACACCTCTTTGTTAAGCTTAGGCATAGCCATTCCAGAGTTATACCGGTAAAATACTTACGTTCTAGCGAATTGCATACGAAATTATTTTCATTTCCTGCCTTTACTTTTAAGACATGGGCATGGTTATTAACCCGGTATTTACCACTAGCCAGAAAACACAGGATAATTACGGTCTGTAATATTAGCGCCATCCTCGCTTAACAGTACCAATTCTTCGTCGAAGATATATCCATCGATGTAATCAACAATTCCTGATGCACCATAATAGGAATAAGGACCTGCGACCCTTACGGCTTCTTCTATTGGTTTTCGCATTGTATCAAGAAAATCCACAACATCATCTAACTTCCGCTGTTCCCAGTCATTGGTAAAGCCCCTAAACCTTATTGCCGATATTCCTCTGCTCATGATTCTTCACCGATTTTTTACTTCAGCAACGGATATTTTAGCAATACGGGCTACCTGCTCCGGCAATAGACCATCTCCAAGCATACTTGGCACCAGTTCCCTTTGCTTTTCAGCTCTCCTTGTTCCATACATTGTTCCTGCATGGCTAATTCCTCCTTGTGTATATTATATCATAAAATCTCCGCTGTTCCCAATTACCACTGAATCCCCTTTTTGGACTCCTGTTCTTCATACTCATTATATCATCACCAAGCTCCCTTGGATAATCCATGCTTCCATATTATCATTTTCTTCTCCATCTATTTCTTGACGCTGCGGTCATGAGCTGTCCTGGCGATGTATCCTTCGGCACTGGCCCCAGGAATTTTGCCGACAGCCTGCCCTTGTTGCCGGGGCGTGTGGCCACGCCCCTCAATAGCTCCATACTCTTCAAGGGACAGCCCCAGGCGGAGCTTACGACTATAGCCTCCTGCACAATACTTTTGTCTTTTTGTCCAATTCCCCTGCAAAGAACCTGTCCAGCATCTACTTAAATTCCTCGCGTTCTGGCTATCGCTGCCCCCCTCTCCTGTATATATTCTCCATTTGACCGCCTTATCCTCCAAACGCAGATTTAGACCAGCAAGATGTATATCCTATGGAAAGTCAGTGACCGCCAAAAACATCCATCTTCATTCCATCCAGCTTTAGGTCAATGGCGGCTACCTCCTCGGCAGTCAGTTCAATGCTTGCAGCGCCTATATTCTCCTTCAGCCTGTGCAGCTTGCGGCTGCCTGGGATGGGAATGATATACGGCTTCTTGCAGAGCATCCATGCCAGTGACAATTGGGCAGGTGTGGCTGCTCTCTCTGCAGCCATGTTCTGCAAAAGTTCTCGTAGTTCCTTGCTTTGCTCCATGCCTTCTGCTGTAAACTGAGGCATATTGCTGCGATAGTCCCCTGCCTCCGTGAATTGTGCCGCCTGGTCATACACGCCGGTCAGCAGCCCGTTGGCCATCGGCGAAAAAGCCACGAAGCCAATGCCCAGTTCTTCCAATACAGGAAACAGGCTTTCATGCCAGCGTGCCATCATGGAATAGCGGTTCTGTATCACCGCCACGGAACAAATCTTGTGGGCTCGACGCAAATATTCTTCCTTGGCTTCCGATATGCCCCAGGCGCGGATTTTGCCCTCCTTCATAAGCTCACCCATAACAGCAGCCACAGCTTCTGGCTCTGTTTTGGGGTCAATGCGATGTTGATAATACAGATCCACACAGTCCACGCCCAGGCGCCGCAGGCTGCCCTCCAGGGATTGTCTGATCACAGTCGGGTTGCTGTCCAAGCGCAAGGAACGGTCAGCATTATGCTGCACTCCAAACTTGGTGGCAATTATAACCTTATCCCTTATAGGCTTCAATGCCTCTCCTACCAGTTCTTCATTGTAGGAGATCGAGCCATCTGCATTTTCACCTGTATAGCATTCTGCTGTATCAAAAAAGGTATAGCCTGTTTCATAAGCCTCCCTAATGATCTTTACTGCTTCCTTCTTCTCCACGGCCTGCCCATAGGCATGGCTGAAGCCCATGCATCCCAGCCCCACAGGCGACACCTGCAAATCCGTTTTGCCTAATCTTCTTCTGTTCATGCTGTTTTCTGCCTTCCCTCAGTCTAATTTCTTTACCACCCTGGCAGGCACCCCTACAGCCACGCAATTATCCGGGATATCCTTTGTCACCACGGCCCCGGTACCAATAATGGCATTCTCACCTATGGTCACCCCCGGCAGGATGCTCACTCTGGCACCAATCCAGGCATTTTTCTTGATATGGATTTCCTTGGTCATAACTGTGCGGATATTTTTCGGTTCATGGTTGACTGTGAAAAGCCCTACTTCCGGCCCCAGCATAACTCCATCTTCAATGGTGATGGTGCCCAGAGACATCATGGTCAGATTGTGATTGGCAAAGACATTCCTGCCCACAAACACCCGCTTGCCGCAATCAATCTGAAAGGGCGGCGTAAAATAGGAATCCGCAAGCTCCGTGCCGGACAAAAGTTCTTTTTCTTGCTCCAGAATCTTTTCCCTGTCCCTGACATCCGTAGCATTTATCTCTTGGCACAGCCTGGCACAACGCCCCAGTTCACTGTGAACCTGCTCCACATAGTCTTCCTGCCGAATATCATAGGCAGCCCCCTTGCGCATTTCCTCAAATACATCTTTGCTCATGACAAATTACCTCCATTATCATCAGAACACTTCACACTGACTTAACCATTCCTTCACTTTGGGACGGAGGTTCTCCCCCTCCTGCTGAACCTTCTTGCCTGATAGTCCCAGCCCCGGCAATTTGACCTTGGCACCCTTGGCATGGCGAGAAATCACACTGTCTTCAAGTCCCGTCATAACATCTCCCGCCGAAGTGCAGAAGGGTATGACCGTCTTGCCGCTCCAGTCGTAGCTTTCGAGGAAAGTGTAAACCGGCATGGGCAGATCGCTCCACCAGATGGGATAACCCAGGAATACGGTATCATAATCCTGAAAATTCCTTATTTTATCTGCCAGCAGGGGACGGGCCTCCTGCTCTTTTTCTGCTTTTGCTTCCTCGGTGCACTGCCGGTAATCGGCAGGATATTCCTTCACTGTCCTGATCTCAAAAGTATCTGCACCAGGCAGCTCTTGGGCAATAATGTCCGCCAGAATATGGGTATTGCCCTTTTCCACATAGCCTACCTCATAATTGTCCCCCTTGCGGGAAAAGAAGGCCACCAGAATTTTCTTCCCGGCTGCCTTTGCTGGTGCAGAGCCGGCATTTTCTGCCGTCACGGCAGGAGGCGCTGCCGATTCTCCGAAGAAATTGCAGCCGGTAAACAACAGCCCCAGGGTTCCAAAACCTGCCATATGGATAAATTCTCTGCGCTTTATGCCCATAATACCTCACAGCTCCCCCTTCTTCGTGATGACAAAGTGCTGCTCACGCTCCTTGATAAGCCATTTCCCCTCCTGCTTCACAAGCTTGTCTGTGTAGCGGATATAATTGTCTGACACCATATCCCGGCCATTTTCCTCCATCACCAGGGCTGCCCGGCAATAGTGCACATCCGTGGCCTTGTTCCCCTCCACAGTGATGACCTGCTGGCCGTTTTGATGGTGGGAGGCCTTGATGCCGCCGGTAAAGGCACTGAACTGCTTTTCCAGTGTGTCCCGTCCGTGGATATCCATGGTGAGCTTGCCTCCCATATAGACCATGACATGTACATCTTCGGTGAAATAAGCCATCTGGGCGGGCACATCACACTCCAGGTTGGCAAAACCATCAATTACCTCGCGAATAGCTTCCTTGGCTTCCAAAATCTCCAGTGACATTTGACATTCCCCTTTCACTACGTCAGTATTTCCTTTCATTGAGTTTACTAGGTGTCCAGTAAGTTTATTATATCCATTTACTATAGGCAAATCCAATCGTAAATTTAGATTGTCAATCAAATTATTATATTAAACTCATTGCATTCCCCCGCAGCAGACGCTATACTGCAAATGAGAAGGCCATGCCCATGAATACCAAGCAAATGGAACACATAAGCGAAAATCCCTCCACGCCTTCATTGGGCTGTTGCAGCATTTCTACCGGGATCAGCCGGATCTCAAAGTGTGATTTACAGGCCATAAGCTCATTTCTCTTTGCCCGGCAAATGTTCAAAAAAACTGGCAGTTCTCTGCCAGCTTCCCTTGAGCTTCATTTCGTATACTTCTCCCGAGTCATCACCATACAGATGCTTACCTCCGGCCTCCACCCTGAGCCCGTAATCCTGAACCTTTCTGACAATATCCTGCATAACCTCAGTAGTCTGCCTTACTTCCACCGCACGGCAGGGAGAAGCATTTACCCCGCTGACCTGGCTGCTGTAGGTGCTGACAACCTCCTCCATATGAATCCTGCTGGCTCTCGCCTCCCCGGCTTGCCAGAAAGAGATGCAGCGCAGCACCCCCATACCCATCACCAGTGCCGCTGGCAGAAAGTCACGGCATAAATGTCTGTCAAATCCCCCTCTGCTCAGTCCGGCTCTTGCTTTGTCGAGTACCTCCATCAATGCCATATAAATCCCTTCGGCATGGGAACTATAATCCTTACCCCTGCCTCAGTGTCAGCAATCCTCACCTCTTCAAAGCTCTGCCGAAGCGTACCCGGGTAGTTCTCCATAGAATGAGAACAACCATAGCACACAACCCCGGCACTATTCCTTTCCTGTCTTTAAGCATACAAAAATCCTCCCCATCAATTATCCATGCTGATGGAGAGGAAAAATAACACGAAGTTGCAGGCAGAGCCTCCATCTGCCACGTGACTTTTAGGTTATTACAGAAACGGGAGACATCTATTTGCCTCGTTATTATAAAAATAACAACATATTATTTCTTATCTTCTTCAGCTTGAGAGTCAAAAGTTCTCCACTATCAAGCTACCCATGAGTCACTGTCACCCCAAGGGCTTGTCTGATGTTGCTGAATTAAGTGCAGTATGCTGTTTTTGCTGGATTTTGCCAATA
>Ga0310694_10002757_pt1 | contig 17677 bp, 18 predicted proteins | sample 174DNAGHGhighgp2_FD_203884 | JGI IMG/M metagenome (GOLD analysis project Ga0310694, IMG submission 203884) | Sheep rumen microbial communities from Palmerston North, Manawatu-Wanganui, New Zealand - 1742 DNA GHGhigh gp2 (v2) (version 2) | ecosystem: Host-associated > Mammals > Digestive system... | reverse complement strand
ACGCCCTGGACCAGAAGGTGGTCGAGCAGCTGCCTGAGTTCCCGGGTGGAGCCGTGGCGCTGATGAAGTGGCTCACGAAGAACCTGCGCTATCCACCCTATGCACGCCAGCAGAAGTTGCAGGGGCGTGTCGTCACCCAGTTCATTGTCAATGCCGACGGTTCGCTCAGCGACCTGAAGGTGGTCCAGCCGGTAGACCCGTCGCTCGACCGCGAGGCGTTACGCGTGCTTCGCATGATGCCGGCGTGGAAGCCCGGACAGCAGGACAATAAACCGTGCCGCACGATGGTCTGCATACCCATTGTGTTCAAGCTGTGACCTTATAGACTTTAAGAATCTTAAAAGACCCTACAATAATAATATGTATCATTCCGACGAACTACTCCAGAAGGTGAATGCCTTCATCGACTCGCTGGCTTACGACCGTCAGCCGTCGTCGCTCTACGACCCCATCAAGTATGTCCTCTCCATCGGCGGCAAGCGCATTCGCCCTGTGCTGATGATGCTGGCCTACAATCTCTATCGTGAGGACCCTGAGCGCATCCTGATGCAGGCCGTGGCCTTGGAGACCTATCATAACTATACGCTCCTGCACGACGACCTGATGGACAATGCCGACATGCGTCGCGGTCATCAGACGGTCCATCGTCGCTGGAACGCTAACAAGGCCATCCTCTCCGGCGACTCCATGCTGGTGCTGGCCTATGAGCGGATGCAGCAGTGCGACGCCCGCCACCTGCCTCAGGTGCTCAGCCTCTTCACCGAGACAGCCCTTGAGATAGGCGAGGGACAGGAGTACGACATGGCCTTCGAGACGCGCAACGACGTGACCGAGGACGAGTACATTGAGATGATACGCTTGAAGACGAGCGTGCTGTTGGCCTGTGCCGTGAAGATGGGTGCCCTGCTGGCCGACGCCCCCGAGGCTGATGTTACGAACCTTTACAAGTTCGGCGAGCAGCTGGGCTTGGCGTTCCAGCTGCAGGACGACCTGCTCGACGTCTACGGCGACCCGCGGGTGTTCGGCAAGGCTATCGGTGGCGACATCACGTCGAACAAGAAGACCTATATGCTCATCAACGCCGTCAACCGCGCCGACGCTGCCCAGCGTGCCGAGCTGCTGCGCTGGATTGAGGCTCGCGACTTCGACCGCGACGAGAAGGTGCGCGCCGTCACCGCCCTCTACGACCAGATTGGCATCCGCCAGCTCTGCGAGGAGAAGATTAACCATTACTTCGAGCAGGCACGCCAGACGCTCGATGCTGTCAACGTTGCCGACGAGCGCAAGATCCACCTGCGCACCTATATGGACGACCTGCTTCACCGTAATAAATAATTCATTCTCCATTGTCAATTCTTAATTATACTGACACCCATTGCCATCTCGATGGCGAGGAGTTCGCTGAGGACCGCGAACAGGTCATTGAGCGTGCACGCGAGGCTGGGGTAGGGAAGATTTTCCTGCCCGCCATCGACTTGTCGACGTCGCGCCGCATCCTCGACCTCTGCCGTCAGTATCCCGACTACCTCTATCCGATGGTCGGTCTGCATCCCGAGGAGGTGCGTGCCGACTGGCGCGAACAATTGGAAAATATCAAGCAGCTTCTCTTTCCTCTCTCCTCTAAAATCATCGCCATCGGCGAGGTCGGCCTCGACTTCTACTGGAGCCGAGAGTTTGAGCAAGAGCAGCAGGAAGCCTTCGAGGAGCAGGTGCGGTGGTCTGTGGAGACGCGACTGCCGCTGATGATTCACTGTCGTAAGGCGCAGAATGAGCTGGTGGCTATCCTGCGTCGATACGCTAAGGACCTGCCTGGCGGTGTATTCCATTGCTTCACGGGCAACGAGCATGAAGCGGCCGAGTTGCTGCAGTTCGATGGTTTCGTGCTGGGCGTTGGCGGTGTGCTGACGTTCAAGAAGTCTCATCTGCCGGAGGTGCTGCCTGCTGCCGTCCCGCTCGACCGCATCGTGCTGGAGACCGATGCGCCCTACATGGCTCCCGTGCCCATGCGCGGACAGCGCAACGAGCCTGCCTATACGCGCTACGTGCTGGAGCGGATGGCCGAGGCCTACGGCGTCAGCCAGGAGACGCTGGCTGCACAGACCAATGCTAATGTGGCCCGTGTCTTTGGCGTCAAATGATAAAGAATATTAATTTTCATTTTCCGATTCTCAGTTTTCAATTTATATTTGTACCTTTGCAGTCGCATTTTTGGAGAGGTGCTCGAGTGGTTGAAGAGGCACGCCTGGAAAGCGTGTAACCGGCAAAACCGGTTCGCAGGTTCGAATCCTGTTCTCTCCGCTTTTTTAGTTTATGTTATGAAACGACTCATACTGCTATTTACATTATTCTTGAGTTTGAGTGTTTCGGCTCAAACAACCCCTACCGATTCAACGATAAACGACTCAGCGACGGTTGCTACTGTTGCGACTGACTCACAGCTTCTGGACTCGTCGTTGGTCGACTCGGCCCTTGTTGCCGAGGCTGAGGCCATGGATATGGACGAGCTGGAAGGTAAGTCGTCGTTGCATCAGCAGCTGAAGTCGAAGTTCATCGACGGTTCACCGTTCTTCATGTCGCTCGTTGCGTTGGCGCTGGTCTTAGGTCTTGCGTTCTGCATTGAGCGCATCGTCTACCTGACGCTGTCGGAGATCAATGCCAAGAAGCTCTTGGCCGATGTCGACAAGCTGGTAGAGAACAACGACGTGGAGGGTGCCAAGCAGTTGTGCCGTAACACCCGCGGCCCCGTTGCCAGCATCTGTTTCCAGGGACTGCTGCACATCCGTGAGTCGATGGACGACATCGAGCGTTCCATCATGTCCTACGGCTCGGTGCAGACGGCCAAGCTGGAGAAGGGTTGCTCGTGGATTAAGCTGTTCATCGCTATGGCGCCGTCGTTGGGATTCCTCGGCACGGTCATCGGCATGGTGATGGCTTTCGAGCAGATTCAGGTGGCCGGCGACATCAGCCCGACCATTGTGGCTTCGGGCATGAAGGTGGCGCTCATCACCACCATCTTCGGTATCGTGGTGGCTCTGATTCTACAGCTTTTCTACAGCTATATCACCTCGAAGATTGAGCACCTGACGTCGCAGATGGAGGAGTCGGCGGTCACGTTGCTCGACACGATTATGAAGTACAAGAGAACCGAGAACTGAGCGTTGAGAACTGAGAGCTATGGGCGAGAGTGATATCCTGATTGACATCATCATCATTGCGATGTATGTGCTGTTGGCCGCCACGCTTGGCGTCAGCGCGTGGTCGGCGTGGAACGGGGTGCGTACGCACCAGCGCCGCCAGTCTACGCGCATTGGCTACGCCGTTGCCGGCTTCACCGCCCTTGTGCTCGCCGTGACGTGGCTGTTGGGCTCCACCCGTCCTATCGTCTCCAACGGCAAGGTGTTCGACAGCCCGCTGTGGCTGCGCCTGACCGATATGTTCCTCTGGTCGTCCATTATTCTTATCATCGTATGTTCGGTCATCGTCGTCATCGCCAGGTTCCGTCGCTGAACACCACCTCCACGGCCGACATCTCGTTCATGCTGCTGGTGTTCTTCCTTGTCACGTCGTCCATGGACAGCGACAAGGGTCTCCGCCGTCAGTTGCCGCCACCGCCGCAGCAGGAGCAGCAGGCCGTCGACATTCAGCAGGACGACATTCTCACCGTGACGCTCGATGCCGCCAACCGTGTTGCCATTGACGGCGACACGCTCAGCACGCGCCAGCTGCAGCTGCGCATCGTCGAGTTTGCCGCCGTGGCTCCCAAGCGCCGTGTCATAGCCCTCGATGTGGATCCTGATGCCACCTACGACGCCTACTTCCATCTGCAGGAAAGTGTCGTCGAGGCCTACCGCCGCCTGAAGGTGGCACCACGTGTCAGCGAAGTCGTCGAGGAACGAGGAGCGAGGAACGAGGAAGGAGAAAGGAGGAACGAGGAATGAGACACCACATACACCGTCGTGAGCACGAGGTGCCCGAGCTGAACATGGCTGCGCTGCCCGACTTGATTTTTACCGTGCTTTTCTTCTTTATGATTGTCACGCACATGCGCGATGTGGAGAAGCACGTGCGCTACGAGGTGCCTGCCGGACAGCAGATGGAGCAGGTGGGGCATCAGAAGAACGTGGTCTATATCTATATCGGCCGTCCCGTCGACGGCTCTTCCGACAACTACCAGATTCAGCTGGGCAACACCATCGGCGAGGCTTCGGACATTCCTGCCTTCGTCGACGGCGAGCGTCGCCGCATGTCGGCCGAGGACCAGGAGCGCATGGTGGTCTGCCTGCGTGCCGACCGCCAGGTGCCCATGCGCCTCATCAACGAGGTGAAGCAGCAGCTGCGCAACGCCTATGCGCTGAACGTCACCTACTCAGCCGTGAACGGGAAATAACAATAACAGGGTAGGGGCGTCTTCTCTGTCTAACGCTCGTAGTCGACAAAAGCGTAGCTGTATTGATGGCGCTCGTCGGGCTCATGCTCCTCGCGGCTCACCTCGTGCCAGTCGCTGTAGTCGGGGAAGAAGGCGTCGGCCTTCTCGGGCTCGTCGTCAATCTCCGTCAGACAAAGACGGTCGGCCTTGTCCAACAGTCCCTCGTAGAGACTGGCGCCGCCGATGATGAAGATTTCCTCGTCAGGCATACAGGTGAAGAGGAAGTGGTCCCACGAGGGGAAACACTCGCAGCCTGGCAGTTCGCTGACCGATGTCGTCAGCACGCAGTTGCGGCGGTTGGGCAGCGCCCCCTTTGGCAGACTCTCAAACGTGCGGCGCCCCATCAGGATGGTGTGGCCCGTCGTCAGCTGCTTGAACCGCTTCAGGTCGTTCGGCAGCCAGTATATCAGTTTGTTCTCATAGCCGATGGCGCGGTTCTTAGCCACGGCAGCAATCATCGAGATCATTTATAATTTACGATTTAACGATTTACAATTTATTTTCAATTTAATTATTTGGCTATTTACCTTTTTACGATTTATTTTCAATTTAATTATTTGGCTATTTACCTTTTTACGATAAATAATACAATTCTAAAATCGTAAATAAATCGTAGATCGTAAATAGTCAAATAGTAAATATCAAACTGAGACTTCGGCTTTGATGTGGGGATGGGGATCGTAGCCCTCGAGCTGGAAGTCCTCGAACTGGAAGTCGAAGATGCTCTTTACGTCGGGGTTCAGTTTCATCACAGGCAGTGGGCGCGGCTCACGCGTCAGCTGCAGGCGGGCCTGCTCCAGGTGGTTCAGGTAGAGGTGGGTGTCGCCCGTGGTGTGGACGAAGTCGCCCGGCACCATCCCCACGACCTGCGCCATCATCTGCAGCAGCAGGGCGTAGGAGGCGATGTTGAACGGCACGCCGAGGAATGTGTCGGCACTTCGCTGGTAGAGCTGCAGGCTGAGTCGCCTGGGAACCTCTCCTGACCTCCCCGAAGGGGAGGAACCTTGCTCCCCTCCTTCGGAGGGGCAGGGGGAGGTATAGAACTGGAAAATCGTGTGACAGGGCGGCAGCGCCATGTCGTTCACCTCCGCCACGTTCCATGCCGAGACGATCATGCGGCGCGAGTCCGGATTCGTCCGCAACTGGTCCACCACGTACTGTATCTGGTCGATCGTGCCCCCTTGGTAGTCGGGCCACGAGCGCCACTGGTGTCCATAGACGGGTCCCAGTTCGCCGTTCTCGTCGGCCCACTCGTCCCAGATGTGAACATTGTTCTCTTGCAGGTACTTGATGTTGGTGCTGCCTTTCAGGAACCAGAGCAGTTCGTAGATGATTCCCTTCAGGTAGAGTTTCTTCGTGGTCAGCAGGGGGAACCCGTCGGCCAGGTTGTAGCGGCTCTGCGTGCCGAAGATGCTCAGCGTACCCGTGCCCGTGCGGTCGCCCTTCTGTGCGCCCTCGGTGAGTATGCGGTTCAGTATGTCTAAGTATTGTTTCATAGTCTTTTCTTGATTTTGTTGCAAAGGTAATAAATAATTGTGAATTCTCTCGTTGAAAGCGAAATATTTTTTTCCTCTTTTACGCGTATCTACTCGCGCGCGTATATATGACTGTTTAAAGGAAAAATAACCCGCTTATCCCGCTTATCTCGCGGTCTTGTATACTGTGAGATAAGCGAGATAAGCGGGATGTTTTTCGGTTTCGCTATATACGCGCGTATAATACGCGCGCGCATTACGCGTATATGTGTAGTTTAAGCGGAAAATAACCTACCTATCCTACCTATCCGACAGAAAAAGTGGGGTGCGGATAGGTAGGATAGGTAAGATGAATTTTTATTCAGCTATCATGTATATATATACGCGCGCGAAGTGATTTTCTGGTAGAGCAGCCCTTTAGAGTTGTAGAGTGGCGCTTTACGTTTCTAAAGGGCCACTCTACGATCGTAAAGCGCCACTCTACGACGCTAAAGTGGCACTTTAGAAACCTAAAGTGCCACTCTATAAGGCGAGTTGCCAAAAGTGCATAGGGGCGAAAAACGCGCGCGCCCGAACAACTACTTGCTGGTACCCACAATCTTGGTCTTCGGCTGTTCGCGGTTGCGGCGGTTGACGACGGTGACGACGGCCTGTGCCAGGTTGAGGAAGGCGAGGCCCGTGGCGGTGTCGCTGCTCAGGGCGGCCGGCTCGCCGCTGTCGCCGCTGTCGCAGATGCTCTGCACGAGCGGTATCTGAGCCAGCAGGGGCACCTGCATCTCCTCGGCCAGCTGCTTGCAGCCCTCACGGCCGAAGATGTAGTAGCGGTTCTCGGGCAGCTCGGCAGGCGTGAACCACGCCATGTTCTCGATGAGTCCGAGGATGGGCACGTTGACCTTGTCGTTGCGGTACATGTCGATGCCTTTGCGTGCGTCGGCCAGCGCCACCTGCTGGGGCGTGGAGACGATGACGGCGCCGGTGATGGGCAGCGTCTGCAGCAGCGTCAGGTGGATGTCGCTGGTGCCCGGCGGCGTGTCGAGGATGAAGTAGTCGAGCTCGCCCCAGTCGGCATCGGCAATGAGCTGCTTCAGGGCGCTGGTGGCCATGCCGCCGCGCCACAGCGTAGCGGTGGTGGGGCTGACGAAAAAGCCGATAGAGAGCAGCTTCACACCGTACTTCTCAATAGGACAGATGAGGTCGCGCCCGTCCTTCTTGACGGCGTAGGGACGCTCGTCCTCAACCTGGAACATCTTGGGCATGGATGGACCGAAGATGTCGCAGTCGAGCAGTCCCACACGGTAGCCCAGACGAGCCAGCGCGATGGCGAGGTTGGCTGAGACGGTGCTCTTGCCGACGCCACCCTTGCCGGAGCTGACGGCGATGATGTTCTTAACACCCGGCAGCAGCTGCTCGACGGCGGGACGGGGAGCCGACTTGAACTCGGTGACGATCTCGACGTCGAGGGCGTCGGGGGCGGGGAATGTTTGTGCGACGTGGTAGCGGATAGCCGCTTCGGCGGCCTTAACCGTTGATTTCAGAAAGGGGTCGGTGTCGCGTGGGAACTCGAGTACCACCTTCACCTTCCATCGGGTCTCCCCTCCTTCGGAGGGGATGGGGGAGGTCGTCGGTGTATCGGCCACCATGCCGCTCTCCACGAGGTTCTTCTTCGTGCCGGCATACACGACGGTAGCCAGCGCGTCCATAATCAGTTTCGGATAAAGTGTCATTTCTCTTTGATAGTGTTAATCTTCAGCCAGTCCTTGTTGGAGGTGTAGACCGAACGGCAGCCCTTCGGAACAAAGAAGGTGCAGCTGACGACACCCTTGAACGTGTTTCGGGCGATGGCTGGCGGGTTGGGGCTGTTGAGGATGACCTCGCGCAGCGACGGGCACTTGGCGAACGCCTCGCCGCCAATCTTCTTCAGCGATACCGACAGCTCGGCACGCGCCAGCATGATGCAGTCGTAGAAGGCATCGCTGCCGATGCTTGTGACGGAGACGGGAATGACAATCTCCTGCAGCGAGCTGCACTTCTCGAAGGCATCGTCGCCAATCTGGGAGACGGCAACGGGCAGCTTGATTTGTGCCAGCGTGGTGCACTCCTGGAAGGCCTTGGTGCCAATCTTCTTGATGGTCGTGGGCAGGGAGACGCTGCGCAGCGTGGTGCAGCGGTAGAAGGTCTTACTGTCGATCTCCTGAACCACGCCGCCGACGACAACGCTGTCGAGGCTCGAACAGCCCTCGAAGGCTGAGCTGCCGATGCTCTTCATCATATTCGGAAGGATGGCCTCGCGCAGGGCGGAGCAGCCCTCAAAGGCCGAGCTGCCCAGCTTCTGGAGCGACGAGGGGAAGTCGAGTGCCGTCAGCGTCTTGCAGTCCTTGAACGCATTGCTGTCAATCGTCTTTACCGACGACGGAATGTTGACGGAGGTGAGCGACGTGCAGCCCAGGAACGTGTTGGAGTTGATGTCGTCGATGCTGCCCTGCAGCGAGACGGTGGTCAGCGAAGCGCAGTTCTTGAAGGCGCCGCTGCCCATCTTCGACAGGTTCTCAAAGGTGGCACCCGTCAACGACTTGCAGTCCTCGAAGGCGTTGCTGCCTACCTTGCTGACGCTCGCCATCTCGATGGTCGACAGGCTGATGCAGTCCTCGAACGCCGAGTTGCCAATCTCTTCAGCCGATTCCGGCAAGTCGATGGATGCCAGCGCTTTACAGTCGCGGAAGGCGTCGTTGCCGATGACCGCAAAACCCTCAGGCAGAGTGACGGAAGCCAGACTCTGGCAGCCCTTGAAGGTGGCGTTGTTGATCTTCTTGACGCCAGAAGGTATCACGATGGCCGTCAGCGCCTTGCAGTCCTCGAAAGCATCGCTGCCAATGCTCACGACAGCTTCCGGAATGGTGATGGTCGGCAGACTCTCACAGTCCTCGAAAGCCTTGTTGCCGATGGTCTTGATGCCATCGGGCAACTGCAGCTCGCGCAGGGCGGTGCAGCCGTCGAAACAGTTGTTGGGAATGTTGGCGAGGTCGCGCGGCAGTACCGCCTTCACCAGCATCTTGGCACCGGCGAACATACCGTTGGGCAGCTCGTTGGCCTTGGTTTTCATGCCGTCCTTGCCCTCGGTAATGACGGCGTCGGACAGGTCGATGCTGGTGACGAGGCACTCGCCCTCAATCTTCTTATTGACTTTTGTGCGGTTGACAATCTGCTGCAGCAGTTTCAGGTCGGCACCGTTCAGCGGACCGCTGACTTTCAGTTCGGCCACCTTGAAACGGACGTCGTCGGGCAGCTGGGCGGCCAGCGTGCCAACGGAGTCGACGCTGACGTTCTTCGACTGTGCCTGTGCCATGAGCGGCAGCAGGGCAGCCATGATGATTAGAATACCCTTTTTCATAGTCATGTATGCTTTTGGTTATTTTGCTTTGTCAAGTGAGCTGCGCTTCGTACGATGGTACGAGCGGTAGTCGTCGAGCTCTATCTCCACGTCGGGCTCCTCAAGAGCCGTAGAGTGGGGCAGCTGCCAGCGCATATACTTGATGTTCAGTCCGCGGGCTATCCACATCGACTCGTAGTACGTTTGTACGGAGAGCGTGGCTGGCTCGACGTTCTGCGCCGACAGCGCGTCGTGATAGAGGTCCTCGGTGCGGAAGTCGACAGGCAGCTGATTCTTCTCAACCATGTAGGTTGTGTAGGTGAAGAGAAAGTTCGAGTCGGTCTTCAGGTGGATGGTTCCACCGTCGACCAGGAAACGGCGGTAGCGCTCCAGGAAGTAGGTCGACGTGAGGCGCTTGCGCGGATTCTTCATCTGCGGGTCGCTGAACGTCAGCCAGATTTCCTGTACCTCGTTCTCAGCGAAGAAACGGTCGATAATCTCGATGTTCGTACGCAGGAAGGCCACGTTCCGGAGACCCTCGTTCAGGGCCTGCGTGGCACCCGTCCACATACGCGCACCCTTGATGTCGACGCCGATGAAGTTCTTGTCGGGGTAGTTGCGTGCCAGTTCAACGGCATACTCGCCCTTGCCGCACCCCAGCTCCAGGACGATAGGGTTCTGGTTCTTGAAGTACTGCTCGCGCCAATGACCCTTCATCTCAAAGGGCACGTGTTCCACTACCGAATAAGGGTACTGGAACACGTTCTCATAGGTCTCCATGTCGGCGAATTTCGCCAGCTTGCCTTTTCCCATCTGTCAATTTAGAATGTAGAGTTATTCTCGCTTCGCTGCGACAACTCTTAATTCCCAACAATTTTCAATTTTGATGCTTCGCATCGAAGTCGCTCACGCTCGGCATAGCTCAAGCAAGCTTGGCTCTGCTCTCGCTTAATCGCGACTTTCAATCTTCAATTTACTCAATAACGACGGTCGTCCAGCCGTGCTTGTCCTCAAGCTCGCCATACTGGATGCCGCGCAGGGTGTCGAACAGTTTCTTCGACATGGGTCCGGGCTTGTCGCCGAACGAATAGCGCTTGCCAGTGTCGAGGTCGTCGATATAGCTGATAGGACTGATGACGGCGGCTGTACCGCAGGCACCTGCCTCCTCGAAGGTCTCGAGCTCCTCCTCGGGGATGGGGCGGCGCTCCACCTTCATGCCCAGATCCTCGGCCACCTGCATCAGTGACTTGTTGGTGATGGAGGGGAGGATAGAGGTAGACTTCGGCGTGATGTAGGTGTTGTTCTTGATGCCGAAGAAGTTGGCGGCACCACACTCGTCCATGTATTTCTTCTCCTTGGCGTCGAGATAGAACTCGCAGGCGTAACCCTTCTCATGAGCCAGGTTGTTGGCGAAGAGGGATGCAGCGTAGTTACCACCGACCTTGTACTTACCCGTGCCGAGAGGAGCTGAGCGGTCGTAGTCGCGGATGATTACGTAGGGATTGGCGGCGAAGCCACCCTTGAAGTACGGGCCTACGGGGGTGACGAAGATGAGGAAGCAGTACTCCTTGGCGGGATGCACACCCACCTGGGCACTGGTACCGATGAGCAGCGGACGGATATAGAGCGTGGCACCGCTCTCGTAGGTGGGAATCCACTCCTGGTTGAGGCGGACCACCTTCTTCACCATCTCTGTGAACAGCTCTGTGCTGACCTCGGGCATCATGATGCCGCGGCAGGTCGACTGCAGACGGGCGGCGTTCTCATCGACACGGAAGATACGTACCTTGCCGTCGGGACAGCGGTAAGCCTTCAGGCCCTCGAAAGCCTCCTGACCATAGTGCAGACAGGTGGCGGCCATGTGCAGATTCAGATACTCGTCGGACGAGACCTCAATCTCGCCCCATTTGCCGTCGCGATAGTAGCAGCGGACATTGTAGTCGGTCTTCATGTAACCGAACGAAAGGTTTGCCCAATCTAAGTTTTTCATTGCTTTCTATGCTTTAAAATTCTAAATTGCTTGCAAAAGTACGCAATTTTGTTGGAATCAGCAATAATTTGACAGAAAAATAGCTATTCGCCTAATATTTTCTTGATTTCCTCGTCGGTCTTGGTCAGCTTGGTCTTGCACACGGTGATGAGCTCGCGGGCTCGTTTCAACTTCTCTGACAATTGGTCGATGTCAAGCTCGTTGTCCTCCATCTGGCGGACGATGGTCTGCAGCTCTTCAAAAGCGGTTTCGTATTTCGTTTCTTTCATCGGATAATTGATTTGATGGTTCCTTTTTCCAGTCGTGTCTCTATCTCGTCGCCTTCCTTCAGCTGGTCAGCCCGACGAACAGCCTTGCCGTTGAAGAGCGTGATGCTATAGCCGCGGCTGAGCAGTAGCATCGGGTCAAGATTCTTGACCTTCTCCTCTATCAGTTCCAGGCGGTGTCGTTCGTGGGTCAACCGCCGCTGGACGAGCAGGGGGATGGTCTCCGTGAAGCGGCTGATCTTCAGTTGCTCTTTCTCCATGCGGCTTAGCACGCTATTCGCCATCCGGTGCTCGGTATCGCTGATGACATCGAGCACTTCCTTGAGGTGGGCAATGAGGAAGGCGGCAGCGGCCGTCGGCGTTTTTACACGGGTGTGGCTCACCATGTCGAGGATGCTTTCGTCGCGTTCGTGACCGATGCCGGTGATGATGGGGATGGGGAAGTTGGCCACGTTCTCGGCAAGGGCGAGGGTGTCGAAGCCCGACATGTCGCTCGTGGCACCACCACCACGGATGATGACGACGCAGTCGAACTGAGAATTGAGAACTGAGAACTGAGAGGTATGATTAGTCTCAGGGCGAGAAGATTCCGCAGCAGGGTAATCATACCTCTCAGTTCTCCGTTCTCCGTTCTCCGTTCTCCGTTCTCCGTTCTCAGTTCCCATCAGGAATATCTGATTCAGGGCAGCGATGATGCTCTGTTCTACGCCCTCGCCCTGCATGATGGCGGGGAATAGATGGGGCTCGAACCGAAAGCCGTAGGGATTGTTGGCCAGCTGGTGGCAGAAATCGCCGTAGCCCGCGGCGGTCTCGCTGCTGATGACGGCGATGCGCTGGCAAAACAGGGGAAGCTTCAACTCATGTTGGAGGTCGAAGACACCTTCTTCTTTTAACTGACGGATGATTTCCTGACGCTTGCGGGCCATGTCGCCGAGGGTGTAGGTCGGATCGATATCGCTGACAATCCAAGAGAAGCCGTAGGCCTCGTGGAACTGGGGATAGACCTTCAGCAACACTTTCATGCCGGCACGAAGCTGCTGTCCCGTTGTGCGCTCAAAGTAAGGACGCACCACAGACCACTTCGACGCCCAGCACTTGGCAGAAGCCTTGGCGACGGGAGTCGCTGTCTGCTCGTCCTTCTGGATAAGTTCCATGTAGCAGTGCCCCCTGGACTCCCGACACTCCGACAACTCAGCCTCGACCCAGTATTCGTCAGGCATCTCGCACTCGATGACCTCGCGGACAAGCCTGTTGAGGTCGTATAGCGTCAAGTGTTGTTCACTCTCTTTCATGTTGCAAAGGTAATCTATTTTCATGAGACGACCAAATGAGTGTGCAATAATTTGGAAGTATGAAAAAAAAAGCGTACCTTTGCCCACAGTTATGGATAATAAGCAAGCAACACTCGAATTGGGGCAGAAGCCCGTAGGCCGTCTGCTGTGGCAGTACGCCCTTCCGGCCATCGTGGCGATGACCGCTTCGAGTCTGTATAATATCATCGACCGGGCTATGATTGGCCAGATGGTTGGACCGGAGGCCATTGCCGGTTTGGGCATCACTTTCCCTTTTATGAATCTCAGTGCAGCTTTCGGTGCTGCCGTGGGTGTGGGTGCCTCGACGTGTATCTCTGTAAAGCTTGGACAGCGTGACTATAAAACGGCTGAGCACCTGCTGGGTAACACGGTGACTTTGAATCTTATCATTGGATTCCTCTTCATGGTGGTTTGCATGATTTTCCTGAATCCAGTCCTGCGTTTCTTTGGTGCATCGGATGTTACGCTGCCATACGCCCGTCAGTTTATGGAGGTTATCTTGGCAGGTAACATTGTCACACACATGTATTTTGGAATGAATGCGGTTTTGAGGGCCGCAGGCAAACCGCGCCATGCTATGTATGCCACACTCTTCACGGTGGGAATGAACATCCTGTTGGTTGTGGCTTTTGTGTGGTGGCTGCGATGGGGCATTCGCGGCGCTGCGTTAGCTACCGTCACCTCGCAAACGATGGCATTGTGCTGGCAGATGTGGATATTGTCTGACAAACGTGAGTTATTACACCTGAAGCGTGGCATTTTCCGGTTGAAGGCTGACCTCGTGCGAAACATCATGGCTATTGGCGTGTCGCCCTTCTTGATGCAGACCACTTCGTGTGTCATTGTCATTTTTATGAACAACCAGTTTGTGCGCTATGGCGGTGATATGGCCGTGGGGGCCTATTCGATAGCCAACTCTATGGTCATGGTGTTCTTCATGTTCGTCATGGGTGTTACCCAGGGAATGCAACCAATTGTTGGCTATAACTTCGGTGCGGAGAAGTATGACCGTATGCTGCGCTGCCTGTGGCTCGCCATCGCCGTGGGTACTGCTATCTTGTTGGTTGGCTGGTCATTGGCCATGCTCTTCCCACATCAGATTGCCCGTATCTTTACGGCTGATGCAACGCTGATAGAAATGTCGGCTCGCGGCATCAGACTCGATATGCTGGTATTCCCCATTATTGCTTCGCAGGCAGTCATCACAAATTTCTTCCAGTGTATAGGCAAGGTGAAAATTTCCATCTTCCTATCGCTGACGCGTCAACTCATCATGCTACTGCCGTTGGCCTATGTGCTGCCGATGTTCTGGCAGCTCGATGGTGTGTGGTATGCAATGCCTGCAAGCGACTTTGGCTCATTTGTAATGACCATACCGCTGCTGATGTGGTACTTGAAACGACTAAAAACGACACAATCATGAATAGCATGAATAAGAATGTCATCATCAATGTGGGACGTCAGGTGTGTGCCGGCGGATTGGAAATCGGAAGGCTGTTGGCTGACGAGTTTCAGGCAAAATATTATGACCGTGAACTGCTGAACCTGGCAGCCAAGGAAAGTGGATTCTCTGAGGAATATTTCAAAGAGAATGATGAGCGTAAAGGGTTCCTGCGCTCTTTCCTCCATCTTCCTTATAGCAACAATTGGGGAGGCAGTAGCAATTTCTATCAGAATAATTTCTCGCAGGAGAGCCTCTTCAAGTTCCAGAGCGATGCCATTATCAAAGCAGCCCAAGAAAGCTCCTGTGTCTTCGTGGGGCGGTGTGCTGACTATGTGCTTCGCGATTTCCCTAATGTGGTCAATGTGTTTATTACCGCTCCTATCGATGTGCGCGCCGAACTCTTTATGAAAGAGAAAAACGTGTCGAAGGAAGAGGCAGTCAAGCGTATTCAGCACGTTGAGAGTCGTCGTGCTTCCTATTACAATTATTATACGGGGAAACATTGGGGACAGGCTGATAGTTACGACCTTTGTATTGACTCTGGTGTTATTGGCGCGGCAGAAACAGCCAGGCTTATTGCCGAGTTTGTGAGAAAGAAGCTCCATCTGTAACCCATTGCGCCTATTAATTCTGTAAAACTCATTATATATGAAGAGAATCGGCATCATCAGCGACACTCATAGCTATTGGGATGAAAAGTACCTGCACTACTTTGAACCCTGTGACGAGATATGGCACGCCGGCGATATTGGTAGTGTGGAGGTGGCGGAGCGTCTGGCGGCCTTCCGACCGTTCCGCGCCGTCTGCGGCAACTGCGACGGTGGCGACCTGCGCCTGATGTACCGCGAACTGAACCGCTTCAAGGTTGAGGATGTCGACGTGCTCATCAAGCATATCGGCGGCTATCCCGGCAACTACGATGCCAGCGTGCGCTCAACGCTCTTCGCCAATCCTCCGCAGTTGTTCGTTGCTGGACATAGCCACATACTGAAGGTGAAGTACGATAAAACGCTGGGGATGTTGCACATCAATCCTGGTGCCGCCGGCATCCAGGGCTGGCATAAGGAACGCACACTCGTACGTCTCACCATCGACGGCCGCGAGTTCAAGGACCTCGAGGTCATCACATTGGCAGAGCCTCGAAACATATAAATCGTGAAATAGTCAAATCGTCAAATTGTAAATATATGAAGAATATTGTTATTACCGGTGGCGCAGGCTTTATAGGAAGCCATGTGGTGCGCCTGTTCGTGAACAAGTATCCGGACTATCATATCATCAACCTCGACAAGTTGACGTATGCCGGCAACCTGGCAAACCTCAAAGACATCGAGGACAAACCCAACTACGAGTTTGTGAAGATGGATATCTGCGATTTCGACGCCTTCTACCAGCTGATGCAGGACAAGAGGGTCGACGGCATCATCCATCTGGCTGCCGAGAGCCACGTGGACCGCTCGATCAAGGACCCGTTTACGTTTGCCAAGACGAACGTCATGGGAACGCTCTCGCTGCTGCAGGCCGCGAAGCTCTATTGGGAAAGTCTCCCCGAGAAGTACGAGGGCAAGCGCTTCTACCATATCTCGACCGACGAGGTGTATGGCGCACTGGAATTGACGCATCCCGAAGGCATCGAGCCGCCGTTCAGCACGACGGCCTCGTCGGCAGAGCATCATCTGGCCTACGGCGACAAGTTCTTCTTGGAGACCACAAAGTACAACCCCCATTCGCCGTACTCTGCCGCTAAGGCGTCGAGCGACCACTTTGTCCGCGCCTACCACGACACCTACGGGATGCCCGTCGTCGTGACCAACTGCTCGAACAACTACGGTCCGTACCAGTTCCCCGAGAAACTGATACCGCTCTTTATTAATAACATCCGCCATCGCAAGCCGCTGCCTGTCTACGGCAAAGGTGAGAACGTGCGCGACTGGCTCTACGTCGAGGACCACGCCCGTGCCATCGACATCATTTTCCATGAGGGAAAGATTGCCGAGACCTACAATATCGGTGGCTTCAATGAGTGGAAGAACATCGACATCATCAAGGTGGTCATCAATACCGTCGACCGTCTGCTGGGTCGCAAGGAGGGCGAGGACATGGACCTTATCACCTTCGTCACCGACCGTGCAGGGCATGATTTGCGCTACGCTATTGACTCGTCAAAGCTGCAGCGCGAACTCGGCTGGGAGCCCAGCCTCCAGTTCGAGGAAGGCATTGAGAAGACCGTCCGCTGGTATCTCGACAACCAGGAGTGGCTGGACAACGTCACCAGCGGCGACTACCAGAAGTATTACGACAACATGTATAAAGACCGTTAACTTTTTTCTGTGCTGCGGCACACCGCAGCCCCAATGCTTATGAAAAAGATATTGCTTTTAGGCTCAGGCGAACTGGGCAAGGAGTTTGTGATTGCCGCCATGAGGGCTGGCCAGTATGTCATTGCCTGTGACCGCTACGACAACGCACCGGCCATGCAGGTGGCCGACGAGCGCGAAGTGTTTAATATGCTTGACGGCGACGCCCTGGAGGCCGTGGTGAGGAAGCATCAGCCCGACATCATCGTGCCCGAGATTGAGGCTATCCGTACGGAGCGACTCTTCCAGTTTGAGGAGCAGGGTATTCAGGTGGTACCGTCGGCCCGTGCTGTGAACTACACGATGAACCGTCGCGCCATCCGCGACCTGGCTGCCAAGGAACTCGGTCTCCGCACGGCCAAGTACTTCTATGCCAAGACCTTCGACGAGTTCAAGGCGGCTGCCGACGAGATTGGCTTCCCTTGCGTGGTGAAGCCCTTGATGTCGTCTTCGGGCCATGGCCAGAGCTACGTCCATAACGAGGGTGAACTGGAACAGGCCTTCCGCGAAGCAATGGAGGGTTCGCGTGGCGACGTGAAGGAAGTCATCATCGAGGAGTTCATCGACTTCGACTCTGAGTTTACCCTCCTGACGGTGACTCAGCAGCACGGGTGGCCAACGCTGTTCTGCCCACCGATTGGCCATGTGCAGAAGAGCGGCGACTACCGCGAGTCATGGCAACCTTATAAGATTAGTGACGAGGCCTTGAAGCAGGCGCAGATGATGGCTGACAAGGTGACGAAGGCTCTGACCGGTGCCGGCATTTGGGGTGTGGAGTTCTTCCTGACCAGGCAGGGAGAAGTCATCTTCTCGGAATTGTCGCCGCGTCCTCATGATACGGGTATGGTAACACTTGGTCATACGACAAATCTCAGCGAGTTCGAACTCCACTTCCGCGCTGTTATGGGATTGCCTATTGCTGGCATTCATCTGGAACATGCCGGTGCTTCTGCGGTTATCCTGTCTCCTGTTGAAGCCCAAACGCCGGTAGACCGCTCTCTTCTGCCTTATAACCTTGAGGAGGCTCTGAGAGAAGACA
>Ga0310694_10002756_pt1 | contig 17677 bp, 18 predicted proteins | sample 174DNAGHGhighgp2_FD_203884 | JGI IMG/M metagenome (GOLD analysis project Ga0310694, IMG submission 203884) | Sheep rumen microbial communities from Palmerston North, Manawatu-Wanganui, New Zealand - 1742 DNA GHGhigh gp2 (v2) (version 2) | ecosystem: Host-associated > Mammals > Digestive system... | reverse complement strand
ATATCTTTGTATTTACCCGAAGTAATCGGTATGACTTTTACACCGATTTTTTCAAATAAACCTTCTACGTTACTCGTTTGCATAATCACACCGACAGAGCCGGTAATCGTGCCCGGCTCGGCCACAATTTTATCGGCCGCCATGGCGATATAAAACCCGCCGGACGCCGCCACATCACGCATCAGCGCTACTACTTTTTTGCCTTGTTCTTTGGCTTTTAAAAGTTCGCTGTAAATGTTCTGCACGGAAGCCACCGTGCCGCCGGGGGAGTTAATATCCAGCACAATGGCTTTGACATTTTTATCTTCTGCGGCTTGCCGGATTTTTTTAGCCACCGCACTTGCCCCCGACGGGCGAGAAAAAGCACCCCCGTCCGAGTCTTGCGAAATCACGCCGCGTACTTTTATCCACGCAATACCCGGCTTAGACGATTTTGCTTTGGAAAGCGAAGCAAATAAACCGCTGTCTTCTTTTTCACTCTCGGCATTCGTCGGGGCAACAGCCGTACACTTTTCCACCGGGCGCAGCGCCAAGAAAATACCGCAACAGGCCGACGCCACAAACGTCAGCAACAACAACCCGGCCCACACACTGCGCGGACTGAACGGACGGCGGGGTCCCGGTTCGTTCGTAAAAACAGCCGTTTTTTCATGCTCTTTGAGTTTTTGTTCCCATTGTTCGGGAGGTAAACTGGTGTCAGTATCTTCAAACAACGAGAAGGTTTCTTCTTTTTGATCGTTTTCGTCCATAAGTTTCCTCTTTGCGTAAAATAGTACCTAAATTATAGCAATTAAATTGCTAAAATATGAGCAGTTATTTATGTTTAACGGAATTTTTACAGCGTTAGCAACACCCTTTTTGCCAGACGGTCAACTGGATTTCTCCGCCTTGGAAAAATTACTCACGGCCCAACTGGCCGCCGGCGTGAACGGCGTCGTATTATTAGGCACAACCGCCGAAACGCCTACCTTATCGGCGGATGAAAAAAAACAAATTTTAGATTTTTGCGTACCGCGTTTGGCGGGCAAATGCAAAATCATCATCGGCACCGGGGCCAACAACACAGCCACAGCGGTAGAAAATACGCGCGCCGTTTTGCCGTACAACCCGGATGCGGTTTTAGTCGTTACGCCGTATTACAACAAACCCAATCCCGCCGGACTAATTGCCCATTATCAAGCGGTGGCTGAGGTGGGATTACCTATTATTTTGTATCACATTCCCGGGCGCACCGGACTTAAATTACCCGACAATGTATTGGCTGATTTGCTCGCCAATGTACCGCAAATCGTAGGGATAAAAGAATCCGATTATGATGCTTCCCACGTCATGCAAACGGCCGTCAGTTATGCCGGTAAATTAGATTACTTGTGCGGCAACGACGATTTATTCCCGCAGTATTTAGCCATTAACGCCGCCGGTATTATCAGCGCGGCGGCCAATGTGTTTGCGCCCGCATTTGTGCAACTGTATCAACTCTTTCGCGCCGGAAAAACGAAAGAAACCTTTGAGCTTTTTGCGCAATTATATCCGTTTATCAAAGCCTGCTACGCCGAAACAAACCCGACTTGTATTAAATATCTGCTTGCCAAATTAGGGTTTGGCGCTGCCGCGGTACGCTTGCCGCTGGGCCCAATATCAGACGGGCACAAAGCACATATAGACACGTTATTTCAAACGGCTAACCCGTCGTGGCTGATTAAGTGAGGTCTGTATGAAAACAGTAGGTATCATCGGTATTAACGGAATGGTCGGCCAAAAAATGTTGGCCGAATTACAAAAAATAAAACTTCCTTTTGAAATAAAAACGTTCGGACGAAATGATGAAATTCCTGCGCTAGATATTGCGGTATTATGCACCGACAACCCTGTCAGCCGCGAACTGGCCCCCGCGCTAAAAGACCGCGTGAAATTTATCGTGGATATGTCGTCCGAGTTTCGCATGACGGACGGCGTACCGCTTGTTATTCCGGAAATAAACCCGCACGCTATTACCCAAGATACGCCGCTGATTGCCAGCCCCAACTGCACGACGACAGGCTTGGTGATGAGTTTGGCGCCCTTAAAACCTTTTTACGATTTTGAAGAAGTATTTTTCTGTTCGTATCAAGCCATCAGCGGCGGCGGGAAAAAATTATTGGACGATTTCCATGCCCCCGGCTCTTATTACGAGAAAAATTGCGTGCCGCTAATCGGTTCGCTTTTGGAAAACGGACACACGAGCGAGGAATTAAAAGGACTTTACGAGAGCCGCAAAATTTTGGAAATACCCCACTTAAAAGTATATTGCCACACCGTGCGCGTGGGTGTGGAAAACAGCCACTCGCTGGGCGTAAGTGTAAAGTTAAATAAAAAAGCCGATTTGGAACAAATTAAAAAGGCGTGGAACAATTTTCCGAATTTGTGTTACTCATCTTCCGTTATTACGCCTAAAGAAGTCAGCGGCAAAGAAACTACCTTTACTTGCCGTTTGCGCCGTGACGTAGAGGAAGAAAACGTCATCCATTATTTTGTAACGTTTGATAATTTACTAAAAGGTGCTGCCATGAACGGACGGCAAATTGTAGAATTATTATTGGAGCGTTTTGTATGAAAAATACCGGACCAAAAAAAGTAGTAATCAACGGGGCAAACGGAAAAATGGGCCGCGCGCTCGTGCGTTTGATTGACGAAAACCCGCAACTGGGTTTAACGCTTGCCGCCACGCGCGAAGCCGGCGAGGAAATCAATACCGAGTTTGATATCGTGATTGATTTTTCCACGCCGCAAGGCGCGCAGGAAGCGTTTTTGTTAGCCAAACTCCACCACAAAGCGTTTTTGACGGGGACCACCAATCTCCCGGCGACGTTTTTATTTCAAATGCAACAGGAAGAAAAAATTCCGGTATTTTTTGCTCCAAACGTCAGTTTAAGCGTGTACTTTTTTACACAACTGGCTAAACAGGCCGCAAAAATGTATAACGGATATGACTTGCGCGTGCACGAAATTCACCACATTCATAAAAAAGACGCGCCTAGCGGCACGGCTAAACGATTAGCAGACGTGTTGAATTTTCCGACGGAGCAAGTAACTTATGAACGTATCGGAGAAACAGTCGGTACGCACGAAGTCCAATTTTCGTCCCCGTTTGATGAAATCACCCTCACGCACAAAGCAACCAACCGCGATTTATTTGCTAAATCAGCCTTAGAAATTGCGGCGTGGCTTGTAACGCGCGAAGGCGGATTTTATACTATGTCGGACTATGCAAAATTCAAATTAAAGGAACAAAAAAAATGAAAATTCATTTTATTGGAATCGGCGGTGTAGGTATGAGCGCACTGGCGCAACTGCACGCCATGGGCAACGACGAAGTAACCGGCTCGGACCGTTTAATCAGCAAAGGTTATACGGACATGGCCTTGTGGGATTATTTGAAAAAATTAGGTGTCAAATTATTCCCGCAAGACGGAAGCGGTATTGACGAAAAAACAGAACTTGTGATTTTGTCTTCCGCCATTGAAGAAGATAACCCCGAACTTCAAAAAGCGCGGGCACTCAACATTCCCACCATGCACCGCTCGGAACTTTTGGCTAAACACGTAGCCACGCACCGCACGATTGCCGTTTCCGGCACGAGCGGCAAAAGCACCACCACGGCCATGGTCTATGATATTTTGGCGTTTGCGGGGTTGGAGCCGTCGGTCATTACGGGCGCGGCGATTTTGTCTTTGCAAAAAGAGCAAGGCGTTTTCGGAAATGTATATAAAGGAAAATCCGACTTGCTTGTCATTGAGGCCGACGAGAGCGACGGCTCTATCGTCAAATACAAACCGTATTTAGGTTTGTGTTTGAACTTGCAAAAAGACCATAAAGAAATTGAAATTTTGCAAGGTTATTTTAAGGAATTTATTTCGCATTGTAAGACGGCCATTGTCAACGCAGAGGAGCCAAATTTGCAAGCCATTTCTTCGGGAGCCAAAACGTTTGGTATGTCTTACGGCGATATCCACCCAACGGAAATTAAGGTGGACGGCTTTGGGTCGGACTTTACCATTCAAGGCCAACCGTTTCGTTTGCAAGTGCCGGGTCTTCACAACGTAGCCAACGCCACCGCCGCCGTGGCCGCCGCGCTGGAACTGGGTGTAGATTTGGAAACGTGCGCCAAAGCGTTACACAAATTCCAAGGGATTGCCCGCCGGTTTGCAAGCATCGGCAGTTATAATAAAATTGAAGTGGTGGACGATTTTGCGCACAACCCGCACAAACTCGCCGCGACTATTGCCGCCGCCCACTTACGCGGCAAACGGGTACTTGCGTTTTATCAGCCGCACGCGTTTACGTCTATTAAACTACTGACCAACGAATTTGTGGAAAGTTTCGCGCGCTCTATCGGCCCCAACGATCACTTGTGGTTGACGGAAGTATATTATCCGGGCGGAACAATCCCGCCGGGCGTGTCTTGCCGCACCGTTTATGAGGGCTTAAAAGCGCGCGGTGTAAACGTAAGTTACGACGGGTGCCGCGAACATCTTTTAGCCGAAATGGCCGCCGCGGCTAAGCCGGGCGATATTATGCTGGTACTCGGCGCGCGCGATCCGACACTGACGGACTTTGCCCGCAAATTACTTGCGGCATTAAAAGAGCGTCAACCGTCGTCTGCGTGCAAAAACTGCATGCTCGGCAACTGCTGCATGGCGTTTAGTAAATAAAAGTTTTACCGAAAAAATCCCCGTCTGTGACAGCGGGGATTTTTATCGCGGAAGTTTATAGTATTTCCATGTACTGGGTGTTGCTAAAAAGACACCTTGTTCCAATTTAGTGCAAAATTGATCTACTGCCGCAGCATTATAACGTTCTGCACAATACATTGTTCTGCCCTGTTTATCATAAACAAAACCTGTACATTTGTAATGCCCTTCGGCCCAAAATCCGAAAAAGTTATCGCCGGAGATGGTTATATAAAAATCTTTTCCCTTTAACACGGCGTTATCGGACGCTAAATTCATATAACAACCACCCGTACCATCATCACCACTTATCGACATTAGCGGCAAATCAATACTCAGTTCATCAAAGCGGGTGGGATATGCTCCGTTCGCCAAATAATAAGAATCGCTGGCTTTTCCAACACGGGCAAGCAATGTTTTAAGTTGCGTATTTTTACTTTTCCACACCGCTTTTTGATATTGCGGCAAGGCCACCGCCGCCAAAATACCGATGATAAGAACAACAACTAAAAGTTCAATGAGGGTAAAACCCTTATTAGATGTCGGGTTGACACCCGACCTATAAGGCCTGTAACGAAAGTTAGCATATAGGTCGGGCGTGAGCCCGACATTAAAATTAGTGCTCTCACCCCAAACCGCGGCATTAACCGCTTGGCCGCGCCCCGGCTTGGAATGACAACTTATTTTTACGTCGGGTTTCACCCGACCTATAATTACTTTTACTACATTTTCTTTTTGCATACATTTTTCTCCCGCCGCGTTCGTCACCCCGCAGTGTTTCTATGCGGGGTATAACGCGGCTTTTTATTTATCATTTAATAAAATGTAGCAAAAAAAAAAACGATGTCAAGTTTTATTTTTTCTCTGTTGGAAAGAAAACAACGCAACGACAATTATAGGTCGGGTGCAACCCGACGTAAATCAAAACCCATATCTTCCGGCTTACGTCGGGCTCACGCCCGACCTATAAGGGCTGTTACGCAAGTTAGCATATAGGTCGGGTGTAAACCCGACATTAAAAAACATCGGTTATCAAAAACCATATAACACCCATTTACACCCACAACAAAAGGCGGTTTGAGGCCGTATTGCCGCCCGCAGGGTCGGGATAACGAGCGGGGGGCGTTACGGGATGATGAGTGGGAGAAAAATATATACTGAAAAGGCCCCTCGCCGGGGACCCCGCGGACCGCCTCCCCGCCTAGGACCGCAATTTGCTTTTTATGCAAACATTTGTCATACGGGTTGTATGTTATTCTGTCATGATTTTTCGGGAGGGCGGGACCCACAAAAAAACACTTTTTGATAGGTCCTAATTCCCAAAGAGAGTAGGTCTTTTGTCCCTGTTGTTGACCGTCCGTTTTTATTAGACTATGTGTATGACAATAAAAAAATGGGGAATGATCCTTTGTTTATTTTTAAGTATATCCTCTTTGTACGCTCACGATTGGAAAGAAACTCTTGCGGTGCAAATTAGCAAGCAAACTTCGGTAGCGGCTTTTTGGAAAGCCGTTAAATCCTCCGATACGGCGTACGTGGAAAAAGTTCTTTGCGGTCCTAACGGAAAAAACTGGGTCAACTACCGCGACACAAAACAAAATTTATCCCGTACACCGCTGATGTATGCGGCTTTATTGGGAAGTAAACCGATGGTACAACTGCTGCTGAAATACAAAGCGGATGTGAACGCAACCGATGATAAAGGGGACCCCGCATTGGCCTATGCGGTAGCACTTTATGACGAAAACCGTTTGGATATTGTGCGGGCTATTTGCCAAAGAGCCGATTTGTCCCGTCCGGCTAACATGGAAACGTTGCATTATACCGTTCTTGCCACAGACAAAGATTGGGGATATGAGTATATTTTAATTTACGTCCAAGAATATCTCCGGCAGTACCACCTTCCGTCCGAATTACTTAACAGCCGTTTTATCAACAGGCCCCATAGTAACCAACCGTTAACGCTCATGGATTTAGTACCGCCGTCTTCCCCCCGTACCAAAAAATTATTTGAAAGATTAAAACAATATAAACCTTCCAAGCAATTTTTATTGCATAAGTTACGACGCCAACAAGAACAACTGGCAAAGCCCATGCGCCCGAGCAGAGGTCGCCTTCGCTGTTAGTTGTTTTTATTTTAATGACCTTCTTTCTGTTTCAACATCTTGCCATTTATCCGTTTGGCAAGATTTCATGTTTTGCATAAGAAGTGCTTTCCCTTACACCGTTTTGAGACGTCAAAACACATTCTAATGTGGGTAAGTTGAAAAATTCTCCTTGACACATCAAAAAAAAAAACGATAATAGTTGTAGCCGTAAAAAAACATTCAAATAAGGTCATCCTGAGGAGTTTGGCGGCCCGCAGGGTTTCAGGATCTCAACCTTGTGTTGTTTCAAGCGGTTGAGATGCTGAGCAGAAACACCTCAGCATGACGACATGATGTATATTAAGGAGAATTTTTATATGCAAAAAGAAAAGCAATTAAAAAGTTGTGGTAAAAAAATGCTGTCATCCCGTGAGGTTGTTGCACGGGATCTTCCTCATCCGATGCCGTTGTCGTTATTAAATAGGAAACAACAACCTTATTCTATACGGGAGGCGGAAGATCCCGGCCTACAAATTGCCGGGATGACACCTTTATTTTATAACGGCAATAACAAAATCGGGAGCCCCCGCTCCGCCCGTGCGGCGAGCACCGCAATGACGAACGGGGCAGACCGTTTCTCTCGCTCCGTCATCCCGGTGCTCGCCGCACGGGCAAATGCGGGATATAGCGAGAGAAACGTAAAAGCATTTACACTTATTGAACTTCTCGTCGTGGTGCTCATCATTGGCATATTGGCGGCGGTGGCTGTGCCGCAATATCAAAAAGCCGTGTGGAAAAGCCGTACGGCACAATTATATGCTGCAGTTAAGGCTATTGCTACGGCTCAAGAAATTTATTTTATGGCCAACGGGACGTATGCCACGCGGTTTGATGAATTAGATATTGCTTTTGATAATTTGTCAGCCGTTACGTCAGATGCACAATATACCACTTCTTCCACAGATGCCATAAGAACAACGCAGTATATGAAATTGATTGTTAATAATAATGCACCGCAAGGGGTGTGGACGACCGCCGTATTTAATAAAAATCCTTATATCGGCGATGGCATTGTGTTTGTGAACCAAGGAACAAGCACCTATGAAAAGAAGTTCTTTTGTGCGGAACTTGCAGCCAATTCTCCCGCCGGAAGATTCTGCAAAAAAATTATGGGTATATCCGCTTCCCCCACCACCTATTTATCGGTACGTTTATATCCCTTGTAAGGCTGATCTAACCAAAAACAAAACCGCTCCCGAATATAGGAGCGGTTTTTTCGCTTAAATTGCTTTAATTAGAAGCGGTAGCTGGCTTTGAAGACCATAGAGAGATAACTATAGTCTTTCTTGCCGGCACCGTCGCCATGTACTTTATTCATAATTTTGTCGGTGTCGTACGTAAACGCGTTGTAGCGCGCTTCGCCGCCGAGGGACCAGTTGCCTTGCCCGAGGTCAATTTCAAATCCGAAACCGACAAACCACCCGAGCGAATTATAGGTGGCTCTTTCCGTACGGCTCCAACCGTTAACGGTAAGGTCAATCGCTTGGGTGGCCGAGGTTAACCCCGCACCAAACGGAATATAAAAGCGGGTGCGATTTTGCGGATTCAAATTTGCACGGAAAGACGCCATCAAATTAAAAACGTTCATCGCGTTTTCCATTTCGGTATGGTTTCCTAAAGCCCACACATCATCATCTTCGCCGGCAAAAATACCGTCATTCATTTCCACACCAACGCCGAAATACTCCGTAGGGAAATACTGGTAAGCCACGCCAAACGTCGCTCCGGCCGTACCCCAGCTGACATTATTTCCGTTGAATTGCCAACCGGAGTTTTGTAACCCGGCACCAAAACCAATAGTTCCGCTGACCATTTGGTCTCCGGCTTGAATGCCTTCGGCATGGGAAAACGCACTCAAGCAAAACACAGCACACAACACAGCAAGCAGTTTCTTCATTTGTTTCTCCTTAATTATTTTTGTCGTTTTTTTAACGGCGTTTTACAAATTTAATTGGCCTGCGGAGGTAGCGGTCCTACGCCGGTTTCCGGTACTACATAGGGTTTTTTTAATAAACTTTTGGCTTGTTCGTCAAAGCCCCATTTATCTTTGAATGATAACACATATTTATATTGTTTGCGGGCTTTTTCGCGCTCGCCTAATAAATCGTACACTTGCCCTAAACGCAACTCGTTCCACACACCCCAGCGGCTGGGCGCCTGGTTTTTAACCGCCTGTTGGCCGCGCTCAAAAATCTCGCGCGCCGCTTGAAAATTTCCTTGTGCCATTTGCGTTGTGCCCAGTGCGGTATAAGCGCGGGAAATATAAATGTCTTTATAAAATTGGCTGTGGCCGATTTGGTCTAAAAAGTATTGGGCTTGCGTCGTTACATCCTCGTAATGGCCCGTTTCGTACAAACAAATTACTTCTACATAATGCATCAGCGGATTGGTGGGATATTTGGCACGCAGTTCGCGGATAAATTCCAATGATTTTTGCGGATTGTAAAATTTACTGCCGCGCGTATTTTGCACTTCAATTAAAATCAGTTTGGCACTGTCCGACGTGAACATGGCTTTTTGACGCGCGAGATTTAATTGGCGCACGCCTTCGTCCGGGTCTCCCTTGATAGCCACAATTTTGGCAAGCACTTTAATAACGGTCGGCAACGTCCCCGCAAAATACTGGTAAATACCCAACCCGAAAAACGCATCATAATAGGATGGATCTAACGCCAACGATTTTTCCAAATTGTTAATAGCGCGCCGCCCGGAAAAATACGCTATCACCCAGTTACGGTTTCGCATGGAAAACAGGGCACGAAGTCCGTACAACGCGCCAAGCCCCATATAGGCGTTGGGGTCGTCGGGGTTGTTTTTCAGCCACCGCTTAATACCGGCAATAGAATCGTCTAAAATTTTTTCAAAAACTTTGCGTTGTTTATCGTCGCTTGTTTCAAATTCGTACTCGTAGCGGCTCCACGCAATCATCGCGTTGCCAAAATGCGCGAACGGATGGTCCGGGTACGTGTCAAACACTTCTTGGATGTTTTTTTGGGCGGTGGGATAATCTAAACTATACACACCGTTGATGCCCTGCGAGGCGTGGAGCATCACATCCGGCGGCAGTTTAATTTCGGCGCGCAGCGGCACAACGGCACTGAGAGTCAGCCACAACGCGAGGAAAAAATTTCCCCATTTAGGCATTATTTTTTGGCCTCAATTTTATCTGCGCCAAAGTACGGACGTAACGCTTTAGGAATAATAACAGAGCCGTCGGCCTGTTGGAAATTCTCCAAAATCGCGGCAAACGTGCGCCCGACGGCAAGACCGCTGCCGTTTAGCGTGTGGACATATTCTTGTTTACCGCGGGAATTTTTATAGCGAAGCCCCATGCGCCGCGCTTGGAAATCTAAACAGTTAGAGCAGGAAGAAATTTCGCGGAATTTATTTTCGCTGGGCATCCAAACTTCAATATCGTACGTCTTAGCCGACGAAAAACCGATGTCCCCGCTGCACAGTTCCACTACGTGATACGGAATTTCCAACGCTTTCAAAACGTCTTGCGCGTCAGACACCATTTGCTCTAACATGTCGTACGAATTTTCCGGCTTGGAAAGCATGACCAGTTCCACTTTGTCAAACTGGTGATTGCGAATTAAACCGCGCGTATCTTTGCCGTACGTGCCGGACTCTTTTCTAAAACACGGCGAATAAGCCGTTAGTTTAATAGGGAGTTCTTCTTCCGGAACGACGCGGATGCGGTTTAAGTTTGTAAGCGGAATTTCCGCCGTGGAAATTAAAAATTGTTTCGGCTCGCCCGTCAGTTCGTACATATCTTCGCGAAATTTAGGCAGTTGGCCGGTGCCGATTAAAATATCTTCGTTCACAATAACCGGCGGTAAGATTTCCGTATATCCTTTTTTGGCGTGCATATCTAACATAAACGAAATAATTGCACGCTCCAACCGCGCCCCTTGCCCCTTAAAAAGCGCAAAGCGACTGCCGGACAACGCCGCGGCGGCTTCAAAATCTAAAATGCCCAGTTTCTCGCCAACAGATTGGTGGTCAAGCGGTTGAAAATCAAATTTCGGCAAAGGCAAAGAACACGGGATATATTCCGGGTTGTCCGCATCACTCGTGCCGACGGGGATTTTCTCGTTAGGCATATTGGGGATAGACAACAATAAATCGGTTACTTCTTTTTTAAGCGGCTCTAGCGCGGCTTCTTTTTCGGCCATTTCTTCTTTGATTTTGCCGACTTCTGCTATCGCGGTTTTGGCGGCTTCGTCGCCTTGTTCTTTTTTGATTTTACCGATAGATTTGGAAAGTTCGTTGCGTTTGGCGCGCAATTCTTCCACGCGGGCTAGTACGGTTTTGTACGATGTGTATTTGGCAAGCACTTCGTCAATTTGTCCGGCCAGTTCCGTCTTGCGCAAGGACAAACGCTTCTTAAAAATTTCAGGGTTTTCAACGATTTGTTTAATATCTAACATAACTTCCTCTTGTTAATTGGTTTCTAAATTGATTAAATACGGCTCGGGAAATAACGGGCGGTACGGTTTTAATTTGGCAACGGCATATTCCATACCGTACGACGTCAACAACCGCACGCTGACCGGCGCAAAAGCACTCTGCCCGGCAATTAGTACTCCTACCGTTAACACAACTAATACTATGGCTATTTTTACGGTACCGAAAAATACCTTACAAACAAAAGCAATGGCTTGTTGGGCAAAGGGTGTCTGTGTCATTTTTGTTGTTGTTTCGCTAATTCTTTGCGAAAACTTTTCACTAATTTACGCGCCAAACGGTCCGCGGCTTCCACCGGGTTGGATGACGAATCATCCGCCGACCCTATCCACACGATTTCCGCCGTTTCCACATCTACCATTTTGGCAATTAAACCGATATGTCCGTCAATAGTATAGGTGGTAGGGCGCACCTCGGACGAGCGGGCAACTTCTGTACCTACGTTGCGTAAATATCCGGCGTACGTTCCGTCCGGGCGGCGCACGACTTCCTGCTGATACACGGGGCGCGTTTTAAGTTGGCGCTGGGCCGTTAAGGCCAGTTCGGTACGCGCCGGCGTATAATTGCTTACTTCGCCGACAAGCAAAATATCTACGCCCAAAATTTTCCCGATTTCACGCGTGGTCTGCGGCGATAAATAACCGGAAACCGCGATATTATGTTCGCCCAAAATACTTTCTAATTGCGCACGCTCTACCACCTTAAAACCGCTTTCCAACAGGTATTTGGCAAACAAATTTTCCGCCCCTTGCATACTTTGCCACGGGCTGTCAAACGCCATAATACCAATACGTTGCACTTGCGAAAAATCATACGTCGGGCTGATAACCGTTTTGGGCATACACCCCGCCAGCAAACACAACGCCGCTATAATTCCGGCTATTTTCTTCATACGCTTATTATATAATTTTTACCCTTTATCCGTTTGAAAAAAACCAAATACAAGTTGTAAAAACTACAGAAAATTTTTACAATATAAATAAGGAGAAAATAAAAACCCTATGAAAAAACTACTCTTAGTATGCGCGTTGTTTATCGCCGTACCTGCCGTAGCACAAGATTATTACGGCTTGCAGGAGTACGGCCTTCGCAAAAACACGACCCGTGTAGAACTTTACGGCGGCGTGGTTTTGCCCCAAGATAATTGGCAGAAAAACGGCTTTGATTTGGGCTCCACCGGGTGGACAGCCGGTATCGGATTTACCCGCAACTTAGTGTCTTTTTTCGGCCTAGGGTTGGACGGTAACTATATCCAACTCGGCGATGGCGAAAAAAATGCCGCCGGAGATTATTACCGCACCGGCGTAGCAACCGGACTTGTCACGGGGCGGTTTAGTTTCTTCCCCTCGCAAGCCACCCGCTTGTATATTCCGTTCGGCGTCGGGTTGGCCCACACGTTTGTGCGCCAGAAATTGGCTGCCGGGGGGCACGTGACTTCCGACGGAACGGACCTCGCCAATATGTTAGGCGCCGGATTGGAGTTTGATTTAGACGATAGTTTAATCTTCGGTGTAGAAGGCCGCTATTACTACATCAAAACGGCTGATGAAGTGAAAACAGCGTTCGGCAGAGGGCATTACCACCATTATTCGGTGATGCTGAAACTGGGTTGCCGTTTCTAATGAATTAGAAAATTGTATCCGCCGCTTTTACGCGGCGGATTTTTTTTGTAGGATAATACTATGGAAGAAATGCTCTTAAAAGTTTTTTTGGCCTTGGTATTGGGAGGCGCTCTGGGAATGGAGCGCCAATACCACGACAAGCCCGCCGGATACGCCACCAACTGTTTAATCTGTTTGGGGGCTATGTTATTTACCATTTTATCTGAACAAATGGGACAACTCGGCGGAGATCCGGGCCGTATTGCCGCGCAAGTGGTAACGGGGTTAGGGTTCATTGGCGCAGGGTCTATCTTGCGCGACGGGAACAAAATTTCCGGCTTAACTACCGCCGCCAGCGTGTGGGTGGTAGCGGCGATTGGCATGGCTATCGGGTACGGCCAATATATTTGGGCCACGCTCGTGGCGTGTGCGATTTTGGTATTACAATTTGGTATGCGCCGGACCATCGGGCTGATGGAACTGCTCAAGCATTACGATACCATTTATTTGGTGTGTGATCCCCGTTGGGACACGGTAGAAAACATCATCGCTACGATAGAAAAACAAAACGTCCAAGTGCTCAAACAGGAAATTACCAAACAAGATAACCAATTCCACATGAGCATCGTGGCAACGTTTACCGGAAAAGAATTTTGCAAAATTACGAAAGAACTTTTGGCGATGCCGGAAGTTCACAGTTTGTATAAATAGGAGTGTTATTATGGAAAACAATGCTATCCCGCTGTTTAATCTCAAAGAACAACATGACAGTTTGAAAGAACAAATCAATCAAGCCGCCGCCGATGCCTTAAATTCTATGCATTGGTTGCTCGGCCCGCAAACGGAAAAGTTTGAAGAAGAATTCGCCAAAACTATCGGCGTGAAACACTGTATTACGTGCTCGTCGGGAGCAAGTGCCATTCAAATTGCTCTCAAGGCCGCCGGAATCGGCCCCGGCGACGAAGTGATTACTACGCCGTTTACGTTTATTGCCACCACCTCGTCGGTTTCCTTAACGGGCGCGCAATTTGTGTTTGCTGATATTGACCCGCATACGTATAACATTGACGTAGCCGACGTAGAACGCAAAATCACGAAAAAAACAAAAGCCATTTTGCCCGTTCACTTATACGGTTATCCGGCCAATATGAACGCGATCATGCACTTGGCCAACGAACACGGCTTAAAAGTCATTGAAGATTGTGCGCAAGCGCATTTAGCCACGTGCGACGGTGTGATGGTAGGTGGAATCGGCGATGCGGGGTGCTTTAGTTTTTACCCGAGCAAAAATTTAGGGGCGTGTGGAGACGCGGGGTGTATTACCACCAACGACGACGAAATCGCCAACCGTTGCCGCTCGCTGCGCCACAGCGGACGCGCGCTGGGCAAAGCGTATGAGTATGATTTGGAAGGGTCCACCTTGCGTATGGACGAAATTCAAGCCGCCATTTTGCGCGTGAAATTGCCACACTTGGAAGAATGGACGGAAAAACGCCGCAAAGCCGCCGCGTGGTATGAAGAAGGATTGGCGGGTGTACCGGTTGTTCTTCCCCCCACGCCGCCGGCCGGGTCGTCGCAATCATATTATGTGTTTACGATTCGCGCCGAAAAACGTGACGAATTGCAAGCGTATTTGAAAGAACACAACATCGGCTCGGCGGTGTATTATCCCGTGCCTTTATACAAACAACCGGCGTATGCACACTTGCACTTGAAAGCCGAGGATTATCCCAACGCGGAAAAGGCCGCTAAAGAAGTGTTGTCTATTCCGATGTTTCCGGAAATTACGCAAGAGCAAGTAATGCGCGTGTGCGACACAATACGTGCATTCTACGAAGAAAAATAACGGTTTCTTTGTACCGCAAAGAGAGAGCCAAACGCTCTCTCTTTTTTTTGTCAAACAAAAACTTCTCTATCATCAAAAAGCATTTCTGCCGACGAAACATAAAATTTTCCTTGACATATCAAAAAAAAAAACGATAATGTTTGTAGCCGTAAAAAAATCAGGGACAGGACAGTCCCCCATTAAAAAGTTATCCTGAGAAGTTTGGCGGCCCGCAGGGTCTCAGGATCTCAACCGCTTTCTAAAACGAAACAAGGTGGAGATGCTGAAACAAGTTCAGCATGACAACATTATTTTTAAGGTGGAGGTCCCAGACAACAACACTCTGGGACGACAAAATTATTTAAGGAGAAACAATATGAGAAAAGCAAATGTTTTTATTACAAATAAAAGTTGTGCCGCCCACCACTCGTCATCCCGCAAGGTTTCTATGCGGGATATAGTGGTGGGTTTCTTTAACGCCCCGTTATATCCCGCACACCGACACTGCGGGATGACGAACGGGGCGGAGCGTGGTTTCCCCTCGCACCTTGCGGGAGAGGGCGCCCGGAGGGCAGGTGAGGGGTATAAAAAAGCATTTACACTAATAGAATTACTTGTCGTAGTCCTCATTATCGGCATATTGGCCGCGGTAGCCGTGCCGCAGTATAAAAAAGCAGTTGTTAAAAGTCGTTTGGCAAATATGAAACAAATCATGTCCGCGGTCAAAACCGCGGAAGAAGCGTATTATTTGACAAACGGAACATATACTGAACAATGGGCCGAATTAGACATTGATTTGCCAAATTGCCCGCCGCGAGCAACTGGTAGCGATGTGTTAATTTGCGACAATTATTTTATGTTAGACCCGTTAAACGGACTTGAGTCTACTTTAACTGTTTACTATTGTCCTGATGATGTTAAACTTAAATCTCGGATCGTTATATGCGAAAATCATAGTGATTTTACTTATACCGTATGGTTAGATAATTCCGAATATCCGGGAAAGTACTTATGTACCGGGAAAACCAATCTCGGGAAAGCGGTATGCAAAGGAAATTAGCGCGGCATAAGCGCAAGTTTTTCCCGGTTTTCATTTTTTGTGCCTAGGCAAGGCCGCAAGAGACGAAAAAAGCACTCAAATATGGCAAATTGTTGGCTCTAAAAAGTAACGGCACACAAAATTAGTTTATTTTGTGTGCCGTACGCAAAGCGAAACATAACAAGGCCGTTATTTATAACATCTTATGTTTTAGGCGACTGGCAATATTGTCCAACTCGTCAAGCGAGTGATAGTGAATAACCAGCGTGCCTTTCTTCATATTTTTGCCGTATTTCACTTCTACTTTCGTTCCCAAAGCGGCTTGCAGGTCGTTTTCAAAACTGACAACTTCGGTCGGTTTCCCCCCCTTTGCCACTTTTTTCGCCGGGAACATCAGCGCGCGGGCCGCATCCTCGGCTTGACGGACCGACATTTTACTATTGTTCATTTTTTTGAACAACATATCGCGTTTCGCCGGGTCAGTTACCATTAACAGCGCGCGTCCGTGGCCCTCGCTAATGGTGCCGGCTTGCAAGGCGTTTTGAATTTCCGGCTCTAATTCCAACAAACGAAGTGCGTTGGAAACGGCCGCTTTTGATTTGCCGCAATACGACGCAAGGTCGGTTTGCGTAATGTAAAATTTACTCATCAAATTGCGGTAGCCAAGCGCGGTTTCAATGGGGTTTAAGTCCTCGCGTTGGATATTTTCAATAAGGGCCAACGCACACATTTCTTGGTCGCCCAAATGTTTATGGACGATAGCGTCAATTTCGGTAAGTCCGGCTAGTTGCGTCGCGCGAAAACGGCGTTCCCCGACGACGATTTCATACTTATCTAACCCCGCATCATACACTACCACTATCGGTTGCGTAAGCCCGTGTTCTTTAATAGATTGGGCGAGTTCTTGGAGTTTCTCCTCGTCAAACACGCGCCGCGGCTGAAAGCGGTTGGGCACAATTTTGTTAATCGCAATTTTTGAAACGGTTGTTCCGGCCGGAGCGGCTTGCCACGCTTCTTGCGTGGTCATTTCGGAAATTTCTTGTGTTTGTTTAATCAGGGCATCTAACCCTTTCCCTAAGGCCTGTCTTACCATATTATCCTCCAAAATCGTAATTGACGGTACGTTCGCCGGTCATTTGAAACGAACGGTACTGTTCGGCATCGGCACCGCGACGGCTTAAAAACTCAATAGCCAGTTGGATATACGCATTGGCTCCGCGGCAAGCGGGGTCGTAATCAAAAATAGATTGCCCGAAACTCGGCGCTTCGGCCAAGCGGATATTTCGCGGAATAGGCGTTTTATACACTTGGTCGCCAAAAAAGCGGCTGACTTCGGAAAACACCTGTTTAGATAAATTCATACGGGAGTCAAACATCGTAAGTACGCCGCCATCCAGTTTAAGTTTCGGGTGGAGAAATTGTTTGATTTTGGCTACCGTGCTGATAAAGTGCGCCATACCTTCCATGGCGTAATATTCGCATTGGACGGGCATAATGACGCTGTCGGCCGCCATCATGGCGTTAAGCGTTAAAAGACCCAACGACGGCGGACAATCAATGATAATATACTTATACATCGCGCGAAGCGGCTCTAAGGCATCTTTTAACATATTCTCGCGCCCGCGCACATTGACAAGTTCCACTTCCGCCCCCGCCAAATGTTTACACGCCGGGATAACGTCTAACAGTTCGTTAGAGGTTTGGCGGACCACTTGCTCAAAAGTGGCGGTTTTCGTCAGCAAATGGTAAATAGATTTATCCCCTTCTTGCAGATTAACACCCAAGCCGGAGCCGGCGTTACCTTGCGGGTCAAAATCAATCAAAAGGACTTCCTGGTTTAAGCACGCCAACGCATACGACAAATTGATAGAGGTGGTCGTTTTTCC
>Ga0310694_10002755_pt1 | contig 17683 bp, 9 predicted proteins | sample 174DNAGHGhighgp2_FD_203884 | JGI IMG/M metagenome (GOLD analysis project Ga0310694, IMG submission 203884) | Sheep rumen microbial communities from Palmerston North, Manawatu-Wanganui, New Zealand - 1742 DNA GHGhigh gp2 (v2) (version 2) | ecosystem: Host-associated > Mammals > Digestive system >... | reverse complement strand
GTTTATCTCCACGGCTGTTGCGGTGTCCCCCTCACCGCAGTGATGACCGCCGAGGCTGTGATTGGGGAGAAAGATGTGATTGTGAGGAGGTTATGAGAGGGAAGAAGTAAGAGGTAAGAGGGAAGAAGGTAAGAGGGAAGAAGGTAAGAGGGAAGAAGTAAGAAGGAAGAGGGAAGAAGTAAGAGGGAAGAGGTAAGAGGTAAGAGGGAAGAAGGAAGAGGTAAGAGGGATGAAGTAGGAAGGAACGATTGACGAACTATAATATTAAACATTTTCCAAAAGGGCTGCAAGCCCGACACGTATCAGCTCAGGGCGAGCGAAGCGAGCCCTGGGGTAATGAAAAATGACGAATGACGTGCGACGAATGACGTATGATATTTGAATGATATAATGATGAATAGAATTCGTACGATATTGATTGCCGTTTTTTGTGCGATGATGTTGGTTTCCAATGTTTTTGCCCAAAAATTGACTGAATTTTTACCGGAAAATGGGAATGCCGACACCGCCGTGGTGGTCTGTCCCGGCGGCAGCTATTACTGGCTGGCGAAGAAATCCGAGGGAAGGGAAGTGGCACAGTGGCTGAACCAGAACGGCTACGCCGCCTACGTGCTCGAATACCCTGTCTCCGGCTGGTGGTCGTGGTTCACCCACATCCGCCGGAGTTGCTGCACGCAATATCCGGGTCAGCTCGAAGCGCTGGAAGGAGCGTTGAAAACCGTTAAATCGAAGGGATACAAGACCGTCGGGGCGATGGGCTTCTCCGCTGGCGGCCATCTGGTGTTGAGCGGTGCGGAGTTGTTGCCCGACGGTGTCGCGCCCGATTTCGTGGCTCCCATCTATCCAGTGGTCACCATGCGCGAACCGTACGTGCACAAGCGCTCCCGCCGTGGTCTCATGGGCGAACGTCGCCAACACCATCCTGCGATGTGGGATTCCCTTTCGATGGAACTGCACGCCGACAAGGTGCGCTGTCCCGTCTTCCTGCTCAGCTGCGACGACGACCCCACCGTTAAATGGCAAAACGCCCAAATGATGGCCGATTCGCTGGCGGCCAAAGGAAAACCTTACCACCTCGTCCGTCCCAAAACCGGCGGGCACGGCTTCGGGGTGAATCCCGCGAAGATGGACGGAAAGGAATGCTCCGTTTGGCCTGAAGAATTCCTGAAATGGTTGCGAGGTTCGCTGTAGAGAAGTGAGATGTTGCATCTATATTGCGTATCCATGCTGCTTTGCCTCCCAAAATCAGCCTCTACGTCGGAACGAGTTCTCCCCAAACGACCTTTTTCGCCATTGTTAATCCGCTTGTTTACAGGAATATACATTTTATTAAAATAAAATGCAAATTCGGAAAAAAAATGTTATTTTTGCATTCTATAAGTAATAGTAGATAATGGTTGGATGTTCCTATAATGTAAGTTCGAAGCCGCCTGGCTGTAGCAGCGGAACGTATTTCGTTGCGCATTATTCTGGAGGCGGTGGTGCTCTTTTAATTTGGAATTTGATTTTTATATAAAGCGACAGGAGTCAATGCTTGAGAAAGCGACTTCTGCCGCTTTTTTTATAGTTGAGATGTTATAGGGACGGTGATGCTCGATTGGAATGGGGAATTGTAGAGAAATGTGAGACGATTAAAAATTAAAATTAAATATGAAAAGAACGATTACAGTTTTGATGCTTCTGCTGATGGCAGGCGCGGCGATGTCGCAGGGAACGTTTACCTGCGGCGAACAAGTTACCGACGGTGACGGGAACAGCTACGAAACCGTCAAAATAGGGGGACTCTGCTGGACGAAGTCGAACATGAAGAGTAAGACCTATTCTGACGGCACCCCTGTATCCAAGGCTATGGTTTACAGTTCGTCGATGTATCCTGACACCAACGCCAACCTTGCCACCTACGGCAGGTTATACACTTGGTTTTCGGCGGTTAACGTGCCAGAGGGCGGCAATATTAAGCCCACGAGAAACGCTGACGGCTTCGTGCAAGGTATATGTCCCGAAGGATGGCACATCCCCACGGTTGGAGATATGGATAGGTTGAATGCAAATTCCGCCGAATCATTGCGCAGCGTTGAATTGTGGTTGCAGCCCAATAACAACACGAATAGTACGGGCTTTAGCTCCTTGCCAGCCGGTTATTACACTCTTGCATCTAACCGTTTTGAGGCTTTGTTAGGTTACACCTATTACTGGAGCGACTCCTCCACAACGCCAGCATTTGCCATAGCGTGTGATGTGAACTATTTCTGTGATGTTGCGGAGAATAAGCAGAAAACTACCGGCGACGGCGTGAGCGTACGCTGTGTGAAGGATTGTTCCCTGCCCACGGTGAGCACAGCGGCGGTGAGCAATATTACGGACGCCACGGCGGACTGCGGCGGCGAGGTCATTGACGACGGCGGCACCACCGTTACCGCCCGCGGCGTGTGCTGGAGCACCTCTCCGAACCCCACCATTGACAGCGCACACACCACCGACGGCAGCGGCACGGGCAGCTTCGGCAGCAACATCACCGGACTGACCGCCGGCACCACCTACTATGTGCGGGCCTATGCCATCAACAGCGTTGACACGGCCTACGGCAACGAGGTGAGCTTCACCACCATCGTGATCGACGAGAAATCCTGTCCCGAAGCTCAAACGGTGACCGACATAGAAAGCAACGTGTATGCCACGGTGAAGATCGGCAACCAGTGCTGGATGCGCGACAACCTTCGCACCACCATGTACGCCGACAGTACTGCCATAGCTGCAGGAAACGACACGAGCTCTACAGTCCCGTATTATTACGATTACAATGAATCAGGAATTAAATGGAAAGATCGTGGTTATCTATACAACTGGGCAGCGGTGATGAACGGTGCAGACACCAGCAACGCTGTTCCCAGCGGCGTGCAGGGCATCTGTCCGGAGGGTTGGCATGTGCCGAGCGATGCGGAGTGGACGATCCTGGAGCAGACGCAGACTAACATGGATGTGACAGGAACAGGCTGGCGCGGCGACCATGCGGGCAAGCTGGCTGGTGAGGGCTGGAGCTCCTCAACAACAACAGCAGGTGCGCCCGGCAACGCGTTCGACACCGCTCACAACACTTCGGGCTTTTCCGCCGTTCCGGCAGGCAACTTCAACGGTTCGTCGTTCGACTACGCGGGCAACTACGCCTTCTTCTGGTCTTCTACGCAGTGCAACAGCAACAGTGCGTGGCACCGCAGCCTGTACTACGGCTACGCCATCGTGTGCAGGTACGACTACGTCAAGAACTACGGATTTTCTGTCCGCTGCCTGAAAGATGAGGATGTAGTGATTGACGAGAAATCCTGTCCTGAAGCTAAAACGGTGACCGACATAGAGGAAAACGTGTATGCCACGGTGAAGATCGGCAACCAGTGCTGGATGCGCGACAACCTTCGCACCACTATGTACGCCGACAGTACTGTCATTGCCGCAGGCGGGAGCATCACGAGCGAAACATACCCGTATTATTACGATTACAATGAGTCTGGAATTGATTTGAAAGTTCGTGGTTATCTTTACAACTGGGCAGCGGTGATGAACGGTGCAGACACCAGCAACGCTGTTCCCAGCGGCGTGCAGGGCATCTGTCCGAAGGGTTGGCATGTGCCGAGCGAGGCTGAGTGGACGCAACTCACAGACTATGTGAGAAGCATACCCGAATACAACTGCGACAACAATCCCACCAATATTGCCAAGGCATTGGCTGATTCCAGAGGTTGGAATAGCAGTGAAAACCCATGTGCGGTGGGTGACGATCAAGGCACAAACAACGCGACGGGCTTTTCCGCCGTTCCGGCAGGCTGGATGTCTCCCAATTCGTTGTATGATCTAGGGGGCAGCTGTGCCTATTTCTGGTCCACTGCTACTACGTCGCTCAGCGAAGATGTGCGGTGCCGCGAGGTGTGCTGCTTTTTTACGAACATGAACAGGAACTTTACCAGCAAGGACTGCGGTTATTCTGTCCGTTGCCTGAAAGATGAGGATGTAGTGATTGACGAGAAATCCTGTCCTGAAGCTAAAACGGTGACCGACCACGAGGGCAACCTGTATGCCACGGTGAAGATCGGCAACCAGTGCTGGATGCGCGACAACCTGCGCACCACCACCTCGCCGAGCACGGGAGCCTACCTCATCCCGGCTGTGGGTACAAACTCAACATTCACGGGCAAGCAGGCCCGTTGGTATAAAGACTCGGTCACGTATGCGCCGAAGAACTACGGTTTGCTCTACAACTGGAACGCGGCGGTGGATACGTTCAACACGTCATTCGAGGAATTGAGCGTGAATGGCAACAGCGAAGATGCTGTGGATGTGACCTTCATAGGCTACCGCCGGGGCATCTGTCCTGAAGGGTGGCACCTGCCGAGCGATTCGGAGTGGACGCAACTCACAGCCTATGTCAGTAGCCAGAGCGAATACATCTGCGGCGGCAGCAGCAGCAGCGAAAACATCGCCAAGGTGTTGGCTGATTCCACAGGTTGGGACAGTTACATCGGGGAGTGTACTCCTGGAGACCAGAGTGTTACGGCGAACAACGCGACGGGTTTTTCCGCCGTTCCGGCAGGCGCCCGCGGTCCGTCGTTCGGCGGCGCGGGTCGCTACGCCGATTTCTGGTCCTCTACGCAACGCTACATCGGCAACGCAAGGGGCCACAGACTGGACTACAACCGTGCCCACGTGGGCCGGATGATTGCCACCAAGAACTCCGGATTTTCCATCCGCTGCCTCCGCGATGAGGATGTAGTGATCGACGAGAAATCCTGCTCCGAAGCCAAAACCGTCACCGACCACGAGGGCAACGTGTATGCCACGGTGAAGATCGGCAACCAGTGCTGGACGCGCGACAACCTGCGCACCACCACCTCGCCGAGCACAGGAACTTACCTTGTCACGACTAATAATACCTTAACATACACTGGCAAGCAGGCCCGCTGGTATGGCAACGACTCGGCCCGGTATGCGCCGCTGAACTACGGTCTGCTCTACAACTGGAACGCGGCTGTTGATACGTTCAACACAGCACAACAATTCGGGGAAACGAGCGTGAACGGCGCTGAAGAAAATGCCGTGTCGGTGACATTCACCGGCCACCGCAGGGGCATCTGCCCTGAGGGTTGGCACCTGCCCAGCCATGCGGAATGGGATACACTGACGAATTATGTAAGCAGCAAGGACGAGTACATCTGCGGCGGCAACAGCGACTTCATCGCCAAGGCGTTGGCTGATTCCACAGGGTGGCAAAACTATACTGGTTTAGCCCCATGTGTGGTGGGCAATGACCGAACAGATAATAACAAAACGGGCTTTTCCGCCGTTCCAGCGGGTTGTCGCGACGGTTTTACGTTCTACAGCGCATGCGAAAGCGCCTACTTCTGGTCTTCTACGCAGTACAACAGCAACCGTGTGTGGTACCGAGAATTGATCTACGATTATGCGTCCGTGAGCAGGAGCAACATTGCCAACAAAAGCTGCGGTTTTTCGGTTCGTTGTGTGAAGGATAATGATGCAGTGATAGACGAGAAATCCTGCCGCGAAGCCAAAACCGTCACCGATGTTGACAACAACGCGTATGCCACGGTGAAGATCGGCAACCAGTGTTGGATGCGCCAGAACCTGCGCACCACAAAATACGCCGACGGCACAGCCATTCCCGCAGGCGAAGGCAACTTTCCAAGCAATACAGAACCATATTATTACAATTACACTTCCTCTGATATAGATTTGAATAAGCGTGGTTATCTTTACAACTGGCCAGCGGTCACGAAAAAAACATCTTCCAACAGTGATCTCAGCGGCGTGCTGGGTATCTGTCCCAAAGGCTGGCACGTGCCCAGCGATGCGGAATGGGATACATTGAAGAATTATGTGGGCAGCCAGAGCAACTACACCTGCAACGACAGCAGCTACAACATCGCCAAGGCCTTAGCCGATACCACAGGATGGCAAAACTATACTGGTTCTGACCCATGTGCGGTGGGCAATACCCAATCAGATAATAACAAAACGGGCTTTTCCGCCGTTCCAGCAGGCCGCTACTTCGCTTCTTTTTCGTTCAGCTACGCAGGCGACTGCGCCTACTTCTGGTCTTCTACGCGGCACCCTGGCAACTATGGGTGGTGTCAGTACCTGGACCACAGTCGCGCGAAAATGTTCAGGTCCAACATCTACTTCAAGAGCTACGGTTTTTCGGTCCGTTGTGTAAAGGATAAAGAAAGAACCCTGCCCACGGTAACCACAGCGGCGGTGAGCAATGTCACGGTCATTGGTGCAACCTTGGGTGGCGAGGTCACCGACGACGGCGGAGCCAATGTAACCGTCCGCGGCGTGTGCTGGAGCACCTCGCAGAACCCCACCATTGCCGACAGCCACACCACCGACGGCAGCGGCATGGGCGGCTTCACCGTCAGCATTATGGGACTTGTGGAAAGCACAACCTACTATGTGCGGGCGTATGCCATCAACAGTGTTGACACAGCCTACGGCAACGAGGTGAGCTTCACCACGCCATACTTCATCTGTGGCATCTCACAAGTTACCGATGTTGACAAAAACTTTTATAATACCGTTATGATTGACAAACAATGCTGGATGAAGGAGAACCTGCGCACCACGAAGTACGCTAATGGCACAGCCATTCCCGCAGGCGTGGACACCAGCAAAACAAAACCGTATTATTATGATTACACAGGAACTGATATTCCGTTGGAGCAGCGTGGTTATCTTTACAACTGGCCTGCGGTGATGAACGGTGCTCCTTCCAGCAACGAAGTTCCCAGCAAAGTGCAGGGCATTTGCCCCGATGGTTGGCATCTGCCCAGCGATGCAGAGTGGATTAAGATGGAGAAATTCGTAAGCGGTCCAGACACTATGAACGTCAATTTTAATGTTGAGACCTGGGAATGGCGTGGTACTCATGCAGGCAAACTTGCAGGAGGAGACAAATGGAAGACTACGACAAACATTAACGCTCCAGGAAATATGAACTATACCGAACGAAACGCATCAGGCTTTTCCGCCGTTGCGGCAGGCGGCTACAAAAGCAGTTCGTTGTTCGAAGGGGCGGGCGTCAACGCCTTTTTCTGGTCTTCTACGAAGTTTAAATTAGGTGGTGTTTATAAAAGAACCTTGCACTACGAAACCCAGCAAGTGGCACAAATTATCGAAGAAGCGATTCACATGGGTTATTCTGTTCGTTGTGTCCGCAATGGGGACGAGAAATCCTGTCCTGGCACACCTACGGTTACCGACATAGACGGCAACGTGTATGCCACGGTGCAAATCGGCGACCAGTGCTGGATGCGGGAGAACCTCCGCACCACGAAATACCCCGATGGTAGCTCTGTTACCCAGGGCGGAAACAACTCGAGCGGTACAGAAGGGTTTTATTACGACTATACTATTCCAATAGCTTTGAAGCATCGAGGTTATTATTATAACTGGACTGCGGCCAATAACGTCTGTCCCAATGGTTGGCATCTGCCCAGCGATGAAGAGTGGAATACGATGGAGAAAGCCGTGAGCGGTTCAGACTGGCAAGACAGTTATGCAAACACTACTGACTATCGTGGTACTCATGCAGGCAAACTTGCACATGAAGCCGGGTGGGAAAATTCAGATGTAGCTAATGCCCCAGGAAATGTAAACTATACCGAACGAAACGCATCAGGCTTTTCCGCCGTTGCGGCAGGCGGTGCCTACGGTGAACTCTTTCCACAGAGTAACAAAGCCTATTTCTGGTCTTCTACGCCTGGTTCCAACAATGAAGGTGCGTCTTGTCGAGTTTTGTACGGCGATAAGGCGGGCGTAGAAAGGTCCTACTACGGCAAATTCAACGGATATTCTGTCCGTTGTGTGAAAGATTAACCGATTCGGAACTCAGAGTTGATATAGGGCGCGCCAGAAAGGTCGCGCCCGTTTTCACAGGGCTTACGCATCAACTCTTCCAAACACCCAAGTGTCAGGGCATTGAGCCGCATCATATTATGGCGTTAGCCGTTTTTTTGCCTTTTAGCTGCATTCGAAACCTTTGTTTCGCAAAAAAAGCACGCAGAATCAGCACTTGCTGATTCTCAAGCGGTTACTGGCGACAAGAAACAGTCGTGGGTGAGGCGGATGCGGACAATGGTGGGAAGGCCGGATCGCGAGGTTCGCGGCGCGGGGAAAGTTTGCGGGCGAGGGGATGGGATGGTTCGCCGCGAAACGCGATGATGTTGCGGACGGGCGTGCGAGAGGGATTGAAGTGGAAATGTTTTTGGCCCATTTTCGGCATTAAAACATTGTCGAACAACGGATTGTAGGGGCGAATCATTATTCGCCCCTACGGGAACGGATGGTCAAAAACATTGTAACGGAAAGCCCGACGGCGCGGCGGGAGGGGATAACGTTACGCAATGTTGGTCCGTGAATGTGTGTTTGCGACGCTTGGAAGCGCCGGCTCGTAATCCGCGCCGGCTCGCCCAAATAAAAAAGTTGATGCGTAAGCCCTGGGGAAGCGTCGGCTCCGAAAATTCGTAACCAACAATTTTGTATTTTTGCGGCTGCAATTTTACGAATGTTTTATACGAAATTGAATGATAAGGTAATGAAAACCAATAAGAACGATATAGAATTCGCCTCCCCTGAGGAAATCAAACAGTTCCAAGAGGGGGAAATGCACGATGCACTGCATTATTTGCAACAGCATTCGCGCTTCTACCAGCGCATGTTTGAGCGCTACGGCATCAAAGTGGAGAAAATCCGCACCATAGAGGACCTCGTGAACATCCCGTTCACCGAAAAGAAGGACCTCCAACTTTTTAACGAGGATTTCCTCTGCGTGCCCAAGGAGAAGGTCATCGACTACATCACCACCAGCGGCACGCTGAGTGACCCCGTGACCTTCTGCTGTACCGAAAAGGACTTGCAACGCTTGGCCTATAATGAGAAGAAGAGCTTCGAATGCGCTGGTTTACAACCTGGTAACATTCTCCAGCTGATGGTTACCCTCGACAAACGGTTTATGGCTGGATTGGCTTACTTCCTCGGTTTGAGGGAGCTTGGTGCCTCCGTCATCCGCGTGGGCAACGGCATCCCCGAACTGCAGTGGGACACTATCCAGCGCATTAAGCCCGACAGCATCATGTGCGTGCCGTCGTTTATTCCAAGATTGATTCAATACGCTGAGGATCATGGTATTGACTATCAGAACTCCAGTGTCCGAAAGATTATCGGCATCGGCGAGAGTTTGCGGAATCAGGATTTTTCGCTCAACCTTTTGGGCGAGCAGATCAAGTCGAAATGGGATGTGGAACTCTACGCCACCTACTCCTCCACCGAGATGGGCGCGACTTTCAGCGAATGTGAGTACGGCATTGGCGGTCACGTGCATCCTGAGCTCATCATCGTGGAGATTATCGGTGAGGACAACCTGCCGGTGGCCGACGGCGAGACCGGCGAGGTGGTAGTGACGACCCTCGGGGTGGAGGGCATGCCGCTGTTGCGCTTTCGCACGGGCGACATGTGCGCGAAGATTACCGAGCAATGTCGCTGTGGCCGTAACAGTTACCGACTCACCCCATTAGTGGGTCGCAAGAACAACATGATCAAACTGAAGGGCACTACCCTCTATCCGCCCGCGCTCATGGACGTGTTGAACAACACACCGTTCGTGCAGAATTACGTCATCTACGTGCAAGATTCGCAGCAGGGCACCGACGAGGTGGTCGTGAAGGTAGGTTTGAACGCCGAAGCTGTCGAGGAGAGCGCGCGGTTCAAGAACCATCCCGAGGAGATCGTCAACGAGCTGAAGAATCGTTTCCGTGCGCATGTCCGCGTCGCCCCGACGGTCGTCATCAGTTCTGTTGAAGAGGTCCAGCGCATCAACTACCCGCCAAGTGCCCGGAAGCCCGTGAAATTCATTGATTTGAGGGCGTAATGATATAGAGGGACTGCTCGACAATAGTTTTGCCATGCCAAAATACTTGACGATGAAAGCATTGATTCAAATATGCAAAAATGCGGATAAGACAAAAGTTTACAAAGGACGAAAAATTAAATAAATGAGAACCAAATCACTGATTATCACACTTTTTGGCGTATGCTTGCTGCTTGTGTCTTGCCGACACAAGGAAAAAGCGCAGACGCTTCAAATGGCAATAGAACACCAGATGGACATCTATCCGGAGTCACGATTACAGGATATCTACAAGAGCTTCTATCAGGACTATTTCGGACCGGGACATCTGATTACGGACACCGCGATGGTGCGCCATTATCTATATTCGGAATTGTCTGAGAATGATGTCTCCTCGCCGTTTTATTTCGAACCCACGGGTAGAGAAGGTCGTTTTGTGCGCGTGTTTCTCTCCGCCGTCGCCGACAGTTTGGTTTCCGCCGAAGAATTGTTAGACGCTTTTATCAGAAGTGCGAACGAGTTTCAAGAGCCTAAGACAAAGTGGGTTGCGGAGTGGGCTGATATCGTTCGCACCATTCGCGACAATGAGATTCCCGTTGAGGGTTTTGATGAGGACGAGCCCGTGTTGACCGAAGCCGCCCATAATAATCAGGCTATGCATCACAGTCTCCCGTACAACGACACTTACCACCCTCATTACCGCATTGTGAGACGCGATATCTTCGAAAAAGAGATAAAGCCGAAGTTGAAGAAGAAAAGGAAGAGGAGATAGTCACAGCTTTTGATACGCCAATCGCTCGTCCCCGGACAGCAAATAGATAATCCCGCAACAGGTGAACCCGTGCTTGGCGAGGTTGTGTTGCATGATGACGTTGTCGCGGTGCGTGTCGATGCGGATGTTGCGGTCGCGCGCGAATGCAAATTCCATCACGTTGCTGAAGATGCCGTGCGTGCCGTGTTTGCCGCCTATGCGGTGGATTACGTGGTAGGGGAGGGTGTCGTTGAGCCACTGACCGTCGAAAATCTCCTTGTAGGTGGGTTCCGGCGACGGCAGAAAAGCGAAATATCCCACGATTTGCCCGTCGTCTTCAATCACGAAACCGCCCTGCTGTTCGATGTCGTGCACCACGACCTCCACCGACGGGTATCCGTTGATCCATTGTTTCCAGTTGCCCGCAGCCTGCATTTTCTGCCGTGCCTCGTCAAAGACCGGCATGATGTCGGGGATGTCCGCATTGGTGGCGGGACGAATGATTCGGGAAGAAGTGTCTTGCATTGATCGGCAGTATTGGTTTCTTGTTTCGGATGGGTCTTCTGGATTTTACGTCACTACTGACGTGCCACTTTCGCTGTTTCGACCCCTCTTTTGGTGCGAATCTGGCACGTATTATTATTTTAATTTTTTGTTATGAAAATACAGGATGCAAACCTTAGCTTTTCCGCTGCAAAGATAAACAAAAAAATCGTATTTTCGCGGCCTGTAATTCTGAAAGAATGATGAAAGGTGTTTTTACGCTCTCTGATGTGGAGAATATTGTTTTCGGAGGTCAGAAAATTGACATAAACGCCCTTCCGATGGCTCGGGTAGAGGCATGCTTCAATTTCCTGAAAGATTTCTGTTCTGACAAGATCATTTACGGCATCAACACAGGTTTCGGTCCAATGGCACAATGGCGTGTCGAGGATCCCGATCTTATTGCCTTACAATATAATATTATAAGGAGTCACTCTACCGGTGCGGGCGAACCGTTGTCCGACGATTGCGTGAAGGCCGCCATGGTGGCTCGTCTTGGTACTTTCCTGCAGGCTCGTTCCGGTGTGCATCCCGATTTGGTGAAACTTCTCGTGGAGATGATCAACCGCGATATTATCCCGATGATTCCCCAGCACGGCAGTGTGGGGGCCAGCGGTGACCTCGTGCAGCTGGCACACCTCGCGCTGACAATGATAGGCGAGGGGAGTGTTCATTACCATGGCGAATGGAGACCCGCCGCGGAGGTGTTGAAAGAGAATGGGTTGGAACCGTTCAAAATCCATATTCGCGAAGGACTTTCCATCACCAACGGCACCGGCGTGATGACCGGTATCGCGATGGTCAACCAGTTCCATGCTGAGCAGCTGCTTGACTGGGCTACGCTTGCGGCGGTGATGATGAACGAAATTGCCGGCTCCTACGATGATTGGATGGCTGCACCGCTCAACGAGGCGCGCCGTCACGATGGTCAGCAGGTGATGGCCGCGCGGATGCGTGTGCTCGCTCGCGACAGCAAGTGCCTGCAACGGCGTGAACATTTGCTTTACGACGGACATCATTCTGAGAAGACGTTTGAACATAAAGTGCAGGCTTACTATTCGTTACGTTGTACTCCGCAGATTTTAGGGCCTATTTACGAAACACTACTCAATTGCCGTCGGGTGCTGGAGGAGGAAATCAACTCCGCTTGCGACAACCCGATTGTGGATCCCGAGACCCGTAACGTCTATCACGGAGGCAACTTCCACGGCGACTACATCTCCCTCGAACAGGACAAGGTGAAAATCGCGATGGTGCGCCTCGTGATGACCGCCGAGAGACAGCTCAACTATCTCTTCCATGACCGCATCAACGGCATTCTGCCACCGTTTCTCAACATGGGCAAGTTAGGGCTCAACTACGGTATGCAGGCTTGTCAGTTCACCGCCACGTCCACTACTGCCGAGTGCCAGACGCTTGCGATGCCCAACTACGTGCACAGTATCCCGAATAATAACGATAATCAGGATATTGTGAGCATGGGTACCAACACGGCGTTGCTTACCCAGCGTGTCATCGAGAATGCTTGGCAGGTAATGGCTATCCAGTACATCGCGTTTGCACAAGCTGTTGATATCCTGAAGATTTCCGACAGATTATCTCCGGTTTCACGTCTGGTGTATCGCCATGTACGCGAGATTTGCCCTGTCTTCGTGGAGGACACGCCATTCTACGAAGACATCCGCAACGTACAGGCGTTTTTGAAGAATAATCCTTTGTCGTTGGATTGATTCTTAATGAAATATAATATCCAAAGCCGCCTCGAAGAGGCAAAACGCGCGAAGCGCAATTAACCCTATACAAGCGAAGCGCAGTGTGGGGTCGGGTAAGAGAACAAGCAAGATAAACATCAAACCAAACAATATGAAATACGCATTAGTAACCGGAGGATCCCGTGGTATCGGACGCGCAGTGGCGCTTCGTCTTTCTCGTGATGGGATGCCTGTGATTGTAAATTATGTCAGCAACGACGCAGCTGCCGAAGAGACCAAGCAGATGATTGAGTCTCAGGGTGGTGTGTGCGAATTGCTGAAGTTCGACATCGCCGATGAGCAAGCTGTGGATGCTGCCCTTGAAGGTTGGGAGAAAGCCCATCCTGACGACTTCATCTCCGTGTTGGTGAACAACGCCGGCACTCGTCACGACAACCTGATGATTATGATGAGCGACGAAGATTGGCACAGCGTGATTGACGCGCCTTTGAACGGTTTCTTCTACATCACCCGTCGAGTGGTGAAGACGATGTTGCGCAAGCGCGAAGGCCGTATCGTCAATATGGCATCGCTTTCCGGTCTGAAGGGCGTGCCCGGACAGACCAACTACAGTGCCGCCAAGGCTGCCATCATCGGCGCGACCAAGGCTTTGGCTCAGGAAGTGGCAAAGCGCAAGGTGACGGTCAACGCTGTGGCTCCCGGCTTCATTGCCACCGACATGACGGCAGGCTTGGACGAGGAAACCCTTAGCAAGATGATTCCCGCCGAGCGTTTTGGCACACCCGAAGAGGTGGCCGCAGCCGTTGCATTCCTCTCTTCGCCTGAGGCATCCTACATCACCGGACAAGTGTTGCAGGTGAACGGAGGAATGTATAGTTAGCAGTTAGTAGTTAGAGGAGGTAACGAAAACCCCCAATATTATAAAACTTCTTCCTTGAAAGCCCCGTAGGGGCGTCATGTGTCAGCATAGGGTGAACGGAGTGAGCCCTATGGAGATACGATGATGGGATGATACGATGAATAATCGTTGGGAAACACGATGAATAATCGTTGGGAAACACGATGAATAATCGTTGGGAAACACGATGAATAATCGTTGGGAAACACGATGAATAATCGTTGGGAAATACGATGAATAATCGTTGGGAAATACGATGAATAATCGTTGGGAAATACGATGAATAATCGTTGGGAAACACGATGAATAATCGTTGGGAAACACGATGAATAATCGTTGGGAAATACGAGGAATAATCGTTGGGAAACACGATGAATAATCGTTGGGAAACACGATGAATAATCGTTGGGAAACACGATGAATAATCGTTGGTAAATACGATGAATAATCGTTGGGAAGCACGATGAATAATCGTTGGGAAACACGATGAATAATCGTTGGTAAATACGATGAATATAATATGATGATGAAAGATAAACGTGTAGTGATCACAGGCATGGGCATTTGGTCGTGCATTGGCACTTCGTTGGACGAGGTGACGGCATCGTTGCGTGCGGGCAAGTGCGGCATTGGACACGATCCCTCCAGAATTACATACGGCTACCAGTCGGATTTGACGGGCGTAGTGCCTTATCCCGAATTGAAACCGTTGTTGCACAGACGTTTGCGTGCAGGGCTCTCCGAGGAGGCAGCCTACGCCTTCATGGCCTCCCTGCAGGCGTTCGAGCAGGCGGGCATAGATGAGGATTACAGGATGAATCATGAAATAGGAGTGCTTTTCGGCAACGACTCCTCGGCGAAGGCCATCATTGAAACGGACCGGACGTTGCAACAGCGGCCAGATACCGCACTGCTCGGCTCCGGACTGATTTTCCAGTCGATGAACTCCACTGTGAACATGAACATGAGCAGCATTTTCCACCTCAAGGGCATCAATTTCTCCGTGAGTGCGGCGTGCGCTAGTGGAAGTCATGCGGTGGGACTTGGCTATCTGCTCGTCAAACAGGGCCTTCAGGACTGTGTGCTGTGTGGCGGAGCCCAGGAAGTCAACACTTTTGCGATGTCCTCTTTCGATGCGTTGGGCGCCTTTTCCAAACGGATGGACGAGCCGTTGAAGGCTTCCCGTCCGTTCGACCGAGATCGCGGCGGCCTGGTGCCGAGCGGCGGTGCGGCAGCATTGGTGTTAGAGGACTACGAACATGCCGAGCGGCGTGGCGCGACTATCCTCGCGGAGGTGGCCGGCTATGGTTTCTCCTCTAACGGAGGCGGTATCTCCGAGCCTTCCGACGACGGCAGTGCGACCGCCATGATGCGAGCGATCACAATGGCGGGACTCACACCGGCCGACATAGACTACGTGAACGCCCACGCCACGGGCACACCGCAGGGCGACCGCTTCGAAGCATTGGCATTGAACCGCATCTTCAATGGACTTCCTACGCTCGTCAGCTCTACCAAGGGCATGACTGGCCACGAATGCTGGATGGCTGGTGCGAGTGAATTAGTCTATTGTACCCAAATGCTTCGTCACGGCTTCGTTGCCCCCAACGTCAATTTCGAGAACCCCGACGAAGACACAGCAGTCTTGAATATAGCCAAAACAACGGTGGAGATGCCGTTGCGTAACGTACTCAGCAACAGCTTCGGCTTCGGCGGCACCAACTCCGCAATTGTTTTGAAAAACGCAAAATGAACAACCTACACTTCCTCCCATAACTCTTAATCTCTTAAACCTTTAACCCCTAAACCTAAACCTTTAACCCCTAAACCTAAACCCTTAAACCTTAAACCTTAACCCTTAAACCATCTAACCCTCTAACCAACGATGTACTTAACCGAAACCCTCAAGAAACAATACACTGACGACCGCCTCAGCGCCTACGAAGCGCAGCGGCTCGCGCAAATCTACGCCTTCGGACCTATGATGTTCCAAGTGGCTCGCCTCATGGTGAAGTGGGGCGTTTTCGAGATGCTCAACGACACGCCTGCCACCCCCGAGGAGGTGGCCGACAAAATCGGTATCTCCGTCTATGCCGCCAAGTGCCTGTTAGAGGCCTCGCTGACGATGCGCACCGTGACGGTTGATGCCGAAACGGGCAAATATACCCTTGCCAAGGCAGGCTGGTTCTTGTTGAACGACGAATCGACCCGCGTGAACATGGACTTCAACCACGACGTAAACTATCAGGGAACCTTTTATTTGGAGGAGGCACTGAAGGAAGGTCGTCCCGCCGGATTGAAATGTCTTGGTGATTGGCCTACGGTCTATGAAGGGCTCTCCTCGCTGCCCCCACAGGTGCAGAAAAGCTGGTTCGCCTTCGACCATTTTTACAGCGATGGCTCCTTCGAACAGGCGTTACAGCTGGTCTTTTCGCATCCCACGCGCACGCTCATGGACGTGGGCGGCAACACGGGACGCTGGGCTATGCAGTGTGTGCGCCACAACCCTGAAGTGGAGGTCACTATTGTGGACCTGCCACAACAGTTAGGGATGATGCGTGAGCAGACAGCAGGACAGCCCGGTGCTGATCGCATCCGTGGTTATGCTGCTAACATGTTGGATGACAGTAGTAAACTACCTTCCGACCGTCAGTGGGACGCCATCTGGATGAGCCAGTTCCTTGACTGTTTCGGAGAGGAGGAAATAGTGAGCATCCTTCGTCGTGCCGCCGAGGTGATGACTCCTGACACGCGCCTCTACATCATGGAGACGCTTTGGAACCGCCAGCGTTTCGACACTGCTGCGCTCTGCCTCACTCAGATCAGCCTCTACTTCACTGCCATCGCCAACGGCAACAGTAAAATGTACCACTCCGACGATCTCGTGCGCCTTGTCGAAACCGCTGGTCTGCACGTGGAAACCACCCATGATTTCTTGGGATTGGGACATTCAGTGTTGGAAGTGAGGTGTTAGTGCTTGGGGGCTTAGAAGCTTAGAAGCTTAAAAGTTTAGAAGCTTAGGGATTTACGCACCAACTCATCCAAACGCCCAAATGTGAGGGCATTGATACGCATCATGTCATGGCGTTAAATTTAGTTGCCTTTTATCTGCCATTTGAAGCCTTTTTTTTCGCAAAACAAAGCACGTTGAATCGGTGTTTGTTGATCTTCGGTCGATTACGGAAAACAATAAGCAGGTGTTGTGTATGTGACGGATAGAACATCGACGACAGGTGCTCCTGGTATTTCTGGTTGTGTAAGGCCTTGTTCATTTTGCGCCATACACAGTGTTTTTTCTTGCCGCGGTCGTTGCTGTCGTGGATGAGGTGGATGCGGACAACTGCGAGAAGGCTGGAACGCGGTGTTCGCGGCGAGGGGAAAGTTTGCGGGCGAGGGGATGGGTTGCTTCGCCGCGAAACGCGAAGATGTTGCGGACGGGCGCGCGAGAGGGATTGAAGTGGAAATGTTTTTGGCCCATTTTCGGCATTAAAACATTGTCGTACAACGGATTGTAGGGGCGAATGATGATTCGCCCTACGGGAACGGATGGCCAAAAACATTGTAACGGAAAGCCCGACGGCGCGGCGGGAGGAGCCAACGTTTCCCGACGTTTGTCCGTGAATATGTGTTTGCGACCCTTGGAGGCGTCGAATCCTAAGCCGCGCCGGCTCGCCCAAATAAAAAAATGATGCGTAAGCCCTGAATATGCGAGTAAACGTGTAAGCACGTAAACGAAAAAAGTGTATTTTCGCGGCCGTTTTTATTAATCACAAAAAACTCCAAAAAAAGTATGGAATCACAAGAACTTCTTCACCCGGAAAATCCTGAAATTCAGAACAATGAGGTGAACTCCGTAGCTTCTCAAGAAG
>Ga0310694_10002753_pt1 | contig 17685 bp, 14 predicted proteins | sample 174DNAGHGhighgp2_FD_203884 | JGI IMG/M metagenome (GOLD analysis project Ga0310694, IMG submission 203884) | Sheep rumen microbial communities from Palmerston North, Manawatu-Wanganui, New Zealand - 1742 DNA GHGhigh gp2 (v2) (version 2) | ecosystem: Host-associated > Mammals > Digestive system... | reverse complement strand
AGCGGCAACATCGTCATGCCCGTCACATACAAGGACGTCCTTGTCGTTCCCACAACCGCCACCGTGCAGTTGCAGGACAAGTACAAGGTGTTCGTCGTCGATAAGGAAGGCATTGCTCACGGCCAAATCATCACCATCCTGCCCCAGACAAACGGCAAGGAATACATCGTGACCGGCGGCCTCGACGGCACCGAGGAAATCGTTGCAGAAGGCGCCGGAATGGTGAAGGACGGACAGAAAGTTAAGTGAAAGGAGTAATTCATAATTCTCAATTCATAATTCATAATTAAGGCTACGCCAGTCGTATTCAAATGGAAATGATTCTTATCACAAGGCTACGGATGGCAAAGGAATTATTATGAATTATGAATTATGCATTCAGAATTAAATAAAATGAAAGGTAACATCTTCATAAAGCGCCCTGTGATGGCAATCTCCATTGCCATTATGATTGTCTTTATCGGCGCTATCAGCTATTTCTCCCTGCCTCTGGAGTCGTATCCCGACATCGCTCCGCCAACGGTCACCGTATATACCACCTATCAAGGTGCAAGCTCGGATGCCGTGATGAAAGCCGTCATCCAGCCTTTGGAAGAGAGCATCAACGGTGTAGAGAACATGCTCTACATGACTTCGACCGCCACGAATGCCGGCTCGGCCACCATCAATGTCTTCTTCAAGCAAGGCACCGACCCGACATGGCTGCCGTCAATGTGCAGAACCGCGTGTCGAAAGCGCAAGGCCTCCTGCCATCGGAAGTGACAAGAGTGGGCGTGCAGACAATGAAACGCCAGACGTCCTTCCTGCAAATCGATGCCCTGACCTGCACAAACGGCCAGTACGACGAGGACTTCATCACGAACTATCTTGACATCAACGTCATTCCGCAGGTTAAGCGCGTGGAGGGCGTGGGCGACGTCACACTGCTGGGCGGCACCTATTCGCTGCGCATCTGGATGAAGCCCGACGTGATGGCACAGTATAAGGTCGTGCCTGACGACATCACACAGGCTTTGGCGGAACAGAACCTGGAAGCCCCAGCCGGTCAGCTCGGCGAGAAGCCCGTCAACGGCGACCACGGCGCTGGCGTGCAGAATGTGTTCCAATATATGCTCAAGTACAAGGGACGACTGAAGGAAATCAGTGAGTTCGAGGATGTTGTGATTCGTGCCAACGACGACGGGACCGTGCTTCGCCTGAAGGACATCGCCACCGTCGAGCTTGGTGCGGTGAGCTACAGCTTCCATGGCGAAACGAATGGCAAGCCCGGTGTGCAGTTCCTTTGCTTCCAGCTCTCTGGCGCAAATGCAAAGGAGACAAACGACAGAATCACGAACCTGCTTGACGATCTCTCCGAAGATCTGCCTGAGGGCCTCGAGTTCGTCAACATGATGTCGAGTAACGACTTCCTGCTTGCATCCATCGCGAATGTGGAAGAGACGCTCTTCATCGCCATCATCCTTGTGATTCTTGTGGTATATTTCTTCCTTCAGGATTTCCGGGCAACCATCATCCCCTCAATATCCATCATCGTTTCCCTTGTCGGCACCTTCGCTTGTATGGCGCTTGCGGGCTTCACGCTCAACCTGTTGACGCTCTTTGCCCTCGTGCTTGCCATCGGTACGGTCGTGGACGATGCCATCGTCGTTGTGGAGGCCGTGCAAGCGAAATTCGATGCTGGCTACACAAGCCCTTACGAGGCGACAAAGGACGCGATGAGCGACGTAACGATGGCCGTTATCTCCTGTACGTTTGTCTTCATGGCGGTGTTCATTCCCGTCAGCTTCATGCCCGGCACCTCCGGCATCTTCTATACACAGTTCGGTGTCACATTGGCTACATCAGTGGGCATCTCCTGCATCAGCGCCCTTGTGCTCTGCCCAGCACTCTGTGCCTTGATGATGAGGCCGGCCAGCGAAGAGCGTAGGAAGGGCTTCTTCGGAGCCATCAACCGCCGCACCCGTATGGCATACGAGGCTACCTATACTGCCATGCTCACCAAGTACGGGCATCTGCTTCGCCGCCTCGTGAGCCGTCGCGCTCGCTATATTGCCAGCTTCGGAGCACTTGCCATCGCTGTCTTTGCCGTGCTCTACTTCGCCAACAACCTGCCGAAAGGCCTTGTTCCACAGGAAGACCAGGGCGTCTGCATGATGAATGTGAGCGGTGTCCCCGGCAACAATGTGGCTTCGACCTACGATGTCCTGACTCGTGCAGAGAACATCGTTAAGGAGGTTCCCGAGGTGTCACGCTTCAACAAGGTGGCCGGCTATGGCTTCATGTCGGGGCAAGGCACCAGCTACGGCATGATGATTATGAAGCTGAAGCCTTGGGGCGAGCGTCGCTACGGCTTCTGGCATCCCATCGACAACTTCTTGTCAACGTCCACGATGGTTGCCAATGCGAAGCTCAACGCACGCCTTCTCTCCGAGATACCCGATGCGCAATGCTTCGTCTTCGAGCCCGGCATGATTCCCGGCTACGGCATGGGAGGCATCGAACTTCAGCTGCAAGACAAGACAGGCACGGCCGACAAGGAGGTCTTCTATACTTATACGCAGGAGTTCCTTGCCAAGTTGAGTGAACGTCCCGAAGTGGGTCGTGCCGTGAGCACCTATGCCCGCAACTTCCCGCAATACAGCGTCACGGTCGATGCTGCTCAATGCAAACGTGCAGGCATCAGCCCGGCAACCGTCCTTTCTGCCCTTGGCAGCTATTGCGGCGGTGCATACGTCAGCAACATGAACCAGTTCTCGAAGGTTTATCGCGTGATGCTTCAGTCAGCTCCCGAGTATAGAATGACAGAAGCCGACTTGGGCAATATGTTCGTCCGCAATGGAAGTGAGATGGCGCCATTGAGCCAGTTCATCAAGTTGGAGCAGGTTGTAGGTCCTGAAATCGATACGCGATTCAACCTCTTCAGCTCCATTGCCGTCAACGTCGTGGCCGCAACAGGTTACAGCAACACACAGGTCATGCAGGCCATCAAGGAGGTAAAGGAAGAAGTCTTCCCCACGGGTTATGACTATGAGTTCGGCGGCATGTCTCGCGAAGAGGCACAAACCATCGGCTCCATCGATACATATCTTATATATGCTGTCTGCGTGCTGCTCATCTTCCTCATCTTGAGCTGTCTTTACGAGAGCTTCCTCATTCCCTTCGCAGTCATCTTCTCTGTTCCCGCAGGCTTGATGGGCAGCTTTGGCTTTGCCTGGCTGTGGAATCAGGGCTATTCGGTCCTGCCCTTTATCTTCCTCGGACAGATTGAGAATAACATCTATCTGCAGACGGGCGTCATCATGTTGATTGGTTTGCTTGGCAAGACGGCCATCCTCATCACGGAGTACGCCCTTGAGCGCCGCAGGAAGGGCATGGGCATCGTGGAGGCCGCATACGCCGCTGCCGAGGCACGTTTCCGTCCTATCCTGATGACGGTACTGACTATGATATTCGGCATGATACCTCTCGTCTTTGCCACAGGAGCAGGCGCAAACGGCAACCGCACCATCGGCCTTGGCGTCATCGGCGGTATGGTCGTAGGCACCATTGCCATTCTCATCACCGTGCCTCTCTTCTTCATCATCTTCGAGTGGCTGCAGGAACGCATCCGTCCTGTCATGCACGAAGAGGCCGACCAGCAGTTCCTCAAGGAAAGGGAGCGTTCACAAAGAGAAAAGCAAGAAGCGAAAAAGGATTAAGGATTAAAAAGAATAAGGATAAACTATGAAACGCATATCATTTTCTCATTTTTTCATTCTTTCATTTCTGTTGCTCCTCAGCAGTTGTTCCCTCTACAAGAACTATGAACGCCCTGCCGGCATCATTACCGATGGCATTTATGGCGATATGCAGACGGCTGGCGACAACAGCCTGGGAGACCTCAAGTGGCGCGACATCTTCACCGACCGCCTTCAGCAAAACACCGACATGAAGAATGCCGAGCTTCGCATCAAGGAGGCCGACTATGCCCTGCAGTGTGCCAAGCTTGCCTACATCCCAAGCTTTTACTTCAAACCAAGCGGTTCGGTCAGCAAAACATGGGATCCCTATGACCGCAACACATACGCCGCAAGCAAGACGTACTCCCTGCCCGTCACCATGAGCTGGCAGATAGGAAGCATCGGCTCCTTGCGCAACAACAAGAAGAAGGCAGAGGTGACGCGCGAACAGCTCCGCAACGCCAAGCAAGCCATTCAGGCACAGCTCGTTGCAGGCATCGCGTCGATGTACTATAACCTTTCGATGCTCGACGAGCAACTCATCCTGACACGTCAGACGGAAGAGAACTGGGGCAAGTACCTGAGGATGCAGCAGCAACTCATGGATGCCGGACAAAGCAACATGGCAGCAGTGGCAAGCATCGAAGCCACCTATTACAGCATCCAGACATCTGTCGTCTCCATTGAGAACAGTATCCATGCCATCGAAAATGCGCTATCCACACTCCTTGGCGAGACACAGGGCGACATTCTGCGTGGCTCGCTGGCCTCCTTCCGTGCGCCTGCTATTTGTTCCACAGGTATGCCCATCACCATCCTCGACCGTCGTCCTGACGTGCGCGACGCAGAGTACAAGCTTGCTGCCGCCTTCTACGACAAGAACATAGCCTACAGCAGCTTCTTCCCGAATCTTAACATATCCGCTACAGGGCAGTTCACCAACAGCATTGGTGCCGTTGTCAATCCCGGCGTGTTCATTGGTCAGGCCGTCGCAAGCCTTGCCCAGCCGCTCTTCGACAACGGCCGCATCCGCGCCCAGTACAAGATTTCCAAAGCCGAGATGGAGGTTGCCACAAACGACTTCCAGCAGGCTATCATCAAGGCGGGCAACGAGGTGAACCTTGCAATGGACGACATCTATGTCTCCCGCAAGATGCAAGGCCTTATCGACAAGCAAGTGGAGTCGCTCACAAAGGCGCTTGATGCCACAGAGAAGCTTTATGCCAACACTGGCACAAACTACCTGAATGTCATCACCGCACAGAACTCCCTGCTATCCGCCCAAATGAGCCAGATAGGCAACCGCATGGATGCCATCCGCGCCACTATCGACCTATACCAGGCCCTCGGCGGCGGAGCAGAATAAGCCACGGGCGGAGCTGAATAAGCCACGGCAAAGGAGAACAGCAACAAGGCTGTGCCGTAATACAAGAATAGAATATAAACAACGGGCTTTACGGTTCAAAAGGAGTTAAGTTGTACTGGCCATCAGATACTTAACAATCCTTTAAAGCCGTAAATCCCGTTGTTGTTTTATACTTGTATTTGTCTAATTTGGCACGCAAAGCCCTTTTTTCGCTGTTTTGGAGAATGACAAAAAGAAAGTAAGGTCAAGGGTTAACCCTTTTACTTTTGGTGCTTCCCGTCATCAGCGGCGTTTAAATAGAGCAAAGAGTGAACGGACGCTCGTGGCGACATTCGTGCAGAAGCGGAAGCCCTTGTAGATGGCTATTCCGTTAATTACAAGACGGCTGATGGTCAGTGCCCTGCTTGTGGTCTTGGACATAGATTTTCCCGTCAGGTTGTTGGCCGTCTCCTGCATTTGTGTACGCGAGAACTCCATCCTTCTCTTGACGGTATGCTTCCTCTCTCGCAGTGCGGCAAGGATGTCGGGAGAATTAACGATGCTGCTCATGGTATTTCCTCCCATTCATCTTCGTTTACGAACAATCGCGCAATGAATCGCGACACCGGCTGCACTATCCAGCGCTTGCGGGTGAGGAGCGCAATGATGATGAACACAAGCATTGCACCGCCCATGATGGTGCAGCTCCATGCTCCGCCAACGAAATCGGCCAGCCAAAGTCCAAAGGCCACAACGAAGAAGAGAAGTGCGGCCAGGGCAAGTATCAGGCACACGGCAACGATGGCAACTGCGGAGAGAAGTATACTCAACTTCTCCGCCGTGTCCAGCTTCAGATACTCTTTTTGCAGCTCCAGATAGTTCTTCGCCTCTTTCCAGAGCGATTGCAGGTTGTCTGTGTAGTTCATAATCAAGAATTAAGGGTTATGGGTTAAAGAGTACACCTTAACCCGTAACCCCTAATCAATAGTTCCTGTTATTCTTCCTCCTTCGTTGTCTGCAGCTCTTCGGCGATTTCGTCGACGAGGTCGGACATTTCCTTACGATTGAGCCTTATTCCGCGCTTGCGCAAGGCTTCTGCTATTTTCTCACGGAGGTCACTGCCCTTTTCGGGGGCGAAAAGCAAGCCACATGCAGCTCCTACGAGCGCACCGCCTATGAAGGCAGCCATAAATTCAACGGTTCTCATTGCTGTAATCCTTTCTTTTTAAGGTTAAGATTCACAGTTCTTAAACCACGGTTCCTTTCCCGTTGCCAAATCCCTCTTCACTTAACCTGATTGTTGGTTAAACGTAGTTTTTTTTATCTTTACGCCTACAAATATAGCGTTTTTCTGCATTCAAGCAACACATAAATGCAAAAAAATGTTGAAAAGAAGCCTTTTTTTGTCTGTTTTATTGTGTTTTTGTGGAAAAAGCACTACCTTTGCGAGGTAAAATAAAGGAAAAAGTAACCAAAAACCATAAAACAACTTATGAAAAAGATTCTTTTTATGTGCGCTGCTGTCTGCGCTGTGTTTATGATGTCTTCTTGCAGGAGCAAGGAGAGTGCCTACAAGAAAGCCTATGAAAAGGCAAAGGCCCAGCAGACCGCTACAACGCCTGTGACCACGACAACTCCTGTTCAGCAGGTAACGCCACAGACCGTGACTCCTGTCACCACAACTCCCGTGACCGACTACAGCAATGTAGCCGTCCGCAACGAGAACGTCGCCTTCGTAGAGGGCAGCCCGTTGAAGCAGTATGGAGTTGTCGTTGCATCTGTCACCATCAAGAGCAACGGTGTGGCTCTCATGCAGAAGCTCGCCTCGCAGGGCTACAACAGCTGTGTGGCACAGGCTCAAGTGAACGGTCAGACCTTCTACCGCGTTGTGGCTTGCAGCTACGATACAAAGCCCGAAGCCGCACAGAAGCGTGCCCAGCTCGAAGGACAGTACCCCGGCGCATGGTTGCTGTATAAGAAGTAAAAAAGCCTCACTCCAGCCCTCTCCACGGAGAGGGAGAATGTGAGGCATCTCCAACATTTCCCCCTCCTTTGGGCAGGGGAGAGGAGAGCCTTCTCCTATAATATATAATAATGTGGGAAGAGTTCTTGCTATAGATTATGGGGTCCGTCGCACCGGTTTGGCTGTGACGGACCCCTTGCAGATTATTCCAGGCGGTCTGCCCACCGTTGAGACGCCGAAGCTGCTGCCCTTCCTGAAGGACTATCTTTCGAGGGAACAGGTGGAGCGCTTCGTGGTTGGCTTGCCCAAGCAGACAAACGGACGGGACAGCGACAACCTGCCCAGGGTGCGAGCCTTCGTGGAGCAACTGCAAAAGACGTTCCCCACGGTTCCCGTAGAGATGTGGGACGAGCGCTACACCAGCGTCCTTGCCCAGCAAGCTATCCTGCAAAGCGGCATCGGAAAGATGGCACGCCGCAACAAAGCCCTTGTGGATGAGGTGAGCGCAACAATCATCCTGCAAGGATGGATGGAGAGGGGGATTAGGATTAGGGATTAAGGATTAGGGATTAGGGATTAAGGATTAGGGATTAAGGATTAGGGATTAAGGATTAGGGATTAAGGATTAAAGATTAAAGATTAAGAATGATACTACCGATATATACATTTGGTCAGCCGGTGCTCCGGGAGGAGGCTGGGGAAATTGACAAAGACTATCCGGAGCTGGAGCAACTTATTAAGGACATGTACGAAACCTTGGAACGCAGTGAGGGCATCGGCCTTGCGGCGCCGCAAGTGGGGCTTCCCATCAGGCTGGCCATCATCAACCTCGACCCTATCAGCGAGGACATGCCCGAGTACAAAGGTTACGCCAAGACCTTCATCAATCCCTACATCGAAGAGTACGATGAGAGCGAGACAGACACGATGGAGGAAGGCTGCCTGAGCCTGCCCGGCATTCACGAAAAGGTGAAGCGGCCGACGCGTATTCGCATCACATATCAGGACGAGCAGTTCCAGGAGCACGACGAATGGGTGACAGGCTACTTGGCTCGCGTCATGCAGCATGAGTTCGACCATCTCGACGGTGTTGTCTTCACTGACCACCTGAAAGGCCTCCGCAGGCAGTTGACCAAATCCAAGCTTCAAGATATCAGGAACGGCGTTTTCTCCTGCAACTATAAAGTGAAGGTAAAAAAGGGGTAGTGCGCTGTGCTGAAAAACGCACCGTGCCGCGATGGCAAACTTAGCGTGCTGCGATGACAAACTTAGCGTGCCGCGATTACCAACGCACCGTGCCGCGTTTTTGAGACGTCCATGTCCCGACGGATCAGACCCCTGCCTATGCCGTCAGAAACACGCTGAAGAAAGTACACAGGAAATTGAAGAAGTCCTTTTCCATACTCCTCTTTGTGCTACTGTGCCTTTCTCTGAAAGCACAGATTAACACCGACCGCGTCCTCTTGATGGGACGCAATGCTTTGTATTACGAAGACTATGTGCTTGCCATCCAGCGCTTCAACATGGTCATCAGCGTGAAGCCCTGGCTTGGTGAACCTTATTTCTATCGGGCTTTGGCAAAGTACTACCTCGAGGATTATCAAGGGGCGGAAATTGACTGCAACAACGCCGTGGAGCGCAATCCATACGCCCTCAACCATTATGTCCTGCGAGCCCTCTGCCGCATCAACCAAAGCCGGTATGCCCTGGCAGAAGAGGACTATCAGAAGGCCATCGCTATCAATCCACTTGACCATAACTCCTGGCACAATATCGTGCTGTGCCAGATAGAGCTGAAGGAATATGAGAAGGCAGACTCCTCGCTCGATGTGATGCTTCACCATTGGGGGAAGGAGCCGGAGCAATACACGATGAAGGCACAGGTCTCGTTGCTTCGCACTGACACCGTCAAGGCAGAGGAGTGGACGGATCGTGCCCTTGGACTGGACGAATATGACGGCAAGGCATGGAGCCTCAAGGCAATGTTCCAAGGCAACCGAAAGGAATACAAGGAGGCCGAGGCGTCGCTCGACAAGGCCATCATGCAGATGCCGCGCAACGCGGGGCTTTATGTCAACCGTGCCTTGGCGCGCTACAATCAGGACAACCTCCGGGGGGCCATGTCCGATTACGATGCTTGCCTCGACCTCGAGCCGCGCAACTACATCGCACACTACAACCGAGGACTGCTGCGAGCCAGTGTCGGAGAAGACAACCTTGCCATAGAGGACTTCAACTTCGTGCTTGAGCTTGAGCCGGACAATACCATCGCACTCTACAACCGCGCCCTCTTGCTCGACAATATCGGCGATTACAAGGGAGCCATCCGCGACATAAGCGCTGTCATCAAGGACTATCCCGAGTTTTGGGACGGCTATCGTCAGCGGGCAGCCATAAAGCGTAAGATAGGCGACATAAACGGTGCCGAGAGGGACGAGTTCAAGGTGTTGCAGGCACGGCTGGATGCTGCGGTAGGCAAGAAGCATCCCGTGCGCACACGAAAGAAGAGCGAGCACAACATCGAGGACTATGCGGCATTGGTAGAGGAGGACGAACACGAGGAAGAGAACGAATACGTCAGCGAGTATCGCGGCAAGGTGCAGAACCGCCAGACGGAGTTGAGGCCGGAGCCTATCTATTCGCTTACCTATTACAGGAAGGATTCCGAGACGAACACCTACATTGCCTATTGCCCCCAGATAGAAGAACTCAACGCCCATAAGAAGTTCCCCTTGCAGTTGTATCTGACAGAAAACGAGGCCTCGATGACCGAAAAGCAAACCGAAGCTCACCAAGCCTCCATCGCCGCTCTGTCCGAGCAATTGGAGCAGAAGCCCACAGACAAAGACCTGCTGATGCAGCGTGCTCTCGACTATTATCACATCCGCGACTTCGAGAATGGCGTTGCCGATATGGACGCCCTTATCCAGAAGAATGGTGCTGATGCCCTGGCATTAGTATTGCGAGCGCAATGCCGCTTTGCCCAGCTCGAAGTGTCGCGGACAACGGCATCTGCCTCCGACCTCCGCCTTGGCTACCTTATGGCAATGCAAGACTACTACAAGGCTTCCGACCTCATGCCCGACGTCCCGTTCTTACATTATAATATAGGTTGCGTGCAGGTGCAGCTGGCAGATTATGCGGCAGCGCAGAAATCCTTCAGCAGAGCCATTGAGCTCGACCCGCACTTCCCCAGTGCTTATTACGGACGGGGCGTTGCCTACATCCTCGGCGGACAAACTGAGCAAGGATTGAGCGACCTCTCCCAGGCAGGCGAATACGGACTTTACACTGCCTACAACCTTATCAAGAAGTACTCGAAGCAGGCGACCAAATAGAAAACGTTCCGTAAAATTGTATTCAACCTTGAGAAGACTCTTATGAAGAACAGATTATTCCTTATGCTGACGGCCTTCCTGTTCCTTGCAATACCGGAGGGGACGAAGGCTTGCACGTCCTTTATCATTTCTGGCAAGGCAACCAAGGACGGACGCCCGATGATTTTCAAGAACCGCGACACGGGCAACCAAAACAATGTCGTGGTGGTTGTGCAAGGTGAACGCTACCGCTATATGGGCATTGCCGCTTTCTGGGACAAGGCCCCCCTCAGCGTCTGGGGCGGACACAACGAGGCGGGCTTTGCCATAATGAATACAGCGGCATACAACCTGAACGGATGTAAGGGCAAAGACACGGACCACGACGGCATCGTGATGCGTCGCGCATTGGAGGTGTGCCGCACCCTGGCCGACTTCGAACACCTGCTCGACACGCTCCCCAAACCCTTGGACGTGAACTCCAACTTCGGTGTCATGGATGCCGAAGGCGGGTGCGCCTATTACGAGACAGGCGACAGCACATACGCCAAGTTCGATGCCAACGACCCCCAAGACGCGCCCAACGGCTATATTGTGCGCACGAACCACGGCATGACGGGCTGCCGAGACATAGACAACGGCGTGGAGCGTTTCCTTGCAATCAGCGACTTTATGTCCGACGCCTATCGCGAAGGTCTTATAGAATGCCAGTACCTGCTCACTCATGTGCCGCGCCACCTGACGCACGGCCTTACCAAGCAGAACCTCTATGACGACTTGCCCAAGGACGAGAACGACGTGCGCATGATTCCCTTCATCGACTTCATTCCCCGTTATATTAGCAGCTCGTGCATACTGGTACAAGGCGTGGCAAAGGGCGAGCCTGCCGACCATACCGTCAGCTGGACGAGTATCGGATGGCCTTGTGCCTCTGTGGCTATTCCCTTGATGCTTGAACCCGACGTGGAGCTGCCGTCTATTGTCTTGCGCGGCGAGGAGAACAAGGCTTGGCTCTGCACGAAGTCCATCGAGCTGAAGCAGAAAGTGTTCTCCCTCACGCGAGGCAACACACGCAGCTACATCGACCTTTCCAAGCTTGTCAACGCCGGCGGTACAGGCATTCTGCAACAGACGGAACGCCTCGAAAAGGAAGTGCTCCGGCATGGCACAAAGGCAGTGGAGAAGGTGCGCAAAGGGAAATCGGCACAAGAAAGCCTGCACGACTACTACCGATGGGTGGAAGAATATGTCGTGACACACTTCCCGCAGAAAGCATGGTAAACGTGCAAAAACAGCAGGCAAGCAAATAATTTTCTCTTTTCACTTTTCTCTTTTCACTTTTTATTGTACCTTTGCACCTCAAAAAACACATAATAACAATAGAAGGTAAGGAAGCAAGGAAGTTAAAGAAGTTAAAGGACGATAGTACCGGCAGCCTGAACACAGCATCCCAGACTGTTGTCATTTAACTTCCCATGCAAGCAAGGCGAGCTAACTTCCTTTAACTTCCTAAACTTCCCCAATAGCAGAAAACAATGATAAAGATTACTTTCCCCGATGGCTCTGTTCGTGAGTACAAGAACGGCGTCACTGGCCTTGAGATTGCACAGAGTATTTCACCCCGCTTGGCACAGGACGTTGTTGCCTGTGGCGTGAATGGCGAGACAACAGAACTCAATCGTCCCATCAATGCTGATGCAAGCATAAAGCTCTACAAGTTTGAGGACGAAGAGGGCAAGCACGCCTTCTGGCACACCAGCGCACACCTGCTGGCCGAGGCTCTGCAGGAGCTCTATCCCGGCATCCAGTTCGGCTTTGGCCCTGCCATAGAGAACGGCTTCTTCTATGATGTATTGCTGCCCGACGGCAAGCAAATCGGCGAAGGTGACTTCAAGGAGATTGAGGACAAGATGCTTGAGCTTGCCCGCAAGGATGAGCCCGTTGTACGAAAGGAGATAAGCAAGGCCGACAGCCTCGCCCTGTTTGGCGCTGCAGGTCAGACCTACAAGTGCGAGCACATTGACCAGGACCTCGAGGACGGCAGCATCACGACATATACGCAGGGTAACTTCACAGACCTCTGTAAAGGCCCGCACATCGTCAGCACAGGCATCATTAAGGCTGTCAAGCTGATGAGCATTGCGGGTGCCTTCTGGCGCGGCGACGCAACGAAAGACCAAATGCAGCGCCTCTACGGCATCTCCTATCCCAAGAAGAAGATGCTCGACGAATACCTCGTCATGCTCGAGGAGGCCAAGAAGCGCGACCATCGCAAGATAGGAAAGGAGATGGAGCTCTTCATGTTCAGCGAGCGTGTGGGCAAGGGACTTCCCATCTGGCTGCCGAAAGGCACCGACCTTCGCCTCCGCCTTCAGGAAATGCTGCGCAAGATACAGAAGCAGTATGGCTATCAGGAAGTCATTACGCCCAACATCGGAGGCAAGAACCTCTATCAGACTTCAGGCCATTGGGATCATTATGGCAAGGACAGCTTCCAGCCCATTCAGACACCTGAAGAGGGCGAGGAATACCTGTTGAAACCGATGAACTGCCCGCACCACTGCGAGATATTTGCCAACCGTCCGCGCTCCTACAAGGAGTTGCCTTTCCGCTGCGCCGAGTTCGGCACCGTCTATCGTTACGAGCAGAGCGGCGAGCTGCACGGCTTGACGCGAGTACGCTGCTTCACCCAGGACGATGCACACATCTTCTGCCGTCCCGACCAGGTGAAGAGGGAGTTCATCAACGTCATGGACATCATACAGCGTGTCTTCGCTACATTCAACTTCAGCGACGAGAACGTTGAGGTGCAGATTTCTCTTCGCGACCCCAACGACAAAGAGAAGTATATCGGCTCCGACGAGGATTGGGCAAGTGCAGAGCAAGCCATCATCGACGCTTGTGCCGAGAAGGGCATGAAGGCTCGTCAGGAACTTGGCGAAGCTGCCTTCTACGGTCCCAAGCTTGACTTCATGGTGAAGGATGCCATCGGACGACGTTGGCAGCTCGGCACCATTCAGGTCGATTACCAGTTGCCGCAACGCTTCCAGCTCGAATATGTCGGCGAGGATGGTCAGAAGCACCGTCCCGTGATGATTCACCGTGCGCCCTTCGGCTCGATGGAACGCTTCGTGGCAGTGCTCATCGAGCACACTGCCGGACACTTCCCCTTGTGGCTCACTCCCGATCAGGTAGCCATCCTACCCGTCAGCGAGAAGTATCAGGCATATGCCGAGCAGCTCAAGGCTTACTTCGACGCGCAGGGTGTCCGCAGCATCATCGACGACCGCAGCGAGAAGATAGGCCGTAAGATTCGCGACACCGAGCTCAAGCACATCCCCTACATGCTCATCGTGGGCGAAAAAGAGCAGGCCGAAGGAACCGTTTCCATGCGTCAGCGTGGCGGTGGCGAGCAGGCAAGCATGACAATGGAAGCCTTCGCCAAGCGCATCAACGACGAAGTCGAAGCGATGACAAGCGCCACCAATTAAAGCCCTGAACGGACGCGGTGATAATAAAATCAACGGATTAAAAAGGCTATCCCTGTCTTAAAATGACTTTCCTGCTTCCTTACTTTCTATCGTAAAATGTATGCGGAGAAGGTGACGAGCAGGAAAGTGGTATCTTTGCTGTGTAGTCAGCGCATTATGATGTTGTAGGGCAGGGAGTTACTCTTGCATGATGCTGTCGATGTAGTCGAGGAGTTCTTCCTTCCCTTGGCGCGTTTCGCTGCTGGTGATGAAGTGCGGGGGCAGTTCCTCCCATTGCTCGGAGAGTTCGTTGAGGTAGTGCCTGACGTTTGCGGCAAGCTTGCTTTTGGAGAGTTTGTCTGCTTTGGTGAAGACGATGCTGAATGGGATGCCGTTCTCTCCGAGCCATTCGATGAATTCCATGTCTATGCGCTGCGGCTCGTGGCGGGAGTCGATGAGCAGGAAGAGGTTCATCATCTGTTCGCGCCGCATGATGTAGTTCGTTATCATGCGTTGCAACTCGTCCCTTTGCTTCATTCCCCGTCTGGCATAACCATATCCTGGGAGCGGGCTTGTCTTTACAAGGAAATGATTGATGAGAACTGTCTTTCCCGGTGTGGAAGACGTCTTTGCAAGGCCTGCCCTGCCAGTAAGCATGTTGATGAGGCTTGACTTGCCGACGTTGCTTCGCCCGATGAAGGCGAATTCAGGCAGGTTTCCCGCTGGGCATTGCTCCACGCGGGCGCTGCTGATGGTAAATTCGGCGGATTTGATGAGCATGGGGCTGATGAGGTTAAGGGGCTAAATGGGCTTGTGGAGGGGTCAGAAGTTATACTTCAATCCGATGCTCAGCCACTCCTTGAACATCATGTAGGTGTTGAAGCGGCTGTTGTCCTTGTACTTCTCGTTGCTGTTGTCGAAGCGTGGATAGAGATACAGCGTTGTGGTGATGAGCTTGCTGACGTTGAAGTCTATGGTGTTTTCCCATTCCCAGATGTTATAGTCGAAGTTGCTCATCCAGTACATGCGGCTTCTCCAATTGATTTGCTTTGTGATGGGCCAATTGGTGTTCAACGTGATGTTGGGGCCGAAGGTTGTCTTCTGGTTCTTCCCTTCCTCGATGCCATAGTTCTTGACGAGGTCGTCATCCTTTACATAAATTATGTGCATGGCAAGGGGTGCCACGTTGAGCTGGCCGGTGAACTTTTTCTTTTTGCCCCACTTGATTTCGTATTTCATACCGGGGGCAACTGTCACTTCGAGTGGGGAAAGGAACTCGGAGGTGATTTTGTCGCTGTTCTTCTGATAGGTAGGCGCAATCTGTGTCTTGAGGATGACTTGGAGGGAGTAGTACCAGTTCTTCCACGCCTTGTAGCCGCCGTTGAAGGTGTATCGAAGCAGGTTGTGGTTAGGGCGGAAGGTGCGGTTCTTGTCGCTTTCCGTTGTTTGGAAGCCCAGCTGGATGTCCAGTGTGTTCTCCCATTTTATCTTGCGTTGGTCGTCGTAGTTGGCATGCAGTGTGATGTCGAGGTTGCACATATAGTTCTTTTCGCCGCCTTGATACCAGTTGTCCGAGAACCAGCTCTGCATGAACTGGAGGGCGGAGCTTCCCGAGAACTTCCAGAAGTTAGGGCGCCGGGTAATGACCTCCACCGGCTCGTCCATATTGGGAGCCAGCGTTGCGGCGGCAACCTTGTCGGAAAGTTTGTCGGAGGATTGCAGCATGTCATGTACGTCGCTGCGGATGGCTGTCTGTGCCATGATGTCGCTCTCCGTCTGCGTCACCAGCCAGGGTGCCTCGATGTAGAGCATAGAGAGCATTTTCCTTGATTCAAAGAGGCGCTGCAGCTGAAGGTCTTGGCTTGAGGTGTTCGTCTGCCCCATCATTTGGTGGAGGGGAGAGCTGTAGAGCGTGGGGTGGGAGAGGAGCTGGTAGTAGTAGGGGTTTGGTGTGGAGGATGTGGTGACGGTGTTCAGCGAGTCGCGTTCCATCGCCAGCGAGTCGATGGCATGAAGGTAGTCCTTCAGCAGTTGGGAAGTGTCGGCAGGGGCTTCCTCTTCCTCTTCAATCTTTATGGCAGAGCTGGCGTTGAGGGCCATCAGGCAGGTGAAGAATAGTATTGTAAGACGCTTCATTTGTCCTAATTTTGTGCAAAGATAGGGCTTTTAATTCATATATTCATAATTCGTAATTCATAATTCTTCTTTTTTAACTCTTAATTCTTATTTTTTTTGTAACTTTGCGCCCAAAATGATTACAAGTATGGATAAAAACACTATTACAGGATTCATTCTCATTGCCCTTGTCGTTATTCTCTTCAGTTGGTTGGGACAGCCAAGCCGCGAGGAACTGGAGGCGAAGGCGAAGCAGGATAGCATTGCTGCCGTGCAGCAGAATCAGCCAGAGGCAACGCCAAATGTGGCAGAGCCGGCACCAGCTCCTCAAGTTGCTCCCGACAGCAGTTCCCTCTTCTTCTCACAGTTTGAAGGTAGTGAGCAGCGCATCGTCCTTCAGAACGAAAAAGTGAAGGTGGGCATCAGCAGCAAGGGTGCCGTGGTGGAGGACGCCGAGATTGTCGGTTATAAGAGCCGCCGCAGGGATGGCGATGTCGTTATCCTTGGCAAGGAGGACGCCTCCATGAAGCTGACTTTGCCGCTCAAGCAGGAGAATCTCCGCTTTGCCGACATCTGCTTCAAAGTCACCGAACAGACAGATTCCGCCGTGACCTTCGTGGCAGAGCAGGAAGGGAAGCGGTTGCAGGTGCGCTATACGTTGCGTCCCGAGGCATACATGCTCGATATGGACATCACGTCGGAAGGCATGGAAGGCTTGGCGATGCCGGGTGCCAGCAACTTGCTCATTGAATGGTCGGCACGCATCGCCCAGCAGGAGAAAGGGGCAGACTTCGAGAACCGCTACAGTTCGCTGACCTACAAGCGTCAGGGAAAGGGCGTGAAGAACCTCAGCGAGACGGGCGACGAAAGCAGGGAGCCGGAGGAGGCGCTGGAGTGGATTGCCTTCAAGAACCAGTTCTTCAGCGCTGTCCTCATAGCAACAGAGCCGATGACGCAGACGTCGCTCTCCACCATGCAGCTCCCCAATGAGAAGGACTACCTGAAGAAGTATGAGGCGACGGCACAGGTTCCCTTCGATGTGACGGGCAAGGGAAGTACCCGCCTGCAGATGTATCTTGGCCCCAACGACTTCCATATCCTCAAGGAACACAGCAAGATGACTGCCTATGGCACGGATGCCGACCTCGACGAGCTTGTCTATCTTGGCTGGTCGTTCTTCCGTTTCATCAACCGCTGGTCAATCCTCTATATCTTCGACTGGCTCAAGGCGATGGGATTGCCGATGGGCATTGTCCTTCTGCTCCTGACACTCATTGTCAAGGTGCTTGTCTATCCCACACAGAAGAAGAGCTACATGAGCAGTGCCAAAATGCGTGTGCTCAGGCCGAAGCTCGACGAGCTCTCCAAGCAATACCCCAATCCCGACCAGGCCATGCAGAAGCAGCAGGCGATGATGCAAATCTATAGCCAGTACGGCGTGAGCCCCATGGGCGGATGCCTGCCGATGCTCATACAGGTGCCTATCTGGCTGGCACTCTTCAACTTCATTCCCAATGCAATCGACCTTCGCGGAGAGAGCTTCCTTTGGGCAGACGACCTCAGTGCCTACGACGATGTCATCCGATGGGGCAAGGACATCTGGCTCATCGGCAACCACTTGAGCATCTTCTGTCTGCTCTTTAGTGCAACGAACCTCATCAACACCTGGATTTCCATGCGCCAGCAGCAGAACCAGTTCACAGGCGAGCAGGCACAGCAGATGAAGATGATGCAATACATGATGTACATCATGCCG
>Ga0310694_10002752_pt1 | contig 17688 bp, 5 predicted proteins | sample 174DNAGHGhighgp2_FD_203884 | JGI IMG/M metagenome (GOLD analysis project Ga0310694, IMG submission 203884) | Sheep rumen microbial communities from Palmerston North, Manawatu-Wanganui, New Zealand - 1742 DNA GHGhigh gp2 (v2) (version 2) | ecosystem: Host-associated > Mammals > Digestive system >... | reverse complement strand
CCGGAAATAGCCGCGATTATTGACATTCCGGAAGGCACTGTCAAATCGCGTCTCAATACATTAACTAATTATCTACGACTAAAATTGAAAGATTATGAATAATGAAATTAATCGTGCCCATGTAGCTAAGAATAAGACTTTTGAATCCCAACTAGCTGCTTCTGCGCGTCGTGTGCGCAAGCAATCGGAAAGTAATCTCTCTATTTCCGAGACGATTGTCATTCCGCAAAAACACACCCGTTATTGGGGCTGGATAGCGACACCAGCTGCCGCTGCCGTTGGTCTACTGATAGGACTTTTCATTCATCGCCCGGCAGAGCGTCAAGACAATTTTACTGTGCCCGTTGTGGTTGCTTCCGACAATTCCGGTCATAGCATTGTGGAAGACGGTACGGATTATAGTTTGTTAGTATCGCTATAGGACACGCATACATATTAGAAATTGGTTCCTCGAACACGTTTCAAGGAGCCATTTTTTATTGTGCTGTAAATCAGTAGTTTACAAAAATGAAAAATCGAGTAAAATGAGTGATTTTACCCGATTTTTACCCGTTTTTTTATAACAAACCCCGTAAATCATTGATTTACAGGGCTTGGGTGGAGAGTGGGGCTCGAACCCACGACACTCGGAACCACAATCCGATGCTCTGCCAACTGAGCTATGACCACCATTCGCGAACTGTGTTCGCATTGCAGATTGGAGATTGAAAATTGGACAATTCTCCAAAAGCGGGTGCAAAGGTACTGCTTTTTTTTGAAATACGCAAATATTTTTCACTTTTTTTGCAAAAAATTTTTATATATGGGAAAAATGTCGTACCTTTGCGCCGCTTTCTATAGTGTGCGCGTACGTACACAGGTCGTGTATGCACAATACATAGTATATAATATAGAATATGACAACGAACAAAATACAATCTTGGATGTGGCGCATGGTGTGCATGGCAATGCTGACGGTTTTGGTTATGCCGGCCGATGCGCAGAGACGTCGTGGCGGTTTCGGAGATGGTGATCATTACCACTTCGGTTATATCAGCGGCCACGTAGGTTACTCACTTTTGGATACGCGTGCCAGTGGTGTGATTCCGGTTGGCAACGTAGGCGGCGGTATCGGTTTAGGTTACGAATATCGTCTGAGCGGTTTATGGGCGAACATCGGTGTACAGTTCTCCATGCATCGCTCGAAGCTGCAGTTAGACCCCTACACGATCGAGCACGAGGGTAAGTTGCGCGACGGTGCTTTGCTGCGCGAAGGAACCCTACTCTATGACGTAAACCAGACGGATGAGATCCAATGGAACTTCGTTGACGTACCTATTCTGTTCGGATATTACACGCACGGTTTCCATGTAGGTGCCGGTCTGAAGGTCAGTTATGCACTGAATCCGAAGACCCACACGATCGGGACGTATAACCTGCGGTTCCGTCCCAACAACACGGATGCGATTATCGAGAACCTACCGGATCGCGGGTTGATGGAGTATGCCTTCGAGGTAGAGCAAGCGAATCGTCTGAACGTAGGCGTGAGTCTGATCGGTGAGATCGGTTATGACCTGCTCTCTTCGCTGCCGTCTCACAGCCGGATTTGTCATGTGCTGAAGATGAGTTTCTATTTTGAGTATGGTTTGAATAACTATAATAAGGGTGATGAGAAAGCGCGCTTTGAGTTGCCGACACCGGATGAACACGGTGAAGCCAAGGCAACGAGCGTTGTTTTCAACCCGTATCTGAACACGGCTGCGGGTTCGTTGCGCACCGTTCCGTTCATTGCGGGTTTGAAGCTCACGTATATGATCGGCGGCAGTCGTACGGCGCGCGCCGGTTTCCACCACGGATGTATGTGTTACAATTAAGGGTTACAGGTTACAGGTTACAGGTTTAGAATATGAAAAAACATCTCTATAGATTTTTCGGCTGCGCGCTGATCTTAGCCGCAGCAGTAATGAGTGGTCATGCCGCGAATGGCATCATTGAGACGCGGAACTACAAGATCTGTCCGGGTGACACGGTTACGATAGATACGCGTAAGACGGTTGTTTATTCGGACACGATCCTGTACGACACGATCTTGGTGACCGATCCGAGTCTGGACAGCATTTACCAATACGTGGTGAATGTGTATCCGCCGTTTTTGAATTATCAGGAGCGGACGTTGGAGCGCGGTACAAGTTTTGTATGGTGTGATTCGACCATCACCAAGGCGGGAACGTACGAGAAGGTGTATAAGACGGTGGAGAGTCACTGCGACAGTATCTACCGGCTTTTTGTGCGTGAACGCGTAGAGACGAAATTGACGCAGAACTTGTGTAAAGGAAGCAGTATCTCTTTCGGCAATCAGACGATTTCGGAAGGAGGCGTCTATCGTGACACGATGCATTTCAGCGACTATGACTCGATTACGATCCTGACGCTGAACGTAGTCAAGCCGGATACTGTGACGCAAGAAATACGTATCCCGCAAGGTCAGACCTGGGAATGGAACGGCCGGACGTACGACACGGATTGTGTACGTGACACGATCTGCAAGAACCGCTTCGGTTGCGACTCGCTGAGTCGTCTTATCCTGACGGTCTATACGGTGGACACGATCGACACGGTGGTAACCATCTGTCCGAACACCACCTTCACATGGCATGGTATGACCAAAGGTCAGACGGGCGTGTATGAGTATCAGGGCGTTCGTGACAACGGCGACCTTGTGATGTGCCGTCTGGATCTGACGGTCAAGCAACTCGTATATATCGATTCGCTGTTTACGCTCTGCGACGAAGAGTCGGTGCGCTTCCACGGCAAGACCTATGTCAATGCCGGCGAGTACTACGACGCCTACACCTGTGACACGACTTATCGTATCACGATCGTGAAGCATCCGAGTCAGCTGTTCCTGCAAACCGGTGTATTGGATCGAACCAATCCGTACTACTGGCAGTACGTACTGGACGGCGAGACGAAGACGGACACGATCAAGGAACCGGGTGTGTATGAGCACACGACCCATAACGAGACCACGGGTTGTAACGATACCTATCGCCTGGTTCTGACCAAGGATGAGACCAAATATCACTATGTAGAGTATGTCACCATCTGCGAGAATGAGCCGTATAACTGGCGCGATCTCAAGGATTTAAACAAACTGGGTATCGGTCAGACGACCCATTATTTCGACCGTTACCGTACGGTCGCCGACCAAGACAGTATCTATGAATTGATATTGACGGTTAACCCCGTTCCGCGTAAAACCCAGACGATTCCGTTCTGCAGTAGCGTCGAATGGAACGGCGAAGTCATCGACAAATCCACCTACCGCGTGGATACGTTCACCAGCGTTCGCTACCAATGCGACAGTATCGTAACGACCTATTTCACGAAGGGTGTTCCTTTCCACCGGCACGATACGGTGACGCTGACGACAGGCGAGACCTTCGTTTGGCGCAATCGGGAGATCACTACCACAGGCTTGTACGAAGACAAATATACTTCTTCGTTCGGTTGCGACAGTATCTACTCTATCGGCGTTGGTATGATCGAACCCGTTGCGCAGATCGCTATTCACCGTGACCGGGTAGAGATATGCCAAGGCGATTTCTATCCTTGGCGTAACAAGAACTACCGCGAGACGGGTATTTTTGTGGACACGCTCTACAAAGCGGCGTCTGCCAATACGGAGATCGACTCGTTGTATATTCTGGAGTTGACCGTTCATCCGGTGTATGAAAAGACCGAGCGCGTGGCGTTCACGTCTTTCCCGCAGAACTACAACGGTCACACGTTCCAGAAAGCAGGTGAGATATACAGAGACTCGCTGCATACTATCTTCGGTTGCGATAGTATTGTTGTCATTTATGCCGATCAGGAAGTGCTTCGCGACGAGATCACGGAGACCATCTGTCCGGGCAAAACGTTCTCTTGGCGAGGCGGTGAATACAACACCACCGGCCGATATGTATCGATTGAGACAGGTTCGCAAGATCAGGATAGTATCGAGCATATCTTGAACCTGACAGTACAGTACATCCCGACGACGTATGTCAACAAGACGATCTGCCGCGGTCAGAGTTTCACGTTTGGTGAAGAGACCTACACCGAGAGCGGCGTTTACACGCAAGAGATGAGCGAGAATGGCTGTCCGTACACGGCGGTACTGTCGCTGAATGTGGTTAATCCGGACACCATCAAGTACGTTCACCATATGAACGAGGGCGAGAAGTATGAATGGCATAAAAAAACATACTACGAGACAACTGTAGAGTTCTTCACGACGACTAACCGCTTCGGTTGTGACTCGACGGAGATGTTGATCTTGACGGTTAATCATGTCGATACGATCGATACGATAGCGACCGTTTGTCCGGATGAGATTCCGTTCATCTGGCATGGTATCACGGCGAGCCAGACCGGTAAGTACACGAACGCAGAAGAGCAGTCGGACGGCAGTTTCAACTATTACCGTTTGGATCTGACCGTACGGGAGATGCAGTACATCACCAAAGATTTCACCGTCTGCGGTGACGAGAACGTCAGCTACAACGGCAAGACCTATAGTGCCCCGGGCTATTACTACGACCATTTAGGTTGCGACACTACGGTGACGATTCATGTATCGCGTCTGCCGCTGGAGGTACATGAGACCCACGGAAGTCTGGGCGGCGAGCATGGATTCACCTGGACGTTCTGGCGCAACGGCAATCAAATAGAAGACTCCACCTTCTACCAGCCGGGCACCTATGAGTATGAGAGTCCTAATGAAACGACCGGATGTAATGATATCTGGCGACTGATACTGACCAAAGATGAAACGAAATACCATTTCAAAGAGGAATTGTCAATTTGTCAAGGTGATGATTTCACTTGGCACGGTTTTTCTAATCTGAGCGAAATTGTCGGCACTAACAGCTACTTCGTCAACTACAAAACGCGTACAGGTCAAGACAGTATCTATGAGTTGGTTCTGGAAGTCAGACCCATCAAGCGCACCGAGCATACCCGCTATTTCTGCGACCAGATAGACTGGAACGGTACGCTCTATACCGAGTCGGCTGTGGTATATGATACTATAGCCTTGGAGAGCGGCTGCTACGAGATCCAGCGCACGAACCTCGACAAAGCGCGTAGTTTCTACAGCAAAGAGAAGAAGGAGATAGTGCAAGGCGACACGATCTGGTGGCACGGCACGATGATCTACGGCGACGGTACGTACTATGACCGCCATTTCTCACAATACGGTTGCGATAGTATCTATGAGTTGGAAGTCATCTCTATACCGGCTCCGCCGCACACGAACATGCTCATTGAGCAGGCCTCTATCTGCCACGGAGAATCCTATCCTTGGCGAGGCAAAGAATACAGCATCGAAGGACGCTATGTAGATACTGTACATACGAGTACAAAAGACTCAATCTACATCCTGAACCTGACCGTTTGGCCGAGTTACAAGGATACGATCATCCGCCATATGTACACTTGTGGCCCCGGTGCTTCGATCCGCTATCAGGGCAAAGACTACTATAAAGACACCGCTATCGTGAACAACCTGCCGACCGCACACGGTTGCGATAGTATCGTGAAGGTTTATATGCATTTCAACACGGCACTTTACCTGAGTGATACGGTGAAGATTCCGGATACGAAGATGCCGTACACCTGGATATATCGCTTGAGCGGAGCGACTCGGGACACTTTGCTGACCACCGCCGGTACCTATTTCCACACCGAAGCAGCGGAAGGCTCGTGCCGCAACACGGAAGAGATCGTGCTGATTGTCTATCCGACCTATCTGTACGAAGATACCATCACCATCTGTGAGACCGAGTTGCCCTACCACTGGACGAATGGTCCGACAGAACATGCCAACGATGACCTGTCGCACCCGGTAGGTACAACCCGGCAGTATGAGTACCGCTACACGACCGTTAACAACACCGACAGTATCTACCGTTTGGTTTTGACAATCGACAAAGCGCCGAAAGACACGATTCAAAAATACCTGTGCTACGGCGATGAGTTCTATATCAACGGCCATACGTATTTCCATGTCGAGTCCGACACCGTTTATAGGGAGAGAATTGTTAAACCGAACCCGGACAACGGCTGCGACAGCATCATCTACTACGAGATCTACCAATACCCGCAAAAGAAGTTGGTAGAGACGGCTATCCTGCATCCGGACGACACGATCCGATGGAAAGGCAACGTCATCACGTCCGCGGCGACCTATGATGCTATCCCTGACAGTATCGACACAGCGACGGGATGTCTGATCATCCAACAGTTACGCGTCATCCAAGACATGCGTGAAACGAAAGTGATCTGTAGCAACGACACCGCCAAAGACGAGCATGAAGTCAGCAAGTACCCGTACGTTTGGACACATCCTTCGGGTCATGAACCGGATACGCTGTACACCACCGGTCTCTTCTACGACACTGTCTATGACGCGGAAGGCCGGATCATCGAGTTCCACTCCTTGGATCTGACCATCAGTACGCCGTACGACACGGTTGTACATGTACACGGCTGCGGTCAAGCCGGCGCTTCGTGGCGAGACCATGTATATTACCGCGACACGGCGTTTGTGGACCGCGTAGAAGTAACGCCGTACAATCCGAAGGCTCCGTGTGATAGCGTCTTCCATGTCAACATCAAGATAGACACGACCTATTACTTTTATTACACCGATACGATTTGCGAGCACAAATTACCGTACGTGGTACAGGGACCCGGCGATCAGAAAGACTCCATTTATAGAGAGGGACGCACGGTTCATCCTTTCCAGACCGCTTGCGGTTGCGACTCGATTGTGGAGGTTCGCCTGACGATACTTCCTGAACTAAAACTATATCAGGATTCTGTCTTCCTCTGCGAAGAGGCTATCCGTGAGAAACCCTATATTTTGGGTGACACCCTCAACCCGGCCTTCGACCTCTACCGCCAGAAAGTGAATGAATGGAAAGGCAAATGGATCGGCGTTCAAATCGAAAATGACTCTATCGTCTATAACTGCGACAGCACGAAATCGTTCCACGTGATCGTTCGTCCGCACCAAGCGCAACCTCGCGACACCACCTATTACCTCTGCCGTGGCGACTCGGTTCAGTTGTTCTGGCCGAAAGAGAAATGGGTAAAGACGGACGGTATATACCTTGATACGGTGGATACACGCTCTGCCTGGGTAGACGGCATGCATAATATGACCCATAACGACTACGCTTACGTATGTGATAGCGTGACGCGCTGGACTATCATTTATGCCGACACGATTCACGAAGACACAATCGTTCATATCCCGATGGGTGACTCGCTGTTCTGGAACAACCAATACCTCTATGCAGAAGGTACCTATGACTCGATAGGTCAGGCACCGGACACCAACTCGCTGGGGCAATACTGTAAGTACGTGATGACGATGCACTTGTTTGTCGATTCAACGTACTACTACCGCGATACGATCTCCGTTTGTGAGGTTCCAGGAAAAGATACGCTGTACTACTGGAAAGACGGCTACTATCAAACGTATACGATGCCGGACAAGGATTCTGCCTTCCATGTCATTAAGCCGCTCAAGACCCTACTCTACCGGTTTGACAGTATCTATGACATGTACATCGACTACCACCGGAAATACTACCAGATCATTTATGACTCGATCTGTTACGGAGACTCGATTCAGTTTGACCAACACCATTTTGAGTTAGAGAACAACCACACCATCGAACGCTACCTGCAGAAAGCCGGTCAGTATATAGACACGCTTCGCGCAGCGAGCGGTTGCGACAGTATCATTGAGTTGCGTCTGTTTGTCCGCAACCGTATCGACACGACCTATCAGACGGCGACCATTATCGATCGCGAACTACCGTTCGTATGGGAGAACAAATGGACGGACATCAAGGGTATACAGCATAGCCATAAAGACTCGATGTACGTATCCGGAACCTACCGAGACACGCTTCCTTCCATCTACGGTTGCGATAGTGTGTTCGTACTCAACCTGACCGTTCGTCCGACCTATCTGTACCGCGACACGGTAGATACATGCGAAGCCATCAATACAACGCTGACCAAATACTGGCCGGCAGCGGATGGCGTACCGGCGCATAAGCAGGAATACACAACGCCGCTACATGACAGTACACTCACCTATCGGGATACGGTCATCATAAACTACCCGCACGACAGTGTCTTCTATGAGTTGTACGTGAACTTCCACCGTACCTACCAGACGCATTTCTTCGACACGATCTGTGCCGGCGACTCGACGCAGATACCTACCGTCCTGTCTATACACCCGAATACGTTCTACAAGACGACGGGTATATACAGCGACACCGTTCCTTCCTTCTTCGGTTGCGACAGTATCATCACGCTCCACCTGCAAGTATGGCCGAATTATCCGACAACATATATACGCAAGGATATCGCGGATGTAGAAGCACCGTACGTATGGAAGCACTTCAACCATGCCGGTGACTCCATCGGTGTGGATTCGCTCTATGTGCCGGGCGACTACGGATTCCGATTCGAGACCAAGTTCGGTTGCGATAGTATAGACAGTCTGAAGCTCGTGATCCACAAGACATACAACATCCGCTTGGATACGATCACTATCTGCCAAAGCGAGTTACCGTACACGTGGGAAGACATCACCGAGATACGCAAGAGCGATAACTATTACTTCAAGACCAAGACGCATGATGGCTACGACAGTATCCGGTCGGTATATATCAACATACTGCCGGTATTGTATGAAACCGTCCGTGCACACATCTGCGAGGGCGACTCAATGCGCTTCGGTTTGAAGAAAGACGGTTCGCCGCTATTCATGTACAAAGACAGCGTTTATCGCGATACGCTCACCTCACGTCAATACGGATGTGACTCCATCGTGACGCTGATCCTCAATGTACGTCCGCGCTACTTCCATGACTCGATACGGCATATCGCAGATACTCAGGCACCGTTTGTATGGAAGCACTTCAACGATGCCGGTGACTCCATCGGTGTGGATTCGCTCTATGTGCCCGGCGACTACGGATACAGGTTCGAGTCCGAGTTCAGCTGCGATAGTATCGATAGTCTGCACTTGTTTATCCACAAGACCTACGACATCCGCTTGGATACGATCACTATCTGCCAAAGCGAGTTACCGTACACGTGGGAAGACATCACCGAGATACGCAAGAGCGATAACTACTACTTCAAGACCCAGACGCATGACGGCTACGACAGTATACGATCGGTATATATCAACATACTGCCCGTATTGTATGACACCATCCGTGCCCATATCTGCGAAGGCGATTCAATGCGCTTCGGTCTGAAGAAAGACGGTTCACCGCTGTTCCTCCACCGCGAAGACGTTTACCGCGATACCATCTTGTCGCACCAATACGGTTGTGACTCGATCGTGACGCTGTTCTTGAACGTTCGCCCGAAATACATATCGACATACGATGTAGATATCGCAGACATCGATACGCCGTATGTTTGGAAGCACTTCAACCATGCCGGTGACTCCATCGGTGTGGATTCGCTCTATGCAGCCGGCAAGCACGGATATCGGTTTGCGTCCGAGTTCGGATGTGACAGCATCGACACCCTAACGCTCTATATCCACCATACGTATAAATTCACGGAAGAGATCACCATCTGCGAGCGCCAGACGCCCTACACGTGGAAAGACAACAACGGCATCACCGAGAGTGGTACCTACATCTACAATCCGCGTACGCATGACGGATACGATAGTATCTTCATCGCGACAATCACTGTGCAACCGACTGCACATCAGACCATCACGGAGAAGATATGCAAGAACGATCTGCCGTTCAATTTCCACGGCAAGGAGTTAACGAAAGGCGGTATCTACATCGATACCCTCGCATCGATGGCTTCCGGTTGTGACAGTATTGTTGAGTTGCACCTCACGGTCAACGATCCGTACTATCATTTCGAGCGTCGTGACATATACGCGGGGGATACCTGCAACTTCTTCGGTACGCCTTATACGACTTCAGGCACCTACACGCATAGTAACACAACGCCTGCCGGCTGCGACTCGGTTTCCGAGTTGCTGCTCGTGGTGCACCCGCTCGTCGATACCACGGCCTACGTTTGTTCGAATGACCTGCCGTTCGAATGGGTTAATCACTGGAACGGTTCCACTACCCTGCTCCGCGCAGCGGGTATCTACCACAACGATACGACCTATGTCAACGGCGAGCGTACGTTCTGGAGCATAGAACTGATCGTCAAGGAGCCGGTTGTTAAGGTTATCAACGAGAACATCTGTGAGGGTGAGAACAACTTCTTCTCTTTCAATGGACAGAAACTCACCACCTCCGGTATCTACAAAGACACGCTGCAGACAGCCGACGGTTGTGACAGCATCGTTGAGTTGCACCTCACGGTCAACAAACCGTATTACAACTACATCGAGCGCCACATCATACAAGGTCAGTCCGTGGAGGTATTGGGTCATACATTCGATAAGGACACCATCCATACCATCAAAGAGCTCACGGCGGATAAGTGCGACAGTATCATCGATATCAAGGTCATCGTGCACCCGCTCATCGATACCACGGTCATCGTTTGCTCCACGGATCTGCCGTACATATGGACCAACAAGTGGAACGGACAAGTGACCCCGCTCTATGCTGCCGGCATCTACCGCAACGACACGACCATCGTGAACGGTAAGCAGATGTACTACGGTCTGCGACTCATTGTGAACGAGCCGACCTCGACAATCATCTACCGTTCGATCTGTAAGGGTGGTCAGTATGACTTCAACGGTCAGATGCTCAGCACGTCCGGTGAGTACCGCGATACCCTGCGTAATGCAGCCGGTTGTGACAGCATCGTGGTGCTCCACCTCAACGTTGAGCCGACCTACTACCACACGATCGAGCGCACGATCTACGAAGGCGACACCGTCATGTTCGAAGGTCAACCCTACTCGACCGCAGGTATTTATCCGATTCGTTACACCACAACTACCACCAACTGCGATAGTATCATTGAGCTCCGCCTGAATGTCAACCGTCTCTATGATGACTCCGTGACCGTCTGCGCGAACGAGCTGCCGTTGACGTGGCGCAACAAGACCATCTACGAGTCCGGTATCTACCGCGACACGATGGTCAACACCGAGGGCAAAGAGACGACGATCGGCCTCAAGGTGAACGTGCTGCCTATCCTGCGCGCACCCGAACCGATCAACAAGACCATCTGCGAAGGCGACTTCTATAAGTTCGGCAAGAACGTACTCTCCGAGCAAGGCACGTACTACGACACCCTCACGGCCATGAACGGTTGTGACAGTATCGTGATGCTGGCACTCACCGTCATTCCGGCGAAGTACGAGACGATGACCAAGCGTATCTTCGAAGGCGACTCGGTAGAGTTCAACAATGCATGGTACAAAGAGTCCGGCGTTTATGAGTATCGTGTAACCAACAACAACGGCTGTACCGATACCTACCAGTTGATCCTCACCGTCCTCAAGACCTTCAACGTCGATACGGCGGCGGTTATCTGCGATTCCGACCTGCCGTTCATCTGGCGCGGTATTGAGTACAACGAGACCGGTGACTATGGCATGCCGATCTCTTGGACTGACTCCTCGCGCGTAGTGAAGACGCTCCACCTCACCGTCAACAAATCGTTCTACGGCGAGCGGAACATCTCCATCTGTGCCGGTGACACCTTCCTGTTCAAGGGCAAACAATACTACCAGAACGGTACATTCAACGATACGATTCCGTCTGCAACAGGTTGTGACAGTATCATTAAGTACATCGTCGCCGTTCACCCGACGCTCGACTTCACTATCGAGAAGCATATATCGGATAAGGAGCCGTTCCTCTTCCACGACCGCGTCCTGACCATCTCCGGTACCTACGAGTGGACTGGAAAGACCGTACACGGTTGCGATAGTATGGAGCACCTGTTCTTGACCGTACACCCATCGTACTTCCGTTCGGATACCTTCGATCTCTGTCAGTCAGATTCCGTCAACTTCCCGTTCCAATGGAAAGACGAGAAAGGCAAACTGATCATGGAGATCTCGCAGTCGGGTACCTATACCGATAGTATTCTCACTGAGTATGGCTTCGATAGCGTACGTCAGGCAGTCGTTCATGTACACCCGTCGTTCTTTATCAACGAGCAGTACGAGATCGGTGTAGGCGAGCATCTGAAGATCCACGGCCGTGACATCTCATCGCCGGCGATCTACTACGATACCCTCCGCACGATCCACGGTTGCGATAGTATCTATCATATCGTTGTCAACCAGAAACGTACGCGTGAGTTCACGTGGAATAAGACCATCTGCCAAGGTGAGTACTTCGACTTCTTCGGACGTAAGCTCGCGCAAACGGGACAATACAAATATACCTCGCAATACAAGGATAGTATCGTTACGCTGACTCTGACCGTTAACCCGGTTACCTATTCGGAGAAACGCGTGGTAGTGACCGACAAGACTACGTCCTACACTGGCTCCGACGGCAAGACTTACTACACGTATATCCACGAGGGTATGTTGTATGACAGCTTGGTTTTGGGTAACAACCTCTTCTCCGAGCAGTACGTCAACCAGTACGGTTGCGATAGTATCGCCCGTCTGATCATCGTTGTAAGTACCCACTACTCCGAGTGGACGCCTATGCCGCTATGTGCGGGTTCGGAAATCAAGATCGACGGCCAAGTCATCACCGAAGCAGGCCTCTACACCTTCCTCCGTCGCAGCAGAGTGACCGGAGAGATGGATAGTATATGGCGTGTAGAAGTATATGACGCACCTGCCTACGAGTTCGATGTCAACACCACCTTGTGTGACGGTGACACCCTCTTCTTCGGAGACAAAGCGGTTACACGTGGCGGCAAACAGGATGTCGTACTCAAGACAACCGATGGTTGCGATAGTATCTTCCACCTCGACATAACCCTCTTCCCGTCGTACACGTTCGACACCACGATCACGATCTTCGACTATCAGACCTACACGTGGGAGCAGAACCATCAGACCTACAATGTAGCAGGCCAATACACGAAAACCTTCCCGACTATCCATGATTGCGATAGTACCTACGTGCTCAACCTACAGGTCATCCAGACCATTCGTCAGAGCACCGAGTACACCATTTGTGAGGGTCAGGAATACACATGGCGTGGTAAGAAATACTCGATCGAGGGTTACTACACCGACACAGTCAACGACGCGGCCACCTACATGTCCGGAATCTACACGCTCCACCTCATCGTAGCCCACCCGACCTATATCGCCAACGCTACAGGCGGTGAGATATGCGCGGATGACAAGGACTTCCAGATCGCGTTCACCTACACCGGCGCCAAGCCGACCTTCTACAGCATCTACTACGATCAGGCGGCGAAAGACGAAGGCTTCATCGATGTCATCGACCAACCGTTCCTCGGCGAAGACCGTTATGCAACAGGTTCTGTACCCGCTAAACCGGAAGTACTCTACCTCAACCATACCAACTACGTCAAGCCGGGAACCTACACCATGAGCCTCGTGCTCGACAACGGTGTCTGCGGTGTCAGCCGTGCCGATAATATCGAACTCGTTGTCAAGTACCCGAGCTGGATCATCGAGCAGAACTGGAACGATGTAGTGGTTCCGCTCAAGAAAGAACTGAACGGTGGATACGAGTTCAACCAGGTAGAATGGTTCGTCAACGGCGTTCGTCAGATGAACAACGGTAAGGGATACCTCGAGCATAACTTCCATGACGGTGACGAAGTAGTCATGTCCGCTACGCGCAAGGGCGAGAACCGCGCGTACGAGACCTGTCCGCTTGTCATCACCATCAACTCCAGTATAGCGTACGAAGATCCGATTCTCGTGTACCCGACCCAGGCTCCGCGTCATACCCCGCGCGTATGCGTAGAAGCACCGAGGGAGGGTTCGTACGAAGTGATTGCTACCACCGGACTCATCGTCGCTCAAGGTAACCTCAACGAAGGACATACCCAGATCACCCTACCGGCGATCAGTGGAATCTACTTCATCCGAGTGCACCAAGGTGACAACGTCACGAGCCACAAAGTGATGATCTACTAAGCCTTGTGACCATACACAATAAACCCCGCGATCTCCTCGCGGGGTTTATTGTTACTAGCCTCCTAGGTTCCTAGGCTCCTAGGACCCTAGCCCTTTCTTCCAGAACGTGCTTGTTATATCCTCCCAGCTCTCCCCTGTTCGTTTATAGATCCGTTGGTTGGTCTTCTCACTCTTCAGTCCTCCCAAACTCTCGATATACGGCCCGAGTTTCACGTAGTCAAAAGCCTTCTCGTCCTTCGGCATGTTCATTCGTCCGGAGTACCAAGCCGTCCGTAACCCGTAACCCGTAGCCTGTAACCCTTTTACATACTTCGCCCACTTCGCAACCTCCTCCGGCTCCGCGTCGCCGCCCATGAACGCCACGCATGTGATCATTGCCCCATAACGCGCCAGCAGTCCGTTCAGCAATTCCTCATTCACTTCCTCCCCAATATCCTCCGCCAGATGCTGACTGTGGCATCCCGGGCAGTGACATGGACAATTAGAGAGATTAAGGGCGAGTGTTACCTCGCCCGGAATCTCTTGAAATACGATGTCAAAAGAAGCTACTTTTAACATTGCGGAGCTTTCTGTTTTTCTGCGTAATAACGCTGAGCCGCCTCTCTCTGACGTGCTTCCGAGAAATTACTTACGCGCTTCATGTAACCGATTACACGCGTCAGATAGTCCACGTTCTTGCTATGACAGCACGGACACTCCTTCAAGTAACGCTTGTCGATATGACCGCAGTCGTTACATATCGTGTTCGGGATGTTGAACGTGAAGTAGTTACAGCCCTCGATAGCCGCTACGCGTAGCAACTGACGGTACTGCTCTTGGCTCAAGTGCTCCTCGAGGTTGCAGTGCAATGCACTACCACCCGTCAGGTGCTCGATGTACTTGCGGCCATGCAGACGGAAACGATCCAATACGTTCAGACTCTTATCCTCTACGATGTAGAAATAACTGTTGTAGCAGTCACGCGGCACGACATAACCGTCCTCGCGATCCCACTTAGCATGCTTTACACCTACGTTCTCTGCCGGAATCATCTCGCAGTTGAACATAACGTCCTTCGTGCGGTACTCTTTGTTCTTCTTCTCAATGATACCGAGCAACTCTTGAACGAAATGAGCGTACTCCGGCGTATCCTTGATCTCCAGACCGAGGAACTCAGCAGCCTCTACCAGACCGTTCACACCGATCGTCAGGTACTGACGGCCGATATTGATGTAACCCGCGTCGAACAACGGCAGCATACCACGCTCTTGCAACTGCTTCAGGTTCTCGTTGTAAGCCAACTGAACCTTGTGCATCAAGTCCACGATTTCCTCTACATAAGCCTGATACGGGATGTTGTTGCGAACTGCGTACTGGATAGCGCGGTTCAGGTTGATCGTCAATACGGATTTCGAACCCGTCGAGATACCACCCGCACCCAGCGTGTAACTGAAGCTGTTATCCGTGATCGCGTTACGCAGACGGCAGCAGCTCGACAAACTATCAGCATTGTCGCTTACATACGTAAAGAACGAGTGACCCTTCGCGTACATCTCTGCCGTGAAATCGCCGTACTCCTTGTCCTTGATATCGCCGTCCTCAGCCAGCAGCGCCATCGTCTCAACCGGGAAGGTCAGCACGGTACGCGTACGCTCTTCGTTGAACCAGTTCATGAAGCGTTTCTGCAACCAGTTCAAACCGTCCCAATGAGGTGCCTCGCCGTTCGGGAAACGGAAGTTATCGAACAGGCTCTTGAAATAATAACGATCGTAGTAACTGATGTTCCAGAATACCGACTGATAGTTACGTGCACCCGACGGCTGGTTCAGACTGTACACCACCTGTTGGAAGTAGTCGCAGATCACCTGATCGATCGTACGGCGCTTGATGCTCAAGTCCACCACTTCGTCAGCACGCTTGTAGTAGTCCTCGCCGTATTCCTGCTCAATGAAATAGTTCATATACATAAGGAACTCGGGCGTAGCGCACGCGCCTGAGAGCATCGAGCTAACCATGAACACCATGTTGATGAATCCGCCGCAGAAAGACTTCAGGTTCTTCGGAGGAGTAGCGTTACCGCCGATACTCTTCGTGCCGCCGATCAACCACGGATACATTGTGATGGACGCACAGTAGTTAGCGAGGTTCGTCTCGTCGTTCTTGTAGATAAAGTGCTGATTCAACAGGTTCATGTACTTGTCGCTCAACTCCTTACCGTACATCGTCTTGATACGCTCGGTCAACAGACGACGGTTCAGACGAATGAAGCCCTGCTTCGGAAGCTCACCGATCAGCGTAGCGATGTTCTTGTGCTCCACGTTTGCGTTCGCATCGAACTTCGAACCCTCTGCCGCGTTACTTGCCTGAACGTAGTTCATCATGAAGTCCAAACGACGCTGGGTCTCACGATCCTCCGTATGACCCTGGCGATACAAGATGAACGCCTTCGCTACCTGATAGTAGCCTTCCGCCATCAGCGCAACCTCCACCTGGTTCTGAATCTCCTCTACGGTTGCATCATTATGTACTCGTAAGTGCGAAAGGATTGCCCCTAATGTCTCTTCCGTCGCAAACGCACCTACCGCTAAGAATGCCTTCGATATGGCATTTTTGATTTTGTCAATGGTAAAAAGTTCCTTCTTACCATCACGTTTGATAATGTATGTTTCCATAATATAGTGTATAAAATATTTTTTGTGTTTTTGCTGATTATTGATCAGTGTTTTTTATGTTTTTTCTCCTATAAATGATATTAGGCCGAAAAACGTTGCAAAATTACTATAAATTTTTGAATTGTGCAAATTTTTTGGCAAGAAAAGTTTTCAACAATTTCAAAAAGTTGTCCAAAACTTTTTACTAATTCATTACATTTCAATACTTTACATTTTTTGAAAAATCAAAAAGTTTTCCAAAATAAAAAAGTTATCAACAACAGCCGTTCGCTTTTTTGTAAATTTTAATGATTTTTAACATTCGCTTTCCATCCCCCTTCTCACTCCTCCCCCCCCCGGCGAACGCCTCGTAGTATGTTTAGTAGGATATTAGTATGTGATTAGTAGGTAATTAGTAGGTGATTAGTAGGTAATTAGTAGGTGATTTTTGTATCAGCAAACAAGCCCTCAAAAATTGCGCACAAAAAAAAACAGCCACCGAAGTGACTGTTTTAAAAATTCGCAATTCCAAAATTACTTCTTCAAAAGCTTGCGAGCAAATTTCTTTGCAGGAGCAGCAGCGCCTTCACCACCTTCACCTTCTTCGCCTTCTTCCTCAGCAGGAGGAGTAGCCTGAACGTTGTTGAACGTGTACTTAACACCGCCATCATCAACTACATAACCGCCATAGGTATAAACGGTAGAGTCAGCATTGAATGCACCGCTAATCTGTGCGAGGACAGGGAGAGCAACGATGTTTTTGTTAGCATCATAGATGCAGTTGCTATAGTAACCATAATCAGCATACGGCTCATAGAAATCGTTCTCTGTGAAGGTGCCGTTAGCTGTTTCTCCCAAGAGGCTGAGGTTAACACCCAAGCCCTTAGCTTCATCAAAAGCAGTGCTCAGATCAAGAACACCAAGACCATAATTTGCATAAAAATCCCAAGTTACCTCTGCACCTGC